>Ga0307507_10008185_pt1 | contig 14649 bp, 12 predicted proteins | sample 7_EM_MG_FD_207223 | JGI IMG/M metagenome (GOLD analysis project Ga0307507, IMG submission 207223) | Populus trichocarpa ectomycorrhiza microbial communities from riparian zone in the Pacific Northwest, United States - 7_EM | ecosystem: Host-associated > Plants > Roots > Unclassified | place... | reverse complement strand
AACCGTTTGATTTATGGGTCCAGCAACAAACCTTTCTTCTAGTCTTCGGTCAGTTTTTGGTGAGGGCATGGCAGAAGAAAAATGCAAATGGATTGTTAAATAATGAAAGACCTGAAGGGCATGGCCACAGCGGCGATGTCTGCGAAGTTGCTTGATAAAACTTTGAAGATGGGATTGTTTAATGGAATTGCCTTCCTCAAACCATTGCTCTATAACTGGAATGATGGAGACCCTTTGGATTTCCAGCCTCTCTTCAAAACCATGATTCCTTTATCAATTGCCAGTCAAAGTCCAGTCACAAAATTGTCTCCAGATGACGCGAAAATACAAATATCCCCCAAGTTATCTCCATTAAAACCAGTTCAAAGCTCTTTTCACAAGAAAAACCCCAACACTACTAACAAGCGTGCAAAGCCCAAGACTCGTCCTTTTGGCTCCATATTAATAACCCCAGACCACGTTTCTCCTAAGAAAGGCAAGATAAGCCGGGGATAATGAGGAAAGAAGAGAGATTTTGGCCATGTGAGGAGCCAGCAGACGCTGGCTTTTTGTGGGTTTGGGTATTGGATGCAGGGTTTTAGGTGTTTTCCTTGGTTTGCTCTCACAGCTTCCATATGGCGAAAGGAGAGCAGTGGTGTGGGAGTTGGCTGTGAAATGTGAATGGTTTCACTTAGGGTTCTATGATCATTATTTTTTTTTATTTAACAATAAAGTTATAATATTTAGTAAGTAATTTTTCGCGCACGTAAACTATTATAAACAATAAGATGTAATAAAATGTAGCATTAAATTCTCAAGAGGGTCTTTCTTGTAGTTAAAGTAAGTCCTTCCCGCATATCAACTCGGGATTTGGAGCTTGACTTGGGTGAGGTGGTCGGAAATTAATCCTCTTAAATTTGGATAATCAAGAAAATCAAGTCATGATCTAAATTAAATTCAAATAAAACATAATAATGTAGATTTCAATACATATTTTTTAATTAAAAATATATGATTTTAACTAAAAAGATATAAAATGATTTTGGTTTAAGATAAATCTAGTTAATTTACCATAATTTGCTAATGTAGGAGTTAATTTAATAATGAAGTGTTTAAGAGTATGATAATAATTTATTTTTAAAATATTATTAACTGAAAAATAAATTAAAATAATATTTTTAAAAAAATATTTTTAACATTAACACATCAAAACAATTTAAAAGTTAAAAATTTAATTTTTTTTAAAAAAATGTATTTGGAATATAATTTCAAATAACTTTTAGCCATGTTTGTTTTTATGTTTTAAAAGTGTTTTTGAAAAAAATTAAAATTTTTTTATTTTTTTATTTGCTTCAAATTAATATTTTTTTAGTATTTTTAAATTATTTTGATATATTAATATCAAAAATTATTTTTTTAAAAAAAATATTATTTAATATATTTTTAAATAAAAAATATTTTAAAAAATAAGATTATTTTATGTACAAACCAGGTTTGATGAACGACGAAGGAGATTAAAAAATAAAAGTCACAACTTTCTCTGACATGACATGTAATATTTTATCTTAGTAATTTTATTATATCAAGGAAGAAAGGTTTGCTGCAACAATACACGGTAGCACCAGCAAACAGTCATCAGCCAGCCACATAAGCTGTTGTCAACACTATTCATTAACAATATAATATTATATAATCTCGTATCATCTTGAGATGGATAAAACAAAGAGCGGAGAGACTCATCCACATCGCAGTGAGTCAACTCATCAATGGAATAAGCCTATTTAAGCAAGTAGTAAGGGAGAGAAGCAGCAAGGGAACCATTTATTTTGGTGGCTTGAAGTTGCAAGGGAGGTAGCTGGGCTGAGGCTGAGGTTGCTGCTGATCATGACTAACAGATTGAGAAGATCCCTTAAGATCAATTCTCTTTCGTCAAGCAGAGACTGGGATGGTAAGCTATACTATTCTGTAATTACATCATCAACTCCCCATGACATACAATTACTTAATTACTACTAGCTAATTTTTTCTTTGAACAGAAGAACCATCTGCCGCCAAAACCAACCGCCTGGAGTGGCTCAACATCGACATTAATGGTACTGTTTCCAGTTGTTTTCTTACTACTTGCTTAAAAATACTACTAGTGTTTCATGGTCAGGTTCTCAAACCAAGTACTGGGATGCTGCGCTATATATACTACTTTTATGGCTACTTCAGGATGCTTGGAACAACCCCATATCATTGATATATACACAAGCTGAATACATTGACGATGAAGAAAATGCGAGCAAAAGAAAAAAGAAAAAACCAAGTAATAATAAGATCATCCTTTCTTTCTGTTGTTTTTAGAGAATTCTACTATTTTAGAGGAGACTGGGAGGGCAAGAGGGCAAAAATTGATATACGAAGGGTGGATGGTAAGGTACGGAAGGCGAAAGATCGGGAGTACATATATTCACATGAGGTACTTCACCCTGGAGCCCAGTTTCCTTTCTTATTACAAGAGGAGACCGAAAGATAATGGGGTAACTATTTTTATTTTATTTTTTTGTTAAATTTGCACTAGTTCTTTAATAATTCCCAAAGTTTATTTCGAATGAGTTTCTGGAATTAAAAAAAAAAAATGTATCTTTTTTATATGGATTTTTGTATTTATGGAAACGAGAATGCAGGTATGTTGTTGAGTGTTGAAGTCTTTGTCTATTTTAAATTAGGTTCCAATCAAGACCCTTTTGATTGATGGCAATTGTAGGGTAGCGGATAGAGGTTTGAAGACTCATCAAGGACATGTGAGTTTTTCCATTCAGATATATAACTATGCATAGTTTTCTAATATATAGGATCATTAGCAGCTTCAATAATTACATCATACTTTTTTATCAGTTTCATTTTTAAAGAATTGGAAAGTTGATGAATTTCTTTTTTGAGTAGTGGAAGTTGAGGAAATTTAATGGGGTTGGAAATTATATATGTTTAAGTGACTTCATGGTGATGATGGATGTCAGTAGTAGTGAAGATAGTTAAATTGATGTGCATTACACGAATGCACATCAATCCAATTTCGTTCCAAAACATAAATAGAAGTGGTGGCATTGCCATGTTTGAAGGAGGATATATCTTCTTATCAGAAATTTGCCAACTGTTTTGGTATGCAAATGAATTGGATTAGCCTCCATTAGCAGATAGGCTTCACACTAACTTTGTATTTGTTCATGTGAATGTGGATTTGTTTTGTGTTGAACTGAATGTTAAACAAACATTCCAAATGCTTTTTTGGGATTTTTTTTTTAACCTAATGAAACTGCATCTTGGGAAGCTGGTAATTGTTTGGGTTTTTGTTTCAATTACTGTTGGAAAATTAGTTTGCTGTTGTCACTCTGGTGACTTTGCCTCTCCTTCCTCTCTTTCTCTTTGAGTGGTCCCTTTTTCATGGAGAACCAGCTTTAGGGAGCTGGTGGTATCTTAATTAGCTGTAATGTAATTTTGCTGATGGGAGAGTTTCAATGTAATTATTGAATCTACAAGTTAACCTGAATATTGTTTTCATTTCTGCAGATGATTTACACTCTATCTGTTTACAACAAGAAAGAAAAGAATAATGCAATAACAGTGAGTAGTCTTTTCTCTCAGTTTCTGAAATTCTTAATGAAGATAATATCTTTAGTATCTGCCTTGGAAATAAGCAAAAACAAGATCTTTGTCTGAATACAACATTCTTAACCTTTTGCACTTCCTTAGCTTGCTGAATTTGTTGTGGCATCTGAATTGTTTGTAGAAAATGTTGATCCGCATGTGCTGTTTTCTTATTTCAGTTGTCGGCATTTAACATCCAGGAAGCACTGATCTGGAAGGAAAAAATTGAATCTGTAATTGATCAGGTCTCTATACTTCAGAATGTGTAAACTTTGTTATCTCCCCAGTCCTTATAATTCGATAGCTTTTTCTCCTTCTGAGTTTTGGTTTGATTCACTGGTAAATATAGGTGTTATGAAATCCTGGATGAAATATCCTTGCTTAACCATAAGATGTTCCGTTGACTCTTTATTGAACATTTTCAGTTTCTATACACTGACTGGAATGATGATGCATATAAGACTTATTGCATGATTTGGTTGCAGCATAACACTGTTAGTGACAAATATGCCTCATACAAGTATGGATCTGGCATGGATAATGGGGTGACTGCTAGTTCATCAGAAAATGGAAGCCAGTGAGTGCCTGTTCTATTTCTCTGCTAGTTTAGCTGTAAGAAAGTAGATGCCTTCATAGCATTATTTTCTGCCTGCTTTGGTAAAACTATGTTGATACTGGCAAACATATTCTGTATTTTAAGGGAATAAATTGTGCAGCAGTTCACTTTCATGTGTCTTTATTAAAAGAATTTCATTACATTTTAGGTCAGCCATTTTCTACCACTACAATATTCCAGCAATTGATGTTAGATTCATCAACAATTTGAACTGCTATTGTAGCTAGTTTTATCAGCTGCTCCAACTGCTATGAAAGTCTGGAGGCAATATGCGTGTGCACTTTCCTGATTTCTGAATTGTCTGCAGGTTTGGTGAACATGAGGATGAAGACAACACTCATACAAATTTGTTCTGGAGAAAAACAATTGGAAATGGTTTTCATGACTCCTTTCATGGAATTCAACTTATTGATTCAATCTGTTTCCAATTCTCATTTGGTTCCTAACTGGCAGTTTCTCCTGATTCAGTAGTGGACCGTACACCAGAATGTGACTCAGAATTGCCAAACCAGACTGCTAACAACCAAGCATTCCCTATAAATCGTTGGCGTCTTCTAAAATGCCAAAATGGTGACCTATTTCTCATAGCTTTCTTTCATCGTTTAAAAGTTCATATATAGAAGCACATTAAAGACTTGAACTGGGAATTTGATTGCTGGCTATGTTACGGTGGTATAGATGAATTTATACTCAAGTTTTTTTTGCTGTACATATGACAGGACTCCGCATTTTTGAAGAGCTTACTGAAACTGATTACCTTGTATGGAATCATTTGTTCATTTGCTTTCTGTGTTAGACTTTGGTTTGCTATGTATGAGGCTGTAATTGGTCTTGCCACCATTTATTGTTTCCTTGATGCAGCTGAGGAGCTGCAGTCAAGCAATGAAGGCTGTAGGTATTGTTAAGGCTACATGTGAAGAAATATTTGAACTTGTAATGAGCATGGATGCAACACGGTTTGAGTAGGTTTTTTTCCCTTTTCACCCCAGAACTTAATATGATGGTTTTAGAGACCCTGTTAAATGTGTGCTTCCCCCTGTAGATTGATGCACTGCTGTGTGCATAATATGGTGTTAAATTCTACCTATATGCAATTTACTTGAATCATTAATTCTTAATGTTTTATTAACTTGACTTATTCACGAAGAACTCCTGCAAATACTTGAAGAGAATTGCTGTTTGGTATATATGATTTTACGCAATGTGCTATGTTCTTCGTGTACTTTGACAATTCATGAATGATATTTTTCTTGCCTTTTGCAGGTGGGATTCCACTTTCCAGCATGGTTCTTTAGTTGAAGAGGTAGATGGACACACAGCAATACTCTATCATCGTCTTCAGCTGGACTGGTTTCCAAAGTACTATCATCCCCTACACCCCCAAATAAATTGCTTCCTTGCCTATGTCAAAATAATGAATGCATTTCATATGGAGTGTTGTTGGTCGTGTTTTCTAGTATGAAATTTCCAAAATAAAGCCATAGAAAATCCATATTAAGCTATATATCCTAATATTTTCCCTTCTTCTTTTCCAAGCCATGTATGCGCAATAATTAATTGTGTTATGAAAATCTAAGTTGCTCTCCAAGTAGGGGCATAAATACGCCAGGGTTTAGCCATTTTTCCTTGAGAAAGAATAAGTAGGATGTGTTTTACATAACCTACATCGAACAGTATTTTTAAGATTACTAGTGTATATCCATATTTCAAGAGTGAAGTTCCTTTCGTTCCTTCAGAAATCACATATTATCTTCTTCTGTCACTTACATATAAATGGGTTGCAGGTTTGTGTGGCCCCGTGACCTTTGCTATGTAAGGTATTGGCGGCGAAATGATGATGGAAGCTATGGTAAATGTTTTTGATTGTCCAAATCAATTTTGATGTTCTAACTTGTCACAAGCTTAACCTTCTTGTTATTGTGCAGTTGTGTTATTTCGTTCTAGAGAGCATGCAAACTGTGTTCCACAATCAGGTTATGTGCGTGCTCATGTTGAGAGTAAGTCTCAAATTCCCGTCCCTTTGGTTTGTGTTTAGGAATCTATCAGCAGAGTTTCTGATAGTTTTTAGCTACGTTCTGACTTACAGGTGGAGGTTTCAATATTTCCCCTTTGAAACCTCGTAATGGGAGACCTAGAACACAGGTGCAGCATCTTATGCAGATTGATCTAAAGGGATGGGGTGTGGGTTACATTCCATCATTTCAGCAGCATTGTCTTCTTGAGATGTTAAATAATATCGCTGGTGAGTTCCTTCTGTGATTTACTCACTGAAATCTGCCACTCTTGTCAGAAATTGATAGGTTTATTTAGCCTTGTTGTGCTTAAAAGTTAAGCTGCTTTGATCCAACATTTTCTAGAATAGAAGTGTTGTGGAAAAAAGATCGAGCAATTTATCATAGAAAAGCAGCTAAAAGCTAAGTGTGGAAGAAGCACCTCTTTTCCTGCTTCTCTTATTAACCATAGCAAGGCAAAACAATAGTATTGTATGCTAAAATTTCTCAACATCATAAATTGTCATTCTTATATGCTTTTGCACTACTTCCTCTCATCTGGAAGTCTGGGTTTGGGGTTGGGTTGTAGGTGCTAATTTTCCTTTTGTTTGTTTCCTTTAATTATTTCCATTCTCATCAATATTCTCATCAATATCACATCTTGTCGAATTTACGTTTCTTTTTTTTATTATTATTTCATTATTGATCAAATAGAGTTGATGCCAAAGGCTAAGAAGTAATGAAACATGTAACTGTTAAAAGGGACATGAAATATAACGATTGATTTGGCAAAGCGTACTCCACAAAACTTCACTATAAAAAATTGGAGATTACATCCACTAATCAAACGCTACACAAATACCTTATTATTGAAAACCCAGTTACATCTAGAATCTTCACAACTACTAGGCCTCGCAAAGGCAACCATTTCACAAAACCCACCATGGCACACACCAAAGAATTCTACCATCTAAGATTTGTGGTTGCCGCCACACACCATCAATAATAGAGGCGCACAAAAATTAGCCACAACACATGATATTTATACTTGCAATGAAGTCTTATTTTCATTAGGAAACATACTTCAAGTCCAGCTCCAACAAGAAAAGTCTCTTTTCGTAAACAAAATATATCAACACATTTCATTCTTGTTTAGGACACAACTCCATGCAATTACCAATCTAACCTAAACCAACTCACCAATTTAAGCCACAACTCAGCAGTAACTTGATGTTTCTAATTCCTGTTTGGTCATTGAGTAAGCACTCCTTCAATCTCAATGCTCCATTTTTTCTGGTTTAGTAATGGTTATGTTGCCTTTTCTGACAGGACTACGTGCATGGTGTGCCCAAAGAGATGAAAGAGATGCCCATACAAGAATCCCAGCCATAGCCATTAACACCTCAGGTTATGTTTCACCCCAAAAAACTGCAAGTTCTGCACTGATGGATGAATACTCCGATGAGGATGAAGAATTTCAAATAACCGAGGAAGAAGAAGAGGTATGGCTGACATCTTGTCCTCATACGATTTCTACATCAACAATGTAAACACTACTCTTTTTTCTTAATTTTCAGAATAACCCAACTCAGCATAAGAACAATTCAAAGAGAACAGGTGGATGATAGCTGCAACATTTCTTTGTTTTGCTCATTTTAATAAGTTTAATCTTTTATGGAACTGTTTGAGAATTTAAATAACAATCGTTTAAACAGTCTTGGAGGAACAACCAGTGGATCAAATTGATTTATCCTGTTTTTCTGGTAACTTATGTCATGATGATCATGACAATGCCCATGACTGCTGGCAAATATCTGCTGGAGACAACTTCAGCGTTCGCAGCAAGCGTTTTTTTTATGACAAATCAAAGGTTCCCTGCCATTTTTCTCTTTTTTTTAGTAAGTACATCGGGAGTTAGAAAGTCATCATCTTATGACCTTGTTTATCTTGCACTTGTTGCACTCTATGCAATGTGCATATGAAGGTCCCTGCTGGAAAACATTTGATGGATCTTGTTGCTGTGGATTGGTTCAAGGACACGAAAAGAATGGACCATGTTTCTAGGCGTCGAGGTTCTGCAGCACAAGTAAAGACCTTCCAGGCTCCCCCCTCTTCTCTTTTGGTGCTGTTCGTTTCACAACTTCAAAACACACTTTTCTGAAATAATTTGTTCTGGTCTGCCAATGGACCTTATTAAATATAAATAATCTCAATACTTTATCCAGTTGGTGTTGGTGGGCAGAGCTGCTTTTGACCATATTTGTATCTGATTAATCCTAAGAGTTGAAATAGCTTGGTCACCCTTGTCCATGTTGATTGAATAATTTTTAAGAAGTCCATGGTTGTCAATTGTATGATGGCGCTAACTTACCTATGCACTTCTTTAAATGCCTGTGTAGGTTGCTTCTGAGAAAGGGCTTTTCTCTGTGGTTTTTAATCTGCAAGTAAGTTTATTCTACCAGGTGGTGTGAATTTCAGTTGCTCCATTTCAACAATGAACAACTGTGTTTTATCTCATTTATCACAGGTACCTGGTTCAACACACTACAGCATGGTATTTTACTTTGTGACGAAGGAATTAGTACCTGGATCTCTCTTGCAACGATTTGTTGATGGTGATGATGAATTCCGAAACAGTAGGTTTAAGCTTCTTCCATCAGTTCTCCAGGTAGTGTTTTTGAATCCTGCAGGGTTCATGGATATGTGCAATGAGTTCAGCATGACTAAGTTGCTTTCTATATTGAACCATGCAGGGTTCATGGATTATGCGCCAAAGTGTAGGAAGCACTCCATGTTTATTGGGAAAAGCAGTTGAGTGCAACTACATCCGTGGTCCCAAGTACCTGGAAGTAAGTACCACACAAATCTGTAACTGTAGAATTGCTTGAACAACACATCAGCATCGTCTAAACTGGTTTTATGCATCTGTAGGTCGATGTTGATATTGGTTCTTCCGCTGTTGCTTCTGGAGTTCTGTGGCTTGTAATGGGCACAAGTCCAACATTGGTGGTTGACATGGCTTTCCTAGTACAGGTGTGTCATGCAGGAGGCTCTATTTCATAGAACCATCTCGGTTATTTATATGACCAGGAAGGCTACCAACTGAAATTACGGACATTGCATTCATACTCATGAGCAAGCTACAAGGTTTAAGAGGACAAAGCCTTTATGATCACTTTCTAGGATTAGTATGCTATGTTGTAATAAAAAAAAATTCTCTTGGTTGTTCATTATTCTAAAACAAGTTTCATCAACACTTTGAAAATATGAAAACCAAGTTTCGCTAGGAAATTTGGTCTAGAAGTTTACTTTAAGAGAGATTTGATCGATTGATTGGGGGGAAAATAGTAAGGTAAAACTGAAACAGGAAACAACTTATCTCAGTTATGATGCATAGTCACTGCCCTTAAAGAATATGTTTAACAAAAAAATGAAATGAAAAAAAGCACTTTGGATGTCTCTTTCAAGCTCCCTTGGTAATGTTGCCACTGCATGTGCATCCTTTCGTGTTCTACAATCCTTGTAATGCTTCATCGCTCATTTCAAGCGGGGCTAGTGTGAGAGCCAGGGAATATTGCTCTGGCTGCATTTTGGTAATTGCTGGTATGGTAACGATGCAAGCTGCTCTTATGCTTTGAGATTTATGTATATATAGCGATGCATGGAGAGGCAATACTAAATCATTTACCGTGGATCTGTTCAAATTTTACCATTCTCCTTTTAATTTTCCCCTTTTTTACAGGCAAATACTACAGAAGAATTGCCAGAGCAGTTGATTGGTGCTGTCCGTGTTTCTCACGTTGAGCTTTCATCAGCTATGGTTCCCAGATTGCATCCAGATTCTTCATGACTAGCAGAGATCATTCGCTATTGATTTTGACAATAAATCATTTCTTCAGACTTAAATATGCAAGTGTTTTATCACAAAAAGGATATATATATATATGCATGCATGTGTTTCATTCCAATTTCATGAATTGTTTTGTATTGATCAAGAGTAGGCAAAAGTACAAAACTACTGAATCAGATGATGGCAGGGGGAGAAGATTTATCATCCACCAGCGTAGAAGGATGAAATTCCAAGATAACATTATGACATCAAATCATTGTAACATGAGATTATGGTTCAATAAATTGAGTGGTATTCAAGAAAAAGGCTGGTGGAGGTCATGAAAAGGGAGAAGTGGTGGTTGCTTCCAAGTTTCTTGACATATGGTACCCACTGGATGCGAGAGAAGCTCTTCTGGCTGCATGTTTTGGTACAGGAAGCTGATTCTTGAAATGGATTGCTGATCAGCGGAAAAAGAAGTCCTTACTCTTTGAGAGTAAGAAAAAGAAAACAATTATGCACGCATTTGCTCATTTATGAATTTATGGAAATATTCATCTTTAGGCGAGCATTAGTAGTTTTTTTTAGCCAAATGGCCTATTCAATAATCTTATTTTTAATGGTGATTAACTTGACTAGTCATAACGCAACCCTTTGACAAAACAGAGATTAAGCATGAACTAGCCAGTTTGCAGGATCAGATTGTGCTTGATTGAGAATCAAGATTTTAGTATCTGCATTGGAGTAGCAAAGTGTCTGAAGTATCTACACCAGGAGAGGACGTTCTGCAATTTGAGAAATTAGTTCCAGAGAATTGGCAGCCAAGAATGTACATGGCTGTAGCCCGAATGATCAAGGGATCAGTTCCAGAGATCTCCTACAAAAAAAATAACGAGGCGCTGCTGTGAAATATAGTTTCTCAATTTACTAGATCCTCAGGATGATATTTCAATGCTTCATGCTGGATTCCTGAATAAAGATGCTAATGGGGTTTAAAATACAGTGATAACTATCTGATTGATCTACCGTTTCAAACTTTTTGAAGGGCAGAGTAAGTCTGGAACAGCATTTGCTTCAGCTTCAATAGTTCTAAACACGATCTACCTCGTCTTCAGCAGCAGGAACAGGTTCAATATGATGTGAGGCGTGAAACTTGCTAGAAATGCTATACACTAGAGTTCTGAAACCAAATTACTAACGAAAGCACATTTAAGGACTCAACAAGGAGATAACAATTCAACAAGAGTACACAAATCTGGACATGCCAAGTGTGGCTATTTTCATGTAAATCCAGGGATTTACATTAACAGCCAACTCGTTTCTTACCCTTGTCAAAGTACGAATTATATGTATTCTTCACGTTGTCCCTGTGCCAAGAGCATAAGCATTGCCAAGAGCATAGGGAAACGATAAATAATCAAGAAATATTGTTGAAACCAACCAAAATGTTCTGCCACATGCATGCTTAAAGGAATCAGGACCACCTTGAGCAGATATGGTGAGCTTATCAAATCACACCTTGTGATGCTGGGCCCTGTATGACACCATATGGATTGTAGGTTTTTGATGGTATTCAACTATTGTTGAAACAAAGACAAAAGGAGCAATTTTTGCCTTGCTGCATCAAATATGTGAATATCGTTTCCTGCAATTACAAGAGGAAAGAAAGCTCTCACACACTATGAATATCGTTTCCTGAGTTTTACCTGGAAACATGCATAATCAAAGGTTAGTAGGTTATATATGTGAAGGTTTGGGAAAGGAAACAAATAAGAGAATTCCTGACTATCAGTAGCTTGGTTAGCAGATTGTCACAACTCAGGAAAATACTAGTAGAGTTTTCCAGCAAAAGGGATTTACAATTTTCAACAACTAGGTATCTTGACACCTATCCAATTTCGGAATTTTGATTAACAAAAGTATAACAATACAAAGACTTGTCATCATTAAAGTTCCAAGTTCCAAAGTTGGCATTTTTCATTGAAGTCAAAATGAAAAATGCAGTTCCTTAGAACAAACATGACTTAGCTGTAGGGTCTTTCATTCTCAGTACTCCAGATAGTTTTGGCTAAAAACTGAAGAAAGCACGTGCACAAGGAACTTGTCGATTGGTGATGCCAATTTCGTTTTCATTCTTCCTTCATTGCATTAAACACAAGGAAATTTATAAACTTCTCTGTTTCTGCTGCGTGGATAAGGCAATTCAAGGCCTGTTTTCTAACATGAAATCCAGTATTGCACAGAAACAAGAGTTCATTGGTGTTAAAGAAATGTACAGAAGGAGCAAAGGAAAAGGAGGGCATTGATGCAAAATAAACAGTTGATGTTCTTGAGGTCATTTTGATTTCTTTTTGTTGTATAAAATATTTGATGGCTACAAGCGGGACAACAAATATACATTCTCTCCCCCACTAAAAGAAGGCAAACTAGCATGTGGGTCGATGCTTTGGTTTGATGCTCTAAGCTTTATTTGCCTAGTTGATGAGAACTTCGTCTCTTACTATTTCTGGGATGGTTCCAGCACTGGAGTTTGGGAACACACAAAAAGAATTAATCTTGTAATTTTGGAATTTCCCATAACATTGTTAGATTCATATTGGAACTCAAGTTTACACACTATGTTTTCATGGCATCCAGGCTCATAACACGTTTTGATATGGTGGATAATCTAAAAAGGTCAACAATCTCTCCATGTATTTTAAATGCCTACCAATCAAAATCTCTGCTTCTGACTTTTGACTCTATGAACTTGTGCTATGGGATATTCGTTAATTGTCTGAAAGCAGTACCTTTTTTTTTATTATTATTATTATTAATATGGGTCTCTAGATAAATTTATATATATCTTGATTAATCTCACAAATCCTAAAAATAATAACCATGAAAATAAATAAATTTATATATATATTGATTAAACTCACAAACAGTAAAGATAATAACCATGAAAATAAAGCCTACCCTGGAAGAACTCATTTTGAAAGCAATAATACTTTCCTTCATGAGAGATGGTTTCAGTTAGAGGATCTAAAAAGTAGTGAAGGGAAAGTAGACAATTCAAGCCCAAGCCCTAATCCTCTCTTGAAAAATTGACGGGGGCGGCTTATAAATATATCATCTAGAAGGAAATGAGAATTATCTTCAGATTTTATAGTCACTTTCCTTGACCTGGAGAGAAAATACCATTAAAAAAAAATACGTTGATTTTTCTTCTTCGAAAAAGACACCGAGAGCCAAATTCATGAAGAAATTTCGTTAACGTATTTGATCATTTACCAAAATTCACATGAGACAACCTTCACTTCCATCCTATAAATACCACCTCTACTTATCTCATACATGTACCACAAAACCATCCTTCAACCCCAAATATTCTACTCCTTGTCGATCTTCTCTGATCATTCTATCTATATTACAATGGGTGTCATCACTTTGGAAAATGAATTCCTCGTTGCTGTGTCTCCAGCCAAGCTTTTCAAGGCATATTGCCTTGACACCGACGCTCTTATGCCTAAAATTCTACCAGAATATATTAAGAGCTCCGAGATAATTGAAGGAAATGGAGGACCAGGAACTGTCAGGAAGATTACTTTTGTTGAAGGCAAGTGTGTGTGTTAATCTCTACCTAGTTTTTACACTTGAAATTAGTTTAATATAATCTAGCTTTTATTTTTATTGTTTAAAGAAGATTGAACTTCACCTATAGCTTCAAGTAACAATCTAAGTTTGTTGATCACAGAACATGCATATTTTGATCAAACAAGTAACAATTTAAGTTTTCATTTGCAGGAAAAGGGCTCAATTATGTGAAGCAAAAGATTGAAGCAATCGACGAAGAGAACTTCACCTATAGCTTCAGCGTGATTGAAGCTGACGTTTGGAAGTTCGCTGAAGTTGAGAAAGTTATTTACGAGAACAAGTTTGTGCCTACTCCTGAAGGAGGATCCATCTGCAAGAGAACCAGCACATATCACATCAAAGGTGATGGTGAGATCAACAAAGATAAAATCAAGGACGTATATGGCAAAAAGACAGAGGCCTTGTTCAAGGTCGTTGAAGCTTACTTCTTGGCAAATCCTGATGCCTAAATCTGAAAATTTCTACTTTTTTTTTTTTATTTTTTGTGTGAGATAATATAGGCGTGTATTCGGTGTGGCTTTCATGTTTTTACTCATAATAATTTGTGCTTGGGGTTTTGGTCATATGGTACTTGTATTGTTTTGAAAAGAGTAAAAGTTGTTGTACTCAAAATGCATAATAAAAATTATGTTTTGATTGTGATCGAAGGTTATTGAAGAGCAAGAACTCGAGACTTCTCTTCTCCTTTCATATTTGCAGGATTTAAAAAATTCTCTTCCAGATTTAGGAGCTTTCATGGACATTGATGGCAGAAAGCCAGACACAAGTTACGGTCTGCACTATTTGTGTAGACATAATCTCATAACAGCTACTTATGTCTGTACAAACAGAACGTAATGCATGAGCCAAAAAATAGCGACAGTTGATTGAAAAAATGAAATGAGTTAAAGAAGCCAAGTCGAGCAAACCGACAAAATGAGAGGGAAAAAAAAAAGACAGATGAGGAGTTTTTCCAGCAGCACACAGGC
>Ga0307507_10008184_pt1 | contig 14653 bp, 5 predicted proteins | sample 7_EM_MG_FD_207223 | JGI IMG/M metagenome (GOLD analysis project Ga0307507, IMG submission 207223) | Populus trichocarpa ectomycorrhiza microbial communities from riparian zone in the Pacific Northwest, United States - 7_EM | ecosystem: Host-associated > Plants > Roots > Unclassified | place... | reverse complement strand
AGAATAAGTTTTATGTATTAAAGGACAAATGCTTCTAACCACTTCCATTTAGAGACTAATCGCTGGTTCTTCTCTAGAGGAGAACTAGCTTCCTATATAAACCTTCTAAGACACTAGTAAAACCTTTCGCCCCTATCTATCTAACTATGTCTCTTCTGGAACATACATAGGACGTAGGCAGGACATTAATAAAACCTCCTACTATCTCATCTAATATGTACCTCCTGGGGGATTCCGTTACAGAAAGGAAGCTAAAAGGTGCTAAAATGGGAACTGGACCTAATGGGCCTACTACGTAGAAATAGTAAGGTTTAGGTGCTATAAGAAGCAAATCTATAACAGAAGATCCTTATAAGGAATTATAATAATCCTCTAGGCGGCCACTATAGTCAAGTTAAGATAGTGGAATTACTTTAACACAAATACTACTGGCTAAAGCTTAAGTAGGAAGCAAAGGAGTACATTAGCTACTATAAGAAGTATTAAGTATATAAAATCCAAAGGTATAAGCTATAGGGTTTACTTAAATTAGTTCCCCCCGCTAGTAAGCTATAGCAATATTACGCTATAGACTTTATTACGGATCTCCCGCCCTTAAAAGATAGGTAAGGATAAACATATAATTCGGTCCTAGTACTTATTAATAGGTTTTTAAAGTACGTCTAATACCTTCCTATTAATAAGACAATTAATATATAAGCACTTGCAAACCTAATTAAGGAGAAATGCTTTCTTAAAGTAGATTAACTATACTCTATTATTACTAATAGGGGCAGCGTCTTTATAAGCTAGTACTAGTTAGATCTATGCTTTTATTTAAAGATAGACTACCGTTATAGTGTGGCTTTTTATCTGTAGATAGATGGGCAAACGGAACGCTAGAACTAGGAACTGGAGTTATATCTGCAAATATATTTAAACTACTAGCAAGATAATTAGTGCGAGCTACTTCTATACGCGGAGTACGCTTATAACTTAAAATAATATGCATTATATTAGTTTACACTAATTTAGATTGCCTATAGCATCTAACTATTAGGATTTAATAGTATACCTAATAATCACTGACTAAGGCCGTATGATTAATTATAGGATCCTACTAGGAAGTCTAAGGACATCTACTAGAGAGTATAAGGATACCTTAAGGAATGGGAGGAGTAATGGAAGTATATAAAGTAAAGCTTATAAGATGCGCAAGAGTAGTAAAGACTTTGGTATAACCATAAATACTAGAATAAGCATTTCGGCGTAGGCGATAAGGTTCTATTATATTTAACAAATATTAAGACCTGTTAACTATTAAAGAAGCTTAATATAAGATACCTAGGTCCCTTCTAAATTAAGGAATAAATTAGCAAGCTAGCCTACTATCTCTAGCTACCCCCATCCATGGCCTATATGTATTTAGTATTTTATATAAATCTAATAGAGCTATAGTATAGACTACTACTAGAAAAGAACTTCCGTCTAGGCCTAATTAAACACCTTAAAGTAGTAGGCAAGTGGTACAAGGTTAAAGCTATACTATACTATAAGTCTGTTAAGAATAAGCTTTAATATAAAGTTAAATAGCTAGGCTAGCCCGCTAAGGACTCTATATAGGAATTAGAGGATTACCTTAATTATTATAAAGATATTCTAAAAGAATATTAGGACTAAGGTCCATAATCTACAAATCACAGAAAGCGCTCTAATACTATAGTATTATCGCAACCTATAAAGAAAGCTTACGGTAGGCCAAGAGAGGCCCTAAAGAGTAAATAGGTTAAATTGGATATAGAATGGACAAGCTCTAGAAACCATAAGGATTAATTAGGGCTATAGCCTAAGGCAGGACAGATCCTTAGCCTTTTCACATATATAGCATAGAATTAATAGGGTATTTTGCTAGAATTGCATTCCTATTTATTAGTCTATATTAGGAACAGTATTCCTATACCTTCCTAAATGCTTTATAAGGCCTTCCTAATTGCTACTATATATAAAAATTAATCCTAAATGCCTAAATTAAAAGCCATTATGCCTTATCCCTAGGTGCAGGATTAGTATCCATTGGCCTACTAAGTAATAGCTAATAGGAATAAGATCCAGATCTAGATCCCTTAATAGGAGTATAAGTAGGTATAAAAACAGGGGTAGGCTAATAAGGTGTAGATGGAGCAGAGATCCTTAAACACTTAACACCAATATTAGGCCTAAACTAGTACTAACGAAGTTTTTAAGGCGTAAGCTTATAGTTAATAAAGACACGCTTAAGCCTAGAATAAATAAAGACGTTAGCTGGCTAGCAAAGACTAGAACTACTAAGACCTTACTATAGCAATTGTTAGTTACCTATCCGCTAGGTACCCAAAGGGTAACCTACCTAATACCGCATTATATTATGCTCTTTTAAAACTTAACGCGTATACGCGAACTCCTTCTTATAGTAAACGGCGACCTTCTTCTTATCACCCCCATCCTTTACCCTATTCTTAGTATACCAACCTTACTCCCTTATTAGGCATTACTGGCTGGCTTACTGGGAATTATAGGCGGTATAGATAGCTATGGTATAGTCTTAAATTCAACCTAGATATTTAGTATTGGCGCTAAAATAAGAGAGAGCCTGGGTAATGTAGTAGTTAAGGACATTAAAGGATCGTTGCTACTTAGGCACAGGCTATATTAAAGCCTAAAGTTAGTAATAGAAACCTATTAAGGATAGGAAAGCTTACCTTAACGCAACTGCCGCTTTTAGTATATATGCATTAATTATAAGGACTAAAGGTATTGGACCTTATATAGTAGGTCTTATTACAAGCATCTAGAATCTTCTTATTAGACTTTTGGTTTTTTAAGAACGTATATATAAAGTTATTTAGGTAGGACCAGTACTAGTTACGGGTTAGCGGAGGTTAGGGTTCTATATGCAGCAGTAGGGCTAGAATATACTATAGAATTGGATTAGAAGAGCAGTTAATAGGAGAATAAAGAGGCATATTAAATTAATAATGGAAAAAAAGAAAATCTTAATAATATATTAAAGATACGTCTAAATTTGGACAAAGGGCAATAATGGGAAGTAAGGTGTTAAAGAAAAGGAGCAGCTTAATAAGCAAGGTGTCTCTATACTTTACCTCCTAATACCCTTCCAGTAAATAGCCGCAACCTTGCCAATATAACTCTGTTACAATAGCGCAATTTAGAAGAAAGGAAACACACGTATGAGCTATTTAATTATTATTTCCTTATAGAAACTAATTACGCAGCCAGGGAAGGCAATTAAGACGTTAATTACAGACGTATATAGGTGAAATTATACCTAAACAATACTACTGTATTAAAGAATAATGTTATAAACATTCTTAACAAATTATATAATAGCTAGAGGCGCTATTACAAAGTGTATCTTCTATTTACTAGGCAGTAGAGCTATACCAAATATATAGCATAGAACCAACGAGAAAGGATTATAGATCAATATTTTAAAAGTTAAAGATAACGGCAAGACAAGGCTCTATACATTAAATTCTATACCAAAAGGTCCTACGGAACTATATTAGGAACACCAAATTGCCTATAATACTCGCAATTAATTACAGACCGGCATAAAGGCTTGGAAGTAGAGTTGTATAAAAATCCTTAGGTTAGCCTAGGTAGTTACCAGCACATTTCTAGTAGGCTTTTAAGGGGTCTTCTAACAATCCTTACATCTTTTCTCTAGTTATATTTTTTCCTTATTAAGGTTTTCAGGAGTTCAAAGCAGGGGTTAGATAGATAGATGATATACAGCGGTATACTAATATCTCCCTAATATCTCTCTGAACCCTTTCTAGGACAAGCCCTTATAATCTCCCTACTGCAAGGTAATGGCGATTGGGGGCCGACCATAAGAAAGGGGGGGGCAATGTAAGGGATATTATTGCGGATACCTTGGGTTGCCTTTAGGACAACCTTTGGATGCCCCTTGGATGGTCGCCGGTCACGTGCCAGAGGCACGTACCCGTAGTATATAGTCTCCACGATCCCAGAGGCCTTACCTCCTTAAGGATTCGTCTCTCTTACCAATCTATCCTGTTTCACAATTGTGTCCTTATAGCCCCCTGTCTACAAAGTCCCCTTACAATTAGCCCACGGCCTTACCCTTAAGATTATATAGATCTTCCTATAATTAATAAAATAGAGTAACTAGCAAAGCAGCTATAAACAGTAGGAAGGATCCGCGCTATAACATATATTTAGGATTTTATTAAGCTGCCAGATAAAAAAGTAGAGGATTCGCTAGAGGATCTTATTAAGAGTATAGTAGAGCTCTACGCAGGGCCTAATTGCGATACGGAAACAGATAAGGAAGTTATTAATTAACCTTAAATTAAGCTTAATAAGGCGCTTATAGCCTTATAAAAGCTTCAACTTTATAAGGAGCAGTAAAGTAACACTAAGAGAGACGTAATTACAACTTTATTAAGGCACGAGCGTTAAATCTAAGGGCGACGAGCTTAAAACACTAAGCAGCAGTTAATCACGATATATTTTAGTGTAGCTAATTGCTTAATTACGGCTTCGTAAGCGTAGATATATAATATTATTACCTAATTTTAATCTTGGGTGTATTTTATATATAAATACGGAATATAACGATATCCCTTTTATAACGATATGCTTAGCTACAAAAACTATATCGTTATAAAGAGGTTTTACTATAGTGCGCTATTTAGGTTATCCTTCCCAGCTATCACGGAGTAAGTATAAGTGGTAATAATATATAACGAAGTAGGTATTATTAAGCTATGTACATAAACTATATAATAAAGTTAAAACGTTGTGTAAGGAAAGAAAGTAAGGAAACAGGAAGAAAAGGGTATATATTGTTAACTTAGTTGCTTAGTTAACACGTGCATAGGGCAAGATAGGCTTTAGGACGTAGTCCTAGCAGAACTTAGCAGAATTTGGCGGAATATAGTAGAGGACGGCAGATTGCCGTAGATTGCCGTTACGTAATAGTAAATTGCCTTAGATTGCCGTTACGTGCCTTAATTAACTAAGTCGTTAATATAGAGGTTGAGACGGTGGAAATAGATAGATATGTGCGAGGTGTTACGGGGTAGTCCCGTAATAGTAACCCCCCCTTTAAACTTAAGCTTTTACGAGATAGGGCTATAGTAGTTCTGGGTGGAGTTTATAAAAGTCTTCTACGGCTTATATAAGTCCTATAAAGTTAATAGGTTCCTATAAGGGTTTAGTAAAGCCTCTTCACTTTATAAGGTACATATACTAGCGTTTCCATTTGTTGTACTTAATGTCGTTAACTCTTTTAATGAGGTACTTATCCTTACCATCTACTTTAACTAGTAGGGGAGGGTCTTAGATCTATCTAGGTAGGGCGTCTAATATAGGGGCGGTAGGGCGGAGGACTAACGTATAGAATATAGGGTGGATTTTAACCGTATTAGGGAGCTTTAGTTAGTAGGCATAAGAAGAGACAACTTTCTTAACCTTATAAGGGCCGGCGTTCTTCTAATTAAGTTTCTTAATAGGTTGTTTCGTGTTTAGATTTCTTATATCTAGCTAGATAAAGTTACCTATTTAGTAGGCTGGTGCTAGGGTTCGGTTCTTATTTACTGCGGCTTTATAGACAGATTAGGCCTATATTATTTTATTAGTAAGGAACTCTTATAGTTCTTCTATCTTCTTTACAAATTAATTTACTTCTATAACTTATAAGGCTTAATAAGCTAGGCAAGGAACATTACTAAAGGATTTAAAACCTATTTGTGGATGCTAGCTATAATTAGCCAGGAATAGGGAGACCTTTATAGTTTCCAAGACGGAGTTATTAGCAGTAAACTTGGTAAATATAAGCCAGTCTATCTAGTTGTCCTATAGATACAATGTGTATATCTAAATATATTATTCCATTATAGCATTTATATATTCCGTTTAGCCATCCGTTTCTAGGTAGTATACTATAGACAATAGTGCTTTAATATAGAGTTGGGTAGTTAGTTCTTTCTAAAATATAGAGATAAACTAGCTGCCTCTATTAAAGATAATTGTTTTAGGGAGTTTATAGAGTTTCTATACATAATTTAGGAACAGTTAGGCAACAGTAGGTGTTGACATATTAGGATAGGCGATTAAGTGTCTTATTTTGGATAGTCGGTCTATAACTACTATAATATTTATACAGCCCTTACTTAAGGGGAGCTTAATAACAAAGTCAAGGCTATCGAAATCGGACTCTGCACCTGTACGTGGTGATGGCTACGAACCTAGGTCTTCGAAGCTTAGATCCAGAGCCAACGTAGAGACGTTGCATAGCGTGCGGACAGGACCTAGTGGTGGTTGTAGGCGTTAAGGGCGGTGGTAAAAAAATTTCGGATGGTGAGATCTTGAAAACCACCATTGTTGGCCCTCTATAATACGACAACTACTACTGTTCTCCTATCCAGGGTACCTATACGATCTAATATAGATGGATAGTACTTAATAACATCCCCTGACCCCCAAATTAAAAGCATTAACGACCTTATATTAATAAACAAGTGAACGCGCGAATGAATAAACGTATAAGCAAATATACGGCCCCTCCTAACCCCTAGGGCGGTCGCCCGCGAAGCATGCGGTTACTCGCCATACTGCCGTAATACTACTGAAACCGTCAGCTGGATAACCCCGTATGGTTTTCCTTATCTCCTCTTAACGGAGTGGTGCCCTTAGAGAGGGCCTAGTGACTGGGGCCTAGGTATAAAAGATACCCAGGTACACACATCCCGCTTTTGTCTTTTGGTATTAGGATAGTAGAACGGATAAATCCCCCTTATGCCTTCAATAGCTCTGGGGGGGGGAGGCAAGGCGTATATGGCAATGGTTAACAAGAGATAGCATATAGGGGATGGTTAAGATATGGAAGAGGCAGCAACAAATACACAGCGATCAATTGGCAAGGCCTAGCTAGGACGTAGTGAACCCTAGCTTTGGATAAGCTAGAGAAGGAAGCAGTGGTTCCTAAGGAGTTCAAATTATCTAAGGAGGAGGACGTGCTGTAGGCCCGCAGGGCCGCAGCTACGTGCAAATATGGCAAATCAGGGTTTTTTTATCCTACTGAGGCTGCTCATAGGGTTTTTCCTCCCCTAACTACAGGGGTTTTCTTCCTATAAATACACAAGTTTTCCCCCCTGTGCAGAGTAGTCTGCGTGGGCCAGTAGGATCCGTATTAGATGTTAATCAAAGAGTTACTACTACTAATAACAAAGTCAATTAAAATATCCTTCTATTTTTAGTTTAGAATAGGTAGTAGCTTTAGAAAGCTATTATACGTCTTATATAAAACTTTAGCTTGTTAGCAGGTGTGGCAGCTAGAGATATACCTTTATATTATATTATGTATATTTAGCCAGTAGTACTTCCATTAGAGTAGTTCTAGGGTTTTTTCTTGGCCTAGGTGGCCGGCTACTAGTAGATTATATATATGTTTAAGGAGCTTAAGCTTAAGTTTGTTGTGGTTAGGTATAACTAGGTGGTTCTAGTAGTATAAGCGGTTTCCGCGGGCTTCGCATTTACTTAAAAAAATCTTTTTAAAGCGTCTAACGCCATCTTGAATTAGCTTAAGCGTCTTTTAGATAAATTTATTATTTGGATATTCGTTAACTATAATCTGTTTAATAGTTTAATTGGTTATTTCAAGGGCGTATACCGTAAGATCTTTAGTAGGGGGGTTAAATAGCTTAGGGCGGAGTAAGGTCTAATTACGGTAGGAGCGCGCTTCTTCTTAAGCTGGTATGTCTTATAAGCGTCGGGTTAGGGTATTAGGCTTCTAACCTTAGACACCTAGGCAGTACGTAATTAAGAATCGGAATTGGGATAGATATTCTAACTAACGGGCTTAACGGTGGCTTAGCTATTTCGTGGTTATAAATTATTATAGATTCTTATAATCGCTAAGAACTTTAATTGGAAATCTAGCTCCTTCTAGTTCTAGTCGCCATTACTTAAAGTATTAGATAATAGCCAGCAATTCCTTATTATAGATCTCGTAATTATACTTGGCTAGGCTTAGTCGTTTTAAAAAGTATACTATAGGGTGCAATACTCCTTCCTCGTTATATTAAGATAAAATACCTCTAGTAACGTAATTAGATAAGTTAGCTTTTATAATATTTATTTAGTCTAGGTTAAAGTATTAGAGTATAGGTATAGTGGTAAATATAACCTTTAGATAAGTAAAGGCTTTATCCTTTTAGGTTAAGGCTATAAGGGGTGAAACTAAGGCAGAGAAGTTATTAATAAACTATTAGTAGAAGTTGGCGAAGCCTATAAAGGCCCTTACGTCCTTAACGTTCTTAGGTTCTTACCAGTTTATAATTACTTTAACTTTCTTAGGGTCCATTTATACACCGTCTATAGAAATAATAAGTCTAAGGTATAGGACTTCCGTTTTATAAAACTCGCATTTATCTATATCTAATTATAGGCTGGCTCCGCGCAAGGCTTATAGGACCAGTTTAATATATTTTTGGTATTTAGCCAGATTATTGCTATATATTAAGATATTGTTAATATAAGTAGTATAAAAGACGTCCAGGTATAGGCGTAGGGTATTATTTATAAAGTGTTAGAATAAACTTAGGGCGTTTATAAGGCTGAATAGCATTACTAAGTATTTAAATAATCCGTATTAAGTATAAAATGCAGTAAGCCATTTGTCTCCTTTCGCGATACAAAGGCGGTTAAATGCGTAGATAATATTAAGCTTTGTATAAAAGCGAGCCTTACTTAATTAGTTTAGTGTCTCTTAAATTAACGGAATTGGGTATTAGTTTTTAATAGTAACAGCATTAAGAGCTTAGTAGTCTACGTAGAAGCGTAGACTACCACTAGGTTTCTTAACAAAGATTACTAGTACGGCTATAGGTAAAGAACTTGCTCTAATAAATCCTTTATTTAAATGTTCGTTTAAGTACTTCTGTAATACCTAGAGTTTATTTTAAGATATTCCGTATAAGGGTCCAAATCTAGGATGTTTTCCTTCTTTAACTATAATCTTATAATTATATAAATGGCGTTCTGGTAGCTTATTAGCTTCCTTTTATAAGAATATATTTAGATAATTATAGTATTCTACTAGTACTTTCGTGGCGGGGTTAGTATACTTTTTTAGTGCTAAGGCCTTCTTAATATCGGCCATTATAACGGCAAAAATCGTATATTTAGGGTTTCTAGCAAGTCATACTAACGGGTTAGCTCTAATTATGTGGATATCTAAGGTGTTAAGCAAGCTTGGATTATTCTTAGTTTCTTATATAGTTTTGGGTTTGGTATTAGGTACGGAGTTAGTATTAGATTTAGATTTGGGTTCTTTAAGTATCCTTTTTATAGTAGAATACCAGTTCTTCTAGTACTTTTATATATTAAGCTTAAGCTTCTACTTAGTTTGGGGTACAGCGGTTAGAGTCGGTTTGTATAGTTTAGTGTAATTTCTAGGTTCTTAGTGGACGTCGGTGGAATTCTTATATTAGTAGAATTTGGTAGAATTCTTAGGTTAGTAGAATTAGGTAGACTTTTTAGGTATAGGGTAGATATTGGTAGAAATTTTAGACTGGTAGATCCTGGTAGATTTTTTAGATTTTAGTTTAGGGTCTAAGTAGCGAGTTATAAGGCACTTCTGCTTGCAACGGGAGGCGGTAAATAGAAGCTTAAGGTTATTCTAATTGATGGTTACCTTATATAGCTTTATCTAGGGTTGTTTAAGGATTACTAGGTAACCTAGGGTAGTTATAAAGAGCTTAATTAATTCTTTATAGTTTAGGTATTAGAGTCTTAGGGCCGCTATATAAGTAATACGGCCTAAGATAGTGTGTTTGCCATTAAATCCAAATATATTAATATGCCGGTTAAGGGGTATTAGGGTAAACCTATTGTTTTATATAAAGATCTTATTAATAAATCCTATACCGCTAGCTCCTGTATTAATTAGGACTTAAGCGTTAGCCTATTAACCTTTCTGCTAAAAACGGTAGTTAATAGTTATACTACAATCCTAAGGGTCAGGTTTTGTAACATTTAATGTATTTAACGAGATCCTGTAATATAGCTGTCCTAAAAAGCGACTTAACTCTAGAACGTACCTTTTAGTAGTAAGCGGGAAGGGGTTCCTATAGAACGTCAGTTATAACTTTATCTTTATAAATAGTGCTTACTAGATATGGAGTTAGAGCCAGATAAAGATCGGGGTCGGTAGTTAGAAGATTAGTACGGTAAACGGCTGCTAGCGTTAACTATTTATAGATTTTTTTAAAAGGGGGCGGAGTAGTAGTTAAAGAAGTAGGAGCTACTTCCACATTTAAAGTAGAGGCCTAGCTTAGTGCGTTATTCTTATTTAAAGGACCCTAGTGGGGCGTATCCTAGAATCCCTATATTAATATCTATAGCATTAGGGTGCTTAGGCTAGAATAATAACTTAGTGGACGTTTATAGGGTTATTATACTGTATTAAGGAGCAGACTTTAGTGTTAGGCGTAATATATTATTATACCATTTATTAATAACGTTTATATAGGCGTTAAGGGCTCCTAGTAAGTCTATACTAATTAGAAAGGTTTTTAGTTTAGGGCTAAAAGATTTAATAAGGCTGTTAATTAGTACGGAGTTATTCTAGCCTATTTCCTTTACGTAATAATTAAATTTGGAAAAGTATACTGGGAAACTTTTCTTTTCTTAAGTTATATAGTTTATCTTCCTTTAAGCGGTAGCTTGGCGGTTTAGGTTACTGTATATAGCTTTAAGAAGTACAACTAGGCTTTATACTAAGTTTAGCTAGAAAGGTTTAATAAGGTCAGCTACGTCTCCTCCTAGTCAACTTAGGGCGTAGTAAAGTTGGTTAGCATTACTAGTTAGCTTATTCTTAAGCCGGCTTAAGAATAACCAAAGCTTTTATCGTTTGCTAGTAAATACTAAAAGGTCTAGTAGTTTTTTAAATTGTTATAATATAGTAGTCGGTTCTACCGGTGGGATAACTATTATTAGTTTAGGGCTTATATTCCGCGTATTAGCTTCTAGTAATAGCGATTAGTCTTAGGTGCTTAACATAGGCGTCTTAAGGGTACGGATTTCTTCTTAGAGGGCCTTAATTATTTTCTAGTGCCATGCTTCTTATTTAGCTTACTATTAAGCTATAGTAGCTTAGTTTTATATAAGGGCGTTTATAAAGGACTTTTGTATATCTGCTAATTGTTTCTAGAGTACGGATATGATGTTAGCGGCCGTTATAGGGGCTTTGAGGTTGTTCTGCATTTTAAATGGGACGGGGTAAAGTATAGGTTTTTAAGGGTTTGACGTAATGTAGTGTTACAGAGTAAGTATAAGTAGTAATAATATATAACAAAGTAGATATTATTGAGCTATATATATAAACTGTATAATAAAGTTAAGACGTTATATAAGGAAAGAAAGTAAAAAAACGGGAAGAAAAGGGTATATATTGTTAACTTAGTTGCTTAGTTAATACGTGCATAGGGCAGGATAGGCTTCGGGATATAGTCCTAGTAGAACTTGGTAGAATTTAGCGGAATATAGTGGAGGACGGCAGATTGCCGTAGATTGCCGTCACGTGATGGCAAATTGCCTTAAATTGCCGTTACGTACTTTGATTAACTGAGTCGTTAATATAGAGGTCAAGATGGTGGAAATAGGTGGACGTATGCGAGGTGTTATGGGGTGGTCCCATGACACCGGCCTTATAGAGCTAGGCTAAGAAATTTTACTAGTTAAGTTCTTCCTCTGTGTCTATGTCTTGGTTATTATTATTAACTAAATTCTCGTCTTTATTTCCACTCTTTACGTTCTTAGAGTTAGTATAATGTAGAAACTAATTATTATATCCACCGGCACGTTATAGCAATTTACTGTTCTTTACGGTAATATCTTAAGGGGTATTAACAGTTAGTAATGCGGTAGTAGGGTCGTCTATTATATTATTAGGCTAGTATATACCTTTAGGTTTGGTAATAGGTTACGGCAATTTGCTATTATCTACGGCGATTTCTCTAGTACCGCTGTTACTCGCTAATATAGGCTTATAGGCAGATAGGTTATGTCTTCCCTTCGCCAATTGCCTTTTATACACAACCGGCTTATTATTACTGTTTTCTATAAAGGTGCCTACCGGTAATTCTAGTTAAGGGCACTTTTTATATCTATTTAGGTTAGCCCTACAACTATTTAACTTTCTAGGCATAGCTGGCTTGCTTTTATTGTCCTCTACTAGGGCACTTATTACTAATCTTAGTTAAGGCCACTTATTATATCTGCCTAATTTAGTCTTATTATTATTTAATTTCTTATATCTAATAGGCTCGCCCTTACTATCTTCCTTAGAGCTATATACTGCTAATCCTAAACAACTCCGATTCTTATTTTCTTTTAATTTACTTTACTGCTAGCCTTATATAGCGTTAGGACTTACTAGCTATCTTTTACGCTGTATTTATCGCGTCTAGGCGCCTTAGATTTAATGGCTAGCGGTATATTATTAGGAGTAGTAACTTGGGAGTTTAAGCTAGAAGGTAAGAATAATGCTATAAACATGGCCTTCTTTATGACATTTTTTGCTATTTCGCTAAAAGCTGCAATAAGTGTGCCCTCCAACCGTATTGCGAGGTTTTTATATCTCTATAGCGATATATAGATATTCTTTTTGGGCGGACTGTTAATATTAAGCTCTATATAGGCTTGCAGTTCCTTTTATAGCTTACCTAGAGCTATATATAGGTTTTCACTTCTTAGATATAAGACTTAGACTACCCTAACTATTAACTTGCCCGTTAAGCCTATAGATTGGATTTTAATCTTAATATCTCTTATATTAATTACGTTACTTACCGCTAGGGTTACTGGCTAAGGCGAAGGGATACTATATAGTAAGTTTACGGTAACGTCTATAGGCTATATCGCATATAGCAGCTAAAGTGGCGTTGTCTTATTTTATACTTTGGTCTTTAGGGGTAATATATATTTATATAGAGGCAGGTTTTTTAATTTCTTAGAGGTACTTAGTACCCTCCTTATATAATTAGAATAAGCACTTCCTATAATTTTTAGGATTACCTATAGTTTCTAATTTGGTAGAGTATTAGTATATTACGGAAGTTGCTTATAAAACTCCTTAACGTATCCTTTTTTTATTATTATAAAGTTGTCGTAATATATTACGTATTTAGGCTTAACTTTAATTACAACATCTTTAACCCTCTCTTTTAGTCTATTATAGTTTTTAATGCTTATTCTAAAGCCTTAGGCAATATCCACATCTTTAGTTGGCTTTGAGTTCGCCTTATACCACGCGTCTAGCTTTACCTATAGTTACGTTATTATTAAGTCGCTTATTCGGTTAGGTATATATAATATTACGGTATATATTAAGTAGAAGGTGACTATTAAAGTAAAAGGGCTTTATGTAGTAGCTGGCTAGTGCTATATTAGTATAACTTTAGTATTAGACGTAGTTAGAGATTAGTTGTTAAAGAGATAAAAGGTGGGATAAGTAAGGTAAATAAAGGAGAGGTAAAGTGGTAGATCTTGTAATTACCCATACATGCCCATATAAAGGTAAAATTGGCTATTATTTACTGCTACTAGTTGGGGTAAATACGGCTAGACTTAGTGCTGTGCAGTTAAATAAGGGCATAATTATATAACTTATAGGGACTACCCTATCTAGCCTATTTAGAGCTAAATAGCGGTCCAGTATTACTAAACTCTTATAGTTTTTAATATAAGCAATTTATTAAGTGCCTGCGGAGAAGTAACTAGTTATTACAGTATAGTAGAATATAAGAGGTTGTGGGCGTTACTATATTTCTTATTATTATATAAAGTTGGTATATATACGCGCCGCTAAAGTTAGAAGGCTGGCCTGCGTCTATATATACAGGCTCTATCGCTATAAAGTGTTTGCTATATAATAGGTAGTATTTCTAGTAAACGGCGACGTATTGCACTTATTATAGGCGTTATTATATTTCTTATTATTATATAAAGTTGGTAAATATACGCGCTACTAGAGTTATATAGCTGGCCTATATCTATACATGCGGATTCTATTACTTTAAAGTGCTTAGTATATAATAGGTAGTACTTCTAGTAGACGGTAACGTATTATACTTACTTTATAATTACTAGTATTATTATTATACTACTAGGTAGTACTTAAGAGCCTACCGGGTAAGTCTATTTAGAATAATAATTATCTAGTATATAGGATGCTTCTATATCTATACCTAAATATCTAGTGCTTATTTAAACGTATGTCTACCGCAAAAGATAGTAGGAGGTTTTGTATCTTATACTATAAGTTTATATAATTAATAGTATTTTACAGCATTTTGCGGTATATTAGGGCATATTGGGGTATTTTAGGATAGTAAATATATTATATATACCTAATATCCAGCCGCTTAGCAATGTTAATTATCTTACTATTTATCTATTTAGTGTTATATAAGAGGTTAGTATTCTACTATAGTATTTATTATATTAGAGTCTTTTTCCCAAGCCTCAACGGGCCAAAAGCGACGCCGCGCGACATCACCAGACCGAACAGGGACACAAGGGACACATGGGACACAAGGGAGAGGACGCCCAGTAGGAAGACCCCCATGGACGGCTACGGCAA
>Ga0307507_10008183_pt1 | contig 14658 bp, 5 predicted proteins | sample 7_EM_MG_FD_207223 | JGI IMG/M metagenome (GOLD analysis project Ga0307507, IMG submission 207223) | Populus trichocarpa ectomycorrhiza microbial communities from riparian zone in the Pacific Northwest, United States - 7_EM | ecosystem: Host-associated > Plants > Roots > Unclassified | place... | reverse complement strand
TATAAGCGTTTTAGGCGTGGTATGCGTGGTAGGCATTCGATTTGTATGGTAAAATCACCCAAATTCGATGCTGTGTGGGCGAGGCTCGCTTAATTTGATTTTCGCAGCACTTTCGAAAAGAGTAGTAGGACGCGAAAGAGCCGCATCGCCCCCCACCAAAATTTGTATGAGGGGCAATTCTTTTAATTTTAACCACCTATAATGCATTAACTGCCTACTATAAGTGCCCAAATATTGAAGCTGGCGTGTTACCTGGTTAAGTTAATTATATAGAATTTTTGGTGTTGCAACTTGTGGCGTTAGATCTATGGGAGAACTACAGGTTCAAGATTGGTACGCTGGTAGAATTAGGTCTCTAATCTCAAAGTTCAAGCTTTAGGCAATTGAGATAGTATTTATCTATTTATCTACAATATATCCTGCTTCCTGGAAGTGGGCTTCTGCGTGCGTACTATATACTTGACTAACAGCAAAATGTAAGAAGCTCTTAAAGCTCTCAAAGTCCTTAACCAGCCGCTGGTTCCTTCTAATCCAAGCCTTAATATCATTGAATGTAGCCTTAATAGGATTGTAATCTGGCGAGTATGGTGGTAGGAATTTTAATAAGACGCCATGCTGCTTACAAAGCTCTCAAAGCCGTATCGATTTGTGAATTGCTGCGTTATTAAGAATAAGAACTAATCTTGGCCCTAGATAAGGCAAACAATAAGGCAGTACCTGCTCCTTTATAAAGGCTTTAAATATTGCGGAGGTAATAGAGCCTTAAAAGATAATGTAGCTAAGATATCCATCAACTGCTAACGCTAGTAGGATACTCTACCTCTCTAACCTCTTAAGCGGGCGTAATACACCATATTTAGTCCCTTCTGGTAACTAGCCATACTTCCTATTACCAGTCCTCTTATTTACCGCTAACTTATTAAGAAATATAAGCTGCTCTACTATCTAGCTCTTTTGGATACCAATCCAGGCGTTATAGAGGAGGCTACTCCTCTTAGCCGCCCAAGCTCTAACTGTCTTCCGCAACCAGCGATTCCTCTTAAGGATATTATAAATAGTTATAGTAGAGACCTGGGTGTCAAACCCATCAAATAGAAAGGTCTGTATCTTATCTAAATACGCGGTTGGCTAGTCTTTAAGGAAGTTAAAAAGCCTCTATAAAACCAGTTAGCAAAAAGCTCAACGTTATGACGAATATATTACCATTTCTTGGTAAGGTAGTAGAGCTCTTGGTTACCCAAGGACAACGGTAGAAGGAGTATATGGTTCACCCTAAATATTAAGGTTTAATCGTATCTTATAAATCGTCTTCTTGCCCACCTTTACAGCCTCTGTAATGGCTGGTACCGCCTTACCAGCTTTAATACGAATTCTAATTCTATAAACAACTTCATCTAAAAGGCGGCGGCCCATAATAACTTTAATTATGGTGTGACGATGGTTCTGGAAGAGTCCTCCACATGCGTTTTCCTGCTTACATAAGCAGATTCCCTTTGCTTCCATTTTGGTCGGTATCCTTAGCAATCACTTTGCTACCATAGACATAGGCCTATATAAGGGCCTATATTTGTCATAGATAGAACGAGATATACACTCTTTTTTCTTCTTGAGATTATCCAGTTTATTAGGTTATGAGCACTCATTGCTACTAAGCTGCAACAGTTCAGCTATTTAACAGTTCAGAATATTAACACCTTATATTAGGTTGCATTAAGGGTTACTACACCCATACTAGGTTATATCTTACTGTTTTATATTTAACGCCTTACTACAGGCCGCATTAAAGGTTACTATACCTATGTACAAAGTTATTTCTTATTATCAAAATTACGCGTTAAATTCGTTTGTTTACGCGTCAAATTTGTATATTTACGCGTCGCCATGGGTAAAGACTATCTAGGCATTTAACGCCTTAATAAAGACGGTTTAAATTGGCACCAATATTGGACGCAGCTTAGCACATACCTACGTGGTAAGGGCCTTCTATATATTATTTAGAAAAATGTGGGCCCACCCCTCTACCTAAAGCTTTAGGAAGAAAAGCCCATAATATCTATTAATAAAATACCAGAAGACGCCGATAAGGAGGAGCAAAACAAGACCCTTAAGAGGTCTTAAATTATTACGGATACTAATAATTTAATTTACTTAACTAACAAGGCACTCTCTAACAAGTACTATAAGGAGTTTAAATAGTATAACAAGAACGACGGCAAAGTCTATTTAATCATCCTTAGTATAATTAATAATAAGATTATTACTACCCTAGAGCATAAGAAGACGGTAAAGGACTACATTAAACACCTTAAGCAATTGTTTAAGGCCCGTGACTTAATCCATAAGGCTAATATATGGGAGACTTTTGTTAAGCTCCACTATTAATTAGACTAAGCAATTACTACTTTCTTAAGCCATTACTAAGAAGCGGTTTAAGGAGTTAAGCAGGTAAAGCTTGCCCTAGATAATAAGATTATTAACTATTAATTTATTAACGCTGTTAATAAACACTTCCCTATATGGGCTTAAATCTAATATAACAAGATTTGCGACGGCTATATAATTTTACTACTTTAATTAATTGCTGACCTTACTAATAAGGCTTAGCGGAGGGACTTACCTAAGAGCTTCGCCTCGGTTAATAAGCCACTAGGTAACTCACGCGAACAGTCCAGTTAAGGACGCGGCAATAGACATAGTCGTGGCAATAGCCGCAGCAGAGGCGGTGGAGGAGCCGGTTAAGGTGCCTTATTAGGCAATTAAGGCTCTGCTAAGGATACTTTAAACAAGTATAAATAGTGCAAGCTAGGTTATCCAGGTGGTGAGGAAGGCTGCTAGATAAAGCACGCCTACCTAAGACCCAAATGGTAGAGACCTAGAGAGAAACGGCCTCCGCGCTTAGATAATAAAGCAGCCTTAAATATAAATAAGACCTCTAAGGGGATATCTAATTACCCCTCCTAAGCTACCAATTCGGTAACTAGATCGATCTTTGCTATATAAGTTATTAAGCTAATAGCTATAGCTTTAGAAACAAACATTAAGAACTCCTAGATAGCTAATAGTTGCTTAAATATTTACATAAGTAACAACATTAGGAAGTTTATGCAGTATAAAAAAATTAAGCCTCTTTAAATCTAGACAGGAGGAGGTTTAATAGAGGCTATTAGCGTTAGATTAGTTAAGCTTATAGTTACCCAGACTAATTACTTAGCCTATACCATTACGTTTACTAAAGCATATTACTGTCCTAACTTCTTTACGAATATCGTCTCGCTTAGTATTCTATAAGGGAAGGGAGCCTTTTTTAACAGTCTCCATAATATAATTAACTTTGTTAAAGATCGGGCGGAAATAGCCTATATCCTAAGCATTAACGGACTTAATACGTTTATACTAGTAGACAACCCTATAGAGGTTCCTTTTATAATAGCTCTAGCTACCACATAATCGCGTCTCTATAAGAAAGGCGTGCTTGCTAAAGCTACTATAGAGACTTAGTATAAGAGACTATAACACCTTCCTTCTGCCTAGATACGTCTCCTTGCCAGAAGCATAAAGGGGATTATAATTACTAAGGATAAGCCATTTTACTGCAAGGACTGTTACCTTAGAAAGGCTAAGAAGCAAATATTAAGACGCCCTTAAAGACGCAGCAATCGCATATTTAAAAAGGTGCATATTAATATAGTTAGGCCATTAAAACATAAAGGTCTCTATAGTAAGAAGTATTAGGTACTATTTACTGATAACTAAACACGCTTTAGATAGATCTACTATATATTAAATAGAGGCTCTGCGGCCTCTACCTTAAAGCAGTTCGTCTATATAATTAAGACTTAAATAGGGATAACGATTGGTTGCTTCTAATTAGATGGAGCTGCTAAGTGGTTTAGTAAGGACTTAACCGATTTCTTTAAGAACAAGGGTATACTTACTAAGGCCTCTACCCTATACACCGCACACTAAAATGGAATTGTAGAAAAAGCCAACTACTTAGTTAAAGAAAGGGTCAGGATAATGTTAATTAAGACTTAATTACTACTAAAGCTTTAGCCTAAAGTCGCTAAGGCAGCCGTATATGGGCTTAATATATTACCTATATTAGTTAATAAGGACCAAGCTCCGCCCGCTTAAGTAATGGCTCTTGCCCTAGGAAACACCAATTCTATAATTATATACGCTAACTGGAAGATCTATAGCTATCCCGCCTACGTCCTTATTAATAAAAAAGACCCTTAGTGGTAATAAGGTAATAAGTTCGTTGCAAGAGCTTAGAAAGGACGATTGGTTGGCTATAAAGGCTTATATATATATTGCGTCTATCTACCTTATAAGAATAGAGTTGTCCAATTAAGCAGTGTTACTTTTAACAAATTAGGAACCTTCCTTACTACACCAATTAGTGAAGAGGAAGGTAGCGACGACGATATCTACTAGGTACCACTCTGTTACGACGCTGGTGGAAAACGGTGGATCTTAGCAGACGTGGATTATGGTAGACGCGAGTCACGTAACTTGAGGACCGTATAAAATATCGAGCGGCGCTGCTATTCTTCTCCTTCCTTTCTCTAGCTTTGGATCCTCGTTTATAGACTACTAATTATATAGGCTTGCGCGTCCCTCTTGCTGTGCTTGTGCCTTGATTAACTGAGTCGCTAATATTATCTAAAGCTTAACTACTCTTTCTTCCTAAGAAGGAACTCAAATATATCTATAAAGGACACAGAATAGGACCCTAAGGACATTACTAGGACTATAAGGACATCACCAGGACCATAAGGATAGGACAGACCCCTAAGAGCTAAAAGAACACAAATAGAACGCGAAACCTAAGAATAGGACACGCACGGACCAGAACCCCTAGAAAATAAACAAACACCAGAAATTACCTAATACCCCTACTACTATACTAGCGTCTATATATTGCTTGGCAGTGTCTACCTCAGCAACGCACAATGCTAAGACCTCCTGCAATATTCGCGAATATCAAACGCAGTCACTACGTGGCTATTTCGCTTTTCAATATTATTAAAACTTATTAATATTTATTATTTATTTGTTCAAGAATCATTTTATAATGCTATTACCGCTCATAACTAACTGGGATATCCGTACGCGTGCATAATCCCAATAAATAAACCTATCCAGACGACTTACCTTAACTACACCATTGTCTATAACCGTTACACCCTCCTCTATTAGTCCTATAATGCCATCTAAAGCCAATATACACACCACTGCTGTAGAAGAGTGTGAAATTGCTAGAGAGTAAAGGGAACAAGCTTAAGATAAAAGAGAGATTTAAAAGTATAAGGAAGAGCGCGAAGCCTACCTAGCGGAGGAGGCTCGCCAACACAAATACCACTAGGCTTAAATGGCTTAATTACAGTTAGGCTCGGCCCCTTCGGCCTTATAAGCCACCGCAATAGCTGCTACAGCTAATAACCTTAGTAAGCCTCTCCCTCCTAGTATAAAGTCGCTTGAACTCCGCCTTCCTAGCGTTATAAAAAGGGATTACCTGGATATTTTTAAGGGCACCTTTAATCTAGTAAACCTCGCCTGCCTTTAAGTCTATACCGCTTGGACTAAGATTGCTAATAAGACATGGATTAAGAACGGTACTCTGGTTATAAAGAAGGTAAAGGTAAATAGGAAGCTATTTATAGATAGAGGCGTCTGGTTTAAAGGCTTTACTAACTATATAGTTATTACTAGCACCCTCTATATATGCCTGCCGGACCTTATTACTAGCATACTCCTTTAAATAAACATGATTTGTACCTTATCAACCTAGTATATTTAGGTAGGTTGCATACTTAATCTAGTACTCAACTATTATACCTTTATAATGACTAATAGCCAACTAGAGCCCACTAACTGGCAAATGCCAGCCTAGTACACAGCGCCATACCTTACGATGTCTAGTACTATTAGCTTTGCCCCTTTAAAGAGACCTAGGTTGGATACCTCCTATACCTTTAACACCTGCCGCAAGTTTAATAGTAGAGGCTGCTATAATACAGCTTGCAAATACCCGTATAAGTGCTTAAAGTGTGGTAAAGATCACGCCGCATTATCTAAAGCTTGCGCCTAGGAATAGTAAGGCAAACCTTACGAAGTAGGGTCTAGCCTAACTATAACATTAACTTTAATTATATGCCTAGGACCTAGGCCTAATACGTCACTATTATTCCCTACCTTTGTAGAGGTAGAGGCTCTCCACTACTCTCTATTGCCTCTGAGGATTTTAGCATGGTACTCCCTTCTATCTAACTACCCGGGCAATCTACTAGCTATCTTAGTAGGTATCCTAACCTATGGCTATAAGATAGGGGCCAAATCGGTCCCTACCCTAAGATTTTATAGGAACCATAACTCCTCTTAGGATAATACTAACCTTATCTCTAAGAATATAACATTAGACCTTGCAAAAGGACGTATTAGAATCACGACAGGGCCTATTATAGTCTTACCCCTTGGCCTAGTGCCAAAATCGGATGGAGAATACTGCCGAATTCATGATCTCTCTTTCCTACCAGTATCTTTAGTTAATGACGCAATCCTAGAAGAATATGGAGCACTGGTATACACTATAGTTACCGCTATTTAGGCCTATGTTATTTCTGTAGGCCGTAAATGTCTGCTGCTTAAGAGAGATATTAAAGATGTGTTCTATATAGTTCCCCTATTCTATAGGGCAAGAACATTAATGGGCTTCTTTTAGGAAGGTGTTACCTACTAGGAATGCTGCCTATCCTTTGGTTTTTAAACTGCGCCACTTATATTTAACCTCTTCGCGGAAGGCCTATACTGGATACTTTATTTACAACTACCTTACGAGGTAGAACACTACCTAGACGATTTTATCTTTATCCTTGCCAACTTAAACGACTTAGCGGCTATTACCTAGACTTATATCTCTATTACTAACTCCTTAAATATCCCTTAAAATGGCTCTAAAGATATAGCAGGAACTGTTATTAAGGTCCTAGGATATACTATTAACACTATATAAATGCAAACTTGATTGTTACTACAGAAACAATTACGTGCTATTAAGAAGGTCACTACCGCACTCCAATATGGCTTATTATTGTGCCTTTAAGCCTAGCAGCTTGCGGGATACCTAGCATAGTGCGCCTATATAATTAGACTTAGTCGATCTTACTCTAGATCCCTTTGGATTTTTATTACTACTTGGCTAGAGACTTTAGTAAATAATTATAAACCTAGGCGATTTAATACTGAGTTGCGAAGTGACTTATGTGTCTAGCTTGACCTACTTACTATAAGTAATGGGGTATTATTCTTTAACGACGTTAAGCGTGCCTGTATTTATCTCTTTACTAACGCCTCTACCCAGTTTGGGTTTGGCGGCTTTTACTTCTTTAAGGAACTTAAATATAAGGATAACTAGCAGTGGTACACCGCTAACCTCCCTTAATCTTAGGCGTTTAGTATATTGCCTAAGCCCAGTTAATAAGTAGACCATATTAATCCAAAGGAGATGTATGCTATTGCTTACGCATTTAATATATGGTCTATTAACTGGCAGTATAGCGCGCTATCTATTTACACTAATAGCATGGTGGTTTACTAGGGTATTAAGAAGACTATTATCTATAGCGTAATAAACGAATTGCTCCGTAAGATTATGCTAGCTGCTATAGCTCACAATATTATAATATCCGCGAAGTGGATTCCAGGTGATTTGAATAGCTTAGTTAATGCACTATCTTAATTCTAGGCCGCGACTATCCATTAGTTCTGCCCATACTGGGCCTTTAATTCACTACTACTAAAGCTAATAAGTTTTTAACTAGGTGCCATAAACCCGATAGACTACTTATAACCACCTATAAATTTTAAGGATAATGTTAACGCGCTATTTAACCTCTATGCGCTTCTTCTCTAGCATAGCCTTGCGCCAGCGACCCATAGGAACTATTCCTTAGCAGTTAACAGCTGGGAGTCATACTGTGTACTTAAAGGAGTCTCTCCCTACCTAGCTAAGCCGCGTAAACTAGGTAAATAGATTGCCTGCCACGCGTTTGGTACCTCCTAGCTATAAATAGGCAGGCTTAAAGCCGAAACCTTATAAGCCTATATCTCCACAATTTGCTTGTGTTACATAGATTACAGCATCTTAATTACGGCATTTGAGAATTCTATAGTACACCAATTACTTACCAGAGTAGCTGCTATCTCTCCCTTAGTAAAGAAGGACAAGCAGCCTATTACTAGGGATATTCTAGCCCAGGTAGTAACACACGGCCTATTGCTACTGGATATCAACACTAATACCGCATTTACCCTCGCATTTGCTGGATTTCTATAGATAGGTAAGATTACGTACACTACGGTAAAGCTTAAGAACCAAATGACCTTTTTAATAAGAAAGGCTACCTGATATAATATCACCTTTATGCCTGGTAGGATAACATTCCGCCTTAAATAGAGCAAAGCCAATAAGTAATACTAGGGCGTTGATATCGCCATTACGGTAGTAGGCGGCCTATTATGCCCAGTTGCTGCTATAACAAAGCTATTTAATAGGGACCCTTAACCCCTTAACTCCCCCTTATTTAGTCTAAATGGTAAACCCTTTACCTCTCTAGGGGTTTATAAGATCCTTTCCTCCTATCTAGTAGCCGCTGGAATTAACTTAAGTAGCTACTTAAACTACTCCTTCTGCTAGGGCACTGCCCAGTTTGCTAAAGATTTAGGGTGTTTACATTAGCAAATTTAGTAACTTAGTTAGTAGTTATTAGAAGCCTTTCGCCTATATATTAGAACTAAGACTATTAACCTCCGTTGCCTTAACTCTTACTTTTAGCGTAGTATACCGCTTTTAGCGTAAGGAATGCTAGGTAATAGGTTAAGATGTTAAGAGGGCCGCTAAGGCGCTAGTAGTAAGCGAGCTAATAGCGATTTTCTATACCGGGCATAGAAAATCCTAATTGGTTAACTTATAAGTTAGGATCTACAAAATATAGCAGAACGCGACAATGTGGCAGAATATAGCAGAATGCGGCAATGTAGCAGAATATGGCAGAATGCGGTAATATGGCAGAATATAGCAGAATGCGGTAATGTCTTTCTTCTTTTTTTTTTTTTTTTTGCGTAGGAGCTTTACTTAGGGACATCTGGTCGCTTTAGGGCAAATCCTTAGCAGATTTAAGTGCTAGGTACTAGCAAAACCGCTAAAAACTAGCCCTAAAGTGACCTTATAGCCCTGCACCTCCCAATTATACAGTTAAAATTAAAATATCCCCTTACGTAACTGCGATAGATAGATGCCAAGAAATACAGCAGCCGGCAAAGCCGCTGCAGGACCCGTAAATACCTCTAATAGTAAAACAGTCGCCATCTCGACCCCCCAGGAAGAGCTCGCAGCAGCTAATACCGAAATTAAATAGCTTTAAGAGCTGCTTAAAACCAGAGACACCCCTATACCTAGTAAGGAGTCATTAGACACCTAGAGACTTGCTATAGTCCTTAAAACCCTAGCCTAACGTACAGTATTAGCATCGTTACAGTCTGCGAAGGTTATAGACCCCCTATTGCTTACAGACGGAACTAACCCTATATTTAACAATTAGAAGCTTCAACTGCAAGACAAGCTTAAAGTTAATACGGACCACTTCCCTACTACCCAAGCTAAAATGGCCTACGTCTTTAGCCGTACTAGTGGGGATGCATAGACGTATCTACGTCCGCAATATGCCTAGGACTTAGCAGACCCCTTCCTCTCTAAAGAAGAGATAGTTAACTACCTATCTTCCATTTATAAGGACCCCTTTAAGACACAGAACGCCCGCCTTAATTACAAAGCTCTTAATATAAAGACGACGGAGACCTTCTTAGCCTTCTAGACCCGCTTTCTGTACCTAGCCGGCCAAGCCCAAATTCCCCATAAAGACCTAATACTAGACCTCTTTGACAAGCTTACCCTAGACCTACAGCGCGCTATACTGCCAGTTTTTACTACTGTATAGACGCTAAAGGTACTTACGGACTACTGCCTAGCTATTAACTAAGGCCTTTATCGAATTAAGGCACGATCTAAGCAGTATAAAGCTAGAAATTCTCCAAACCAGACTGCAAGTACTTTATAAACGGCCTATAATACCTTAGCACGATCTATAACTCCTACAGCACCAGCTATATAGCCCGCCATTAATTTAGCAGCTAGCCGTGTAGCTAGTTCTACTGTGGGTCCGGCGTATACTTAGCCCATATATAACAACCCCTATAAACAGGCCCTTAGTAATTAAGGAGCTTACTTTTTATACAGCTAGAAAGACTACTTTGTAAAGAATTACTAGACAAAGGCAAAAACGGGCAAGGTTCTGTTAATTTAGGAGGATGGTACAGAGTTAGAAAAAGAGGAACTCTAGAGGAAGACTCCTCTCTAGGGTTAAAAGGGATTAATATGTCACATATTAATCTAGGTTGGTAGAAGAAGCTACACTATCCCTTATACCTTATTCTATAATGGATATTAAGTTTTAACCTCTACTTTGGCTAACTCTAGAGTAAATGCCTTTGCCTTAATAGACACCCAGTGTGCTATAAGGCTGGCTGACTTTTTAAATATACCCTTTAAAGAACTGCCCAAACTAATTCCTATTTATGGGTATAACGGATAAATAGGACTACCTATTATAACTATCTTGCGGATTTACCTCTGTGTAGACGGACAAAGGTAGTATAACATCCCCTTTCTTATTATGGACTTAGGAAGCCACAATATAATCTTAAGAAGAAAATGGCTAGCCTATCTAGGCTTACAGCTTGATATATAGAGTAGACGGCTTGTCTAGCCTAAAACCCTACCCCTAATACCCTCTTTTATAAAGGAAATTAGCATTATAATGGAAAACCTTGTACGGCTATAGATAGATACCATTTACTAGGCTAATGCTATATATAGGGACCAGGCTTTTAAAAAGAACGTACAGCTTAACCCGCAATAGATCTATATACTACACCGCCCCCAGACTACCTATATTATGCCACCCTCACTAGAGATTAAAAAAGTTAGTAAAAAGCTAGTAGAGCTCCCTGTAGGGAACTTAGGCCCTATATAGCCATAAAGAATAGCAAGGAGTATTAGATGCTATACTAAATGTATAAACTAGAGGGATAACTTGCGGAAGATAGAATAGGAGCTAAGAAAGATTATAAACCCTAGGCTGCAAAATATGGCCTAATAATAGTCCGTAAAGAAACCTACGGACCTCCCACCAGTTAATATCTGCTGTATTAGTGCTATAGGATTCTACTAGAACTTAGTTCAACCTAATACCGTTACCTTTACTACCAGCTTATATAAAATTAATCAAATAATTAAGGAAAAGGAAAATAAGTTTAGCGAATAGGAAGGCAAGCTTATAGACAAGGAGCTAGTAGAACAGAAACTACCCCATTAATACTAGAAATTTAAGGACGTGTTCTTTAAGGTAGTATTAAATATACTCCCGCCTTACCAACTATATAACCACAAGATTAAGATTGAGCCAGATAAGGAAGACATACTTGGCTATAGCCCCCTTCATTAGCAGTCTACTACTAAATTATAGGCTATAAAGTAGTACCTTATTGATAACCTAAATAAAGGCTTTATTAAATCTAGTTAAGCCCCTTTTAACTCGCCTATTCTCTTTACTAAAAAGCTAAATAGAGGACTTTGTTTCTGCATTAACTACCGCAAACTAAATAATATAACCCGTAAGGACCGCTACCTACTACCCTTACTTAATAAGACTTTAACCTAAATAAGTAGAGCTAAGATCTTTACTAAGCTTAATATCCATTAGGCCTTTTATTAGATTAGGATAGACCCTAGATTAGAAGATCTTACTATATTTTAGACCCGTTACAGAATATATAAATATAAAGTACTTCCTTTTAGACTAACTAATGGACTGGCTATGTACTAGCAATACATAAATGATATACTCTTCAACTACCTTAACGACTTCTATACAGCCTACCTGGATAACATTATAATCTACTCTAAGAATAAGTTAGAACATAAGGAGCATATCCACAAAGTCCTATAATGGCTCCGCGAGGCTAGTCTCCAGGCCAATATTAGGAAATTGGAATTTAGTGTTAAGCGTATAAAGTACCTAGGTTTTATTATTAGTATAAATAGAATTAAGGCCGACCTAGAGAAAACGGCTGTAATTAACTAGTGGATACCCTTACGGACCGTAAAAGGGGTGTAATTATTTTTAGGTTTCTGTAACTTCTACTAATACTTTATTAAGAACTATAGCAGGATTACCCGGCCTCTTAACCGCCTTACTAGGAAAGACCAGCCATTTCACTTTAACGCTATATATATGCAGGCCTTTAATAAGCTTAAAAAACGGCTAGTATTAGCTCCCCTACTTGCCCACTTTAACCTAAAACGGCCCTTAATGCTAGAAACTAATGCCTTAGACGGCGCGATAGCCGGCGTTTTCTCCTAGAAGTAACCGAACGGAGAATGACACCCTGTTGCATACTATTTAAAGACTATAATAGATGCCGAGCTAAACTACTACATCCATAATAAAGAAATGCTGGCTATTGTCTCTAGCTTTTAGTAATGGCGTATATAGCTAGAGGGGACCCCTAAGCCTATTAAGGTAGTTTTAAATCATAAGGCCCTAGAATACTTTATAATAACTAAGGCCCTTATAGCCTAGTAGGCACACTAGGCGGATATTCTATCTTAGTTTAACTTCTTAATTATATATAGACTAGGCGCTATAAACCGTGCGGATGCTCTTATAAGGCGTAAATAGGACCTAGGTAACTAGGCGGCTGCGAAGATCTTATTACAGACCTAGACACTACTATAACTAGAGCACCTTAACCCCTAGATATAGGCAGAGCTAAATATAGACCCTTTGGATGCTAAGATATGTCCTATTAACTCCACGGAACTTAACCTTATTAATAAACTGCTATAGGTAAACCGTACGGCCCCTTCTCTACAGGAGTACCGCGAAAAGGTAAAGGATACTACTAGCCTATGGTCCCTTAAAAACGGACTGCTTAAGCACTAGAAACGGCTGGTGGTGGTAGAGGAATAGAATTTACAGACCTAGCTTATTGCTAAAGTATATACCTAGGTCTCTACAGCCTACCCTAGAAAGAATAAGACCTGTAAGATTATTAGTAACCGTTACTACTAGCCCGGAATGGTTATAGATATTAACCACTATATACAGAACTGTAACAACTATTGTAGGTCTATAATTCCACGGGACAAAACCCTAGGACTATTAAAGCCACTCCTAATACCAGAACGCCCCTAGCAGTATATCTCTATAGACTTTTATAAGCTGCCTATAGACCGTGATGGATATAATATGGTAATAATCCTAGTTAACCGCTTTGGCAAGCACCTATTCTTAATCCCCTATTATAAGGATATTGATGCTAAGGAGGTAGCCTAACTATATATCTATTATGTCTACCGAATTTATAGACCATTAGATACTATTATATCCAATTATAGGCCGCAGTTTATATTGGCCTTCTGGAATAAGTTTACTTGGATCCTTAGTATTAAGCTAAAGCTTTCTATAGCATACCACCCCCAGATAGACAGTTAGACAGAGATTATAAATTAATACTTAGACCAAAGGCTTTAGCCCTTTATTAACTACTTCTAGGATAACTAGGGCAAACTACTACCCCTAATAGACTACGCCCAGGCAACCCTACCCTATAACTCTATAGGATTTGCACCTATTTAGCTAGAAATAGGATACTTACCCTATATAAGCTTTAACTGGGAAAGACCGGAGGGGCCACAGACCGTATATAAAAAACTATCTTATAAGGAAGCCCAGTAATATGCTAAACGCTTAGAAGAAGCTTGGACAGTAGCCTATATAAATCTAGAAAAGGCCTAAAGATTAATAGAATAGTAGGCAAATAAGCACAGGCGCAAGCCTGACTTTACTATAGATAATAGGGTTTAGGTTATAACAAAGAACTAAAAGATAGAACGGCCTAGCCGCAAGCTAGACTATAAAATAGCAGGACTGTATAAGATCCTTAATAAAGAAGGTAACTTATATAAGGTTAAGCTCCTAGACTTGATTAAAGTCTATCCTATTTTTTTGCTGGATAAGCTATAGAAGGCTGCAAATAACCTACTACCTGGACAAAAGAATAAGCCTCCCCTGCCAATTTAAGTTAATGGTAATAATGAATAGGAAGTTAACAAAATACTAGCCTATAAACTAGTATAAGGAATGCTATAATACCTTATCTAATAGAAAGGCTATAATCTAGACCCAACCTGGTACCCTACCTAGAACTTTATAGGCTGCCCCTAGAGACTTAAAGAATTCTATAACTAATACCCTAACAAACCTGGACCCCTAAAGTACCTTAACGAGTGGATAGAGTGCTAGTATAGCAAAAATAATAGGCTGCCTATTAAGCATAAAGACAAGAATACCCTATAGACATAATATGGACATACAAAGCCTAAGGGCAGGCTTTTTCAGAGGGGGGGGTAATGTTACGGCGCTGGTGGAAAACGGTGGATCTTGGCAGACGTGGATTATGGTAGACGCGAGTCACGTGACTTGAGGACCGCATAAAATATCGAGCGGCGCTGCTATTCTTCTCCTTCCTTTCTCT
>Ga0307507_10008181_pt1 | contig 14661 bp, 15 predicted proteins | sample 7_EM_MG_FD_207223 | JGI IMG/M metagenome (GOLD analysis project Ga0307507, IMG submission 207223) | Populus trichocarpa ectomycorrhiza microbial communities from riparian zone in the Pacific Northwest, United States - 7_EM | ecosystem: Host-associated > Plants > Roots > Unclassified | place... | reverse complement strand
TAAATATTGTTCGGAATATGAAAATGGACCAGAGCCTTTCCACCCTTGAACGTTTGGCCACCCTTTTTGGCATTCTTGAAGAATGAGGGACACAAAAGAGCATCACGATCTGGGATTCTTGGACGAAGCTCGACCCAATCTTTGTCCCTCATTATGATATCAGTGATAGCCAAGGGAAATTGTTCAGTGTACCGCATCCACTCTGGTAGGATTTCTTGAAATAGAGTCATTTTCAACTCAGTTGCACCAATATGAACCGAAACATTGGGAACAACGGCAAGTAGGTCCTATGTATAGATCAATGGTTAGCTATCAAACTGAGAGAGCTATCATATTCAAAGCTCACTCCGATCAGAATAGGCTTGGTTTTTCTTTCCGGGAGGTGTACAACACGAACTTCGACAAGAATAACTTGTCCAGCATTCCCAGCATATGCATTGCTAGCCATCTTTGTGCGTGCTACTTGATAACTAATGTGGTTAACTGTATACCCTGATGTAGCACCAAGAGCGTGGTCAAGGCCAATGGCTTGTGAGCGTGAGGGTGGTGCCGACAGTGTGGGGTGTCCCGGCACCTGTACAACAGGTCCTGATATATGGGATGGCCGTGCAGCGTAGGTAGGCAAGGCTGAGCCAGCAGCCATCATGCCGGTTCCAACATGCTGAATTGAAGTGGCACAAGCTGAAAAATGGAGTCCATAATTCATGACTTTCATTTTGAGTGATGTAGGCATACCGTTCCTTTGAGCCTTGACAATTTGCTGCTGAACATATTGCTCATGGGCATTGGAGCTTGATGGTGTTGATACTGGTTGACCTAAGGGGGGTGAAATGTTAGCTGGCAGGCCTGTAACATAAAAAAGTATAAAGGACAATTAGCGCTGCTTACCAACTGGTCGACGCTGTGTGGTCTTCTTGACACGATAGTAATCATAGCATGTAGTGCAGACAGCACGACCTGGCACTGAAGGATCACTGCTGTGTAGGTAGTGAAAGTTCGTGTTTGCTGGGTAAAACTTGACTGGGCATTCGGATCGTCCACATTGAATGGCTTTGTTGTTGTCAGTGACTGTAAAGTCTGCAGAAAAGTTGTCGACCATTCAGCATGGGCAATGAAAGACAAAAGGCAATAGAAAGGAGAGGAATGGTATGTTGAACCGCTACGTGTCAAACCAAGAAATTGAGGACCAAAAGTTGAACCGAAAAACAGCACATTGTCCGATCAAAGTACAAATCCTGTACAAAGCCAGTTATTCAAAAAATGACGATACAAAATCAATCACTGAATTCAGCAAACTCTCGTAAATCAACTGCAACCTCCTCTTCCTCGTCACTCTCTGTGTGAGGTTCAAGACTAGGAGGATTAGTGAGACCACCATAGTTAGGGAATGGCATGGGTTACCCACGGGTAAACCACGGGTTTTTAGTTACAGTCTTGTAGCCCTTGTCACGCTGAAAATTTTGCAATTTTTTTCGTGCAAATCGGTTAAGAATTGGCCTAGCTACATCCTCTGCAAGTTTGAGCCCCATAGCTTCACTGATGAACCCACGGCACCTCATTTAGTTGCCGCGGGTATGCCAAATTTGGAAAATGTCCAAATTAGGCTCATCGGCACAGTTGATGTGGCTGCCGCAGCATCAAAACTTGGTCATTGGGGCTCAAACTTGGTAGAACTGTAGAATGCTCATTTCTTAACCGATTTGCACAAAACAAATTGCAAAATTTTCAGAGAATTTTCCTCTACATGTTGATTACTAAAAAACCCGTGAAAATCCACGGGTAATCCGTGCCATTCCCTAACCATAGTAAACATATCCAAGTTCTCCCAATGCATCATCACCATAACGTAGATCTTGCAACCCAGGAAGTAAAGGTACTTCTTCATCCAACATGCCATCATCATCAGCCAATGCTGCCTCATCAAGTGAAGAAGAAGCAGCCAGGTCCCGAAATGCAGATAAAAGTTTCTTATAAACAAGCCAGAAGCTTTCCAAAGATACCGCTGGCTTCCCAAGCTTAGCGTAAAGAACATTTGCATGTTCTTCAAAGGCTGGTGGGACAAGCTGAAAGACAGGTAGATCGCGAGGTGCCCACTTCTTCTCCATCTCGTCAAAGAGCTCCGGAGAGACATTGACCTAAATTGTATCCTGTATCAAAACATCCATTATTCAAAAGTTAAACTACCTTATAATCGCTTGCATGAAACAAGTGTGGTTTCGAAGCAATAAGATCTGGTATGCCCTTTGGAAGCAGCTTGTGTTTGTCAGCACGACGCGGACTCTCATTAAAACGTTTCATCCACTTGTTGAGCTCCGCTTGGATCCACGGAATAGCAAGCCAGAGAAATACAAGTCTAAACAAACAGTCAGCAAGTTTGACAGTGACGGAAAAAGGATAAGGTCACTTTTCGATAGGGTCATTTATATCATACCATCCACTATTTACACCGTGATCAAAAATATCCTCAAAACCGGGAGTAAAGTAACGGCGAAAGACCATCCAAATAATTTCTGGCTTTACATTGCTTTTGTTAAAACACCACCGATGTTGAAGTGTATCATTCAGTGAGGGGTCGAGAGTATGCCGGATGTTGGTATGGATATTTGCCACCACGTACATCTCCCAGCCGCGGTCACTTTGTGTGATAAGGGAAACTCCTAAGAAAAGTCTGTTAGTGCCGTAATGCGATTCTTATCATTTTTGCACCTTCGTGTTTTCGACCAGCTTCTAGGTAATAGCTGCCAACAAGCTGAGGATTTCGATTTGTCCACCAGACCTTGAACCACTGTAGCTGACCAGGAAACGGATCAAGTCCTAAATGAAACCATAAGCCAAACCGTTTCCATTTGTCATGTTGATCGCATGTCCAGATATCATTTACTCCCACAGCCCAAAACCGCTTCCGCTGGAAACGCTTCTGTTTGCAAAACTTGACAGCCTCCCATTCTGTTAAATTCAGGTAGTCGAGAACCATTTTTCTGCCAAAATATGGATAAACATTCAAAGGCAGTAAATGGTGTAGCATGTACTCAGGAACCTTTAATTGATAATCTTGCCGCAACGTTGTAACAAGCTGACGAGCTCCCATGGTTGGAAAGTGGGCTTTGATCTCTGCAACAAATGGCGCGATTGTCTCGAAGGTGTGATTTTGCTGACGCACGCCCTTCAGACCCCATTCCTCTCATTTCCGTTTGAGTGAACTTCTACTGCAGAAGGATGTGGTTTACACCTCATGTAGATGATGTATACGCCACTGGCTCACCTGAATCCATAGAGCGCACGATCAAAGTGATCGAGTGTGTGCTCAATGATCTCCTTGTCATTTAAACCGAGACACCAATAGTAATAAACTATCGGATACAGATCTTCAGATGGTGCTAACGAGGATTCCTTTTCAACAATTTTATACACAATGCCAAAGGAATACACTCACGAATTGGCTTATGCTGATTAGAACGAGGTTGGCGTTGCGGTGGAGCTGGAGCAGACATAGTTCTTCAGCGTTGTTGAAGAGAGATATGTAGCTGAGAAAATGGAGGCACTAGCCCAGGACGTTATAAAGTGGAGTCCTCGTTTTTTCAATGTTGCATCAGTGAGGCACTTGATAATCGATAAATACAGAAGTCGTGAGAAAGAAAATATTATATGGATGTACAATATTATATTATGGAATAGTAACTTTCGGCATACCAATCGGCAGTGTACAAATATCGGCCTTAGCTGTGATATTGAAGCTGGTCTCTCCCTGTTGCCATAAGATGAAGATTTCATGATGATCTTGATCACATCACTCCCTGAAAGTTGGGATAATTATACTTCATTGTACCTGGGTGCATCTGGAAATAAACTGACCCTGAAATCACACAAACTTGTTGCAATTTTGATCAAAGAATATTGTTGTTGACAGGGACAAAATGATGAGACAGCTGGAGGGCTGTCTATGCAAGCTAGGCATCAGCAAAAAGGCAAGAAAAATACAAGCTCACAGGGAAAGAAGAAGACAGATGTGGAATGCTATAATTGCCACAAGAAAGGTCACATGTCAAGTGACTGCTGGGCCAAAGGAGGAGGCCATGAGGGACAAGTTCCTAAGGACCACCAAGGACCCAATTGAGGAGACAGATCCAATAAAATACAAGATTCCACAAATAATTCATTAGGGGATTGTGCTTACATGGCCACCAAGAATCTCCATTATTTTTCCAAATATGACTGGGTACTTGATTCAGGATAAAACTATTCAGAAACCCCCTTTCTGCAGAAACCCCACCCCAATTTTTTTTGCTTATTCAAGAACCCCATTTCTAGAAGAAACCTCTCTGGAAAAGTCACATGTTCTCTGGCAGTCTGTCATCACGTAAGGGACAGAATCTGAACATTCAAACTCTTGACACCATTCTCCTGTATCAATGAAGGATCCTACCATCTCGGTGCTGCTTTGAGCATACCATGGGTCATAGATATGTGTTTTGGCAAGGTCAAGACTCAAGAACCATGCAGATATCTAGGTATATGAAAAGTTCCACTCATGCAGAGGGCTAAGTGCATCAGCCCCTTCAAATTGGCTTGCTGAGCACGAACCATGGCATATGCAAAAACAAAGCAACATTGTATATACACCAACTCAAGCACACCCCCCAATCTGCTCTGCCAGCACCCCATGTGACTAAAAAAAGGTGGAAGGGAGTGAATGATTTTGAGAGGCACAGGAGACTTGGTGACACCTGATGACCTGAGATAGCAGTCATTATTCAATCTTCCTTACACTGTGTTACAATTAACTCATTGAGTTTCTGTCCTTCATTACTCATACCAATACCATCCACAGCAATGCTAATCAATCATCCAACTGATTGTGGTTTGCTGCAGAGTTCTTACAGCAACAAATGGTACACTGACACAGAGAAAGTGTTCTTACAAGCTTCTGTGAAAATACTCCCCAATGAGATCCCAAGGTAATCTCAAATATCTTTTTGGTGTAATCATACTATGCATAGCCTTTGTGCTCACTCCCCCAATGTGTGCCACATCTTTCAACAGCCATGACAAAAGAGTTGCAAGCCACTCTCCAGTCTTTCTTCCAACTTGTCAGGGGCATTCACCTCTTGCCATATTTTTCTTGGGATGGCATGACCAGTATCCCAAACCCTTGATGGGGTGGATACTGTACTCATGGTTTGGTTCTCTTTCCCACTTGGCATCACCAATATGTTTCTGTGTTTGAGGTACATTTCAACTACAGGCACACTCCTTAACTTCTAAATGGTATATCATGATAGTATAGCTGGTAAGTAATCTGATACTTTACCTGGAAAGCAAAGTTCTCCCCACTCTCTTGTCCTAAACCCATGCTTCTGCCCTATGAATGGACCAGAGTTGACCTGTATGCCTTCCCTCCTCCCATCATCGATCCCACTCCAGTTGCAGTTGCTGTGTGCATATGCATCCTAATGATAGACTCATCCAGCACATTGATGAAGATGGTCAGCTGCATGAGGGGAGTCCTTCATGCTAGCTCCACACCTGCCAGTTGCAGATGTTGATGAGAGGGCATGCAGAATGTCCATCATTTGGTGCAGCAGGTACCAGATTTTGTGTGGGCCAAGCAGGTGCAGGATGTACATTGTACAATGATGTTTGTGCAGTTACCCGATCAATCGGGCCTTGTAGCCATTTCAACTCTTTGTTCAGTGGGTTGCTGGTGTTGTTCCTGCATCCTGATGGTTCAAGACAAACATTGATTTGCCTATACATTTTAGACAATGTAATGTGAAGCTGGGGTGTGGCATAATATAGATTGACTATGTAAGTAGTTATCAGTAACTGTCATTCTGAACTTCAAGCACAGCCAAAATGTTATGATGTCCCCCTGCAACAGATATATATTGAAAATGAGGACTGTATCTCACAAGAGTGAGTGGCTAACTCTAAATATCTACATAATGTAGTATCAAGAAAGAATTGGGGTCGTCAGTGTGGGCCCAAGTGTAGTATTTATGTTGAAGGCAGGTAGAGATGATTGTGTAAGCTGCCATTGCATCTGGATCAGCCAGATTATGGCTGGAAGTTAGAATTCCCAAAAGCCAGGGATTTCTCCAAAGCCTTGGAAACCCAGGGGGTTTCTCAATAGTTTTATCCCTTGATTCAGCCACAACATCACACATTTGCATGATCCAAGATGAATTTATTGATTATGAGCCATTACAATCTGAAGTTGATGGCATCAGTGGATCAGCAATGACTCAGGGATGAGGAACAGTGGCAGTCAACTTTAAAATTGATGGCCAATCAATCAAGCACATTTTGTGGAATGTGTTGCATGTCCTGAAAGCACCAAATTGCTTAATCTCAATTCCTCACTTAGCAATTGGAGGAGGATGAGTAGAATTTAAAGGCAATGGATGCCAATTATATGACAAAAATAGCAGGATCATTGGAAAAGGAAAGCTGACAAATATGCTATATTTACTCAGTGCTTGTGCCAAACTACCAAATTGGGAAAGCACCCAATACACATCAATTTGGACACACTCTTGGGATCAATGGCATTGACTATATGGCCATATTTCTGTCAATGCAATTAAAAGCTTGAAATTAAATCAGATGGTGGATGGGCTCAAAATTGATGAGTCTACATTTCCATCAGAAAGTTGTGAGGCTTGTGTTCAAGCAAAACAAGCTCACAAACCTTTTCTGCAAGAAGCAAAAAATCGATCCAAGGTACCTGGCAAATGCATCATGAGTGACATATGGGGACTGGCCCAAACAGAGTCAATCAGATGATGGAAATATTATATTTCATTCACAGATGATGGTGTATGCCTAACAGCCATACTATTCCTAAAAAAGAAAGGACAAGCATTCAATCACATTAAGGAATATGTTGCCATTATTGAACGGAAATTTGGAAAACCCCTGAAATTTATGCAATTTGATAATGGGAAGGAACTAGTTAATGAAAAACTTTGAAATTGGGCTGCAGAAAAGGGAATTACTATTGAAACATCTGCCCCATATTCACCTTCTCAAAATGGAGTTGCAGAAAGATTCAATCACATGCTTTTGGAGCTTGCATGGGCTATGATAATTGCGAAAAACCTTCCAGTATTTTTATGGGATGAAGTGGTCATGCATGCAGCATATTTACAGAACCATGTGCCCACACATGCTTTAAATGGAAAATCACCATATGAAGCTTGGACAGGTAATAAACCTGATGTTTTGCATTTTAGGGAATTTGGATGTGATGTTTGGGTGCTAGATGAGACTAAAAATCGTTCTAAGCTCACACCAAAATCAAACAAATTTATTTTTGTAGGATTTCATGATGGATCGAAGTCAGTTTGTTATTATGATGCTAAAACTTGAACAATTAAAGTCTCACATAATGTGGCATTTAACGAAAATGAAGAGCCATGAGAACTCGAAATTAATGCAAATTTACCAGGTTTGCATGTTGAGGGGGAGCTAGAGGAAAAATCGAATGCTCAAACCTCTCAAGAAATCGAAAACCCATTAAATCCTATCCCTACAATAATTCCTACACAAGAAATACCAAGTCCTATAGAACCCATAAATTCCCCAGCTCTTAGACCTCATAGAATTTGCATTGATCACGATTATCAACGTCTAAATAATCCACAGGCACAACCAACGGATCAGATGCTTGAAGAATTGACACCACCTGATATTACACAACACACAGAGTCATCAGCTGCGAAAATAATTTCTAAAAATCGCACTCACCTTGCTTTCGAATATTTTATCGGAAATATAAACGAAAAATCATTTCAAGTACTCCCAGGAATTTCTGATAAAGATGGATTGCCAGAAACACTTGAAGAGGCAATGCAGACTGAGGAGAAAGAGTATTGGAAGGCTGCTGTGGAAGAAGAATTAAATGTTTTAGAAAAAATGGGCACATGGAAAATGGAAGACTTACCAATAGGAAGGGAACCAATTGGCTGCTGTTGGGTATTTGATAAAAAACAAGACAAGCATGGAAAGGTTGTAAAATACAAGGCATGGCTTGTAGCACAAGGTTTCTTGCAGAAACCAGGAACAGATTTTAGCCATAATGGCACATTTGCACCTGTTATGCACTTCAAGACACTACACACAATGCTTGCACTTGTCGCAGTAAATAAATTGGATATGCATCAGCTTGATGTGAAAAGTGCATATTTAAATGGAAAGCTCACAGAAGAAATTTATATGAAGCAACCCCTGGGTTTTTCAGATGGCAGTGGATGTATTTGCCAATTACAACGAGCCCTTTACAAATTAAAGCAGGCTGGAATCGTGAATTTAATGGTGCTATGGAAAATCTGGGATTTATGCAGCTAAAAACAGATTATTGCTGCTATATTCAAAGAGAGGAGGAGAAATTTGCAATTTTATTGGTATGGGTGGATGATCTACTTACACTCACCAATAGCCCTGTGGAAAGTGATCGCGTTGAAGCAGAACTCAAATCAAAATATGATATCAAAGCATTGGGCCAACCTTCATTATTATTAGGCATGAAGGTGACTCATGATGCTACAAACCATTCTATTACACTTTTGCAAACTCATTACATTGACAAACTCGTCAAGAAATTTAATCTCAAAAATCTAAACCCAGTTACCATGCTGCTCGATTTGAACATAGAAGATGATGGGCCATCAGATGATGACATCACTCATGACACACACGGGTCAGGGATCTATGCAACAATGATTGGATCACTGATGTATGCCGCATTGGGAATGCACCCAGATATTGCATATGCAACAAATAGACTTGCACAATTTATGAGCCAGCACGAACTGAAACACTGGACAGCCATTAAAATAATATTCTGTTATTTAAAAGGAACAAGAAATTATGCCCTCACATATGGAGGAACAAACTCTAACACAGATATAAATATTTACTGCAATGCTGATTGGGCTTCACATGCTGACAGAAAATCAGTCAGTGGATATGTTGTAACCATAGCCAGTGGAGCTGTGGGTTGGAGCTTGAAAAAGCAAAATACTGTTGCTCTTTCAACTGCTGAAGCAGAATATATTTCTGCTACTCACACTGCCAAACAAGTACTTTGGCATAGGTCTTTATTTAATGAACTTGAAATTTTGCAGCCAAAAACATCCACAATTTTCACAGATGATCAGGCTGCAATATCTATAGGTCATAATCCAGAGTTTCATGTTTGAACAAAGCATATTGATATTGCACTTCATTTCTTATGTGATCACATTGAAAAAGGAAACCTAGATCTGATCTACATATCAACTCACAACAATCTTGTGGATTTATTCATGAAGGGTCTCCTGTGAATTGTACATCAAGACCTAACTTATGAAATAGGTGTAATACCTGACCAAGGGGGAGTGTTGGAATAATACCCTAGAAGTATTCTATGTACCTTGAGTACTATGTAGATAGATCAAGATTGATGGACTACTAAGTCCAAGAACAATTCTCACATATCTAGTAATTAGTAGTATATTCTAGTAGTTACATTTTGTAGTATATAAGGGTGATGAAGCTGCCCTCAACTAATTAACTATCATCTTTATCCTCTATCACCACCACTTTGCTATCTATTTACAACACTTACCCAACTCATTTCACATCCTTTCTGTTTGCAGCAGATCAATCTGTCTTTGTTGTCCATCTCATCAGCTGTCACTGGGCTACTGCAAACACATTCACTGATGAACTTTTGCTTGGCGACATTCCTGTGCTGCACTTTGGCCTAGGTTTTTGTGAGTGCTTCTCTTGCCACCTTCTTTCCCTTACTCTCCTTGCATGCTCTACTGGGTTTGTGCCTTTTGAAGTTGTTTGTGAGTCCTACTGTACCCAATTGGACCAATGTCTCACAATGATGACATATCACAGTTCCATCTTCCCTTATGCTGGCTTCAGTCTAGGTCAAGTTTTATTAGTTCTATCATTTCTTTTAGGAAAACAATCTTATCTTTTGTTATAACATACTGGTTCTTTGATGTCTGGAGGCTTCTCCATAAAAAATCTTGATGTTTGGCATTGGTGTAAATGTGTGGGAAGCCATTTCTAGGCTGTTCAGACCAAAAAATATGGGAGGTCAAAATTTTTTTAAACAGCCTGTTGGCTGGACCAACTAACCATCCCTATATGGCATTTCTAATTCCAGAACCCCCCTTGGTTTTTGCCCCACAGCAAGTGGACCTCTTTGCTCCAAGCAATCCTTCATCATCAACATATTCACTGCTATTTGAAATCATGTATATACATGCTGTTGGTCATCACCATCTCCAGCCATTGTGAGAGGTGCACAACACCTCAAGCACCTGTACTGACAATCACCTTTTTTGAAGTTTCATACACTTTTTGTTGAGGGATGGAAGGACTATGCACATGAAGATCTGGCAAAGGGTTTGACATACCTTTGTCATTTGCCTCCCATCTACCTCTCCAAAGCTTGCCACAATGCATTGATGACCACCAAACACATTGGGGATGTCAATTATCTTCTGAAAATTGACCACATGTTGTACATTTTGGATATAAGTAAGTTTTTGAGTCCTGAGTGATTACCTACCACTTTTGAACATGTGTTATCACCTTAAGAACATTTTCCCACATTTGTTGCATCATGAACTAGGCCATAATTGCCTTACATGTCAGTTCATAATTAAGTTCTAATCCATATATTTAATGCAAGTCATCAGGTTTATCATTGTACAAGTATTCATGAACTTACTGTTGAAATCTAGCCATTTCAATTTGCTGTTTCAGAGTCCACCTTGATAAAATACTCATTTTTGAATTTTTTGGTAAATTTTCAGCCTTTAGATAAGATAAATGAAGTTCTGATACCTGATAAATTGTGCCCATCACCAGATTCTGATCCCAGTGGGATATTATTCACTTATGGTGCTTCTACCCTGTATTCAACCCCTTAACTCCCCCTGCCTCTCACTGCCATCATTCTTTGCCTCCTCAGCATGACCAACCTCTAGAGGTGATGTGCCCAACACAAGCTGCAGGGATTTTGGCCAAAGGTAAGTAGTCTCCTTTTCTCCCCACATGCCATAAATCCTGTATACTACAAAACCATGTAAATCCTACATATCACAGTCATTAAACATAGATAATGAGCATGTCATCAATATAATTAACAAAAAATGGCATTTTGAGTAGACTCTTGGTAATGTGATATGGTAGTGGGGTTCTCTGAGCTGAAAGACCCTTAAATTGAGTTCAGGGATATGCCAGTTCATGGAAATGCACCTTAAATTGAGCTGGTTGGCATCATGGGGCCAAATCCACTAAATTGAACTTGATTTAAGCTAAATTCCTTGTAAATAAGCACTTATGCCAACTTATGTGCACTTTTCTCACTTATTTTCATTCCCTTGCAGCAAACCACCAGCTAAATATCTCCCTGAAGAGCAAAAGAAGTGGTAAACATGTAGCAGCAGGTACATTAGGGGCATTCTGAAAAAAATTTGTATTTTTTCCAAGAATTTGGTGGTACCCAGGCCCCAATCAAGGACATGCCACAAGGTCCATTTTGGACAAGGGCAGCATGTTTGCCCAGAGAAAAGCAAGAAATGAGAAAAAAATTGTATTTTCATGTATAATGAATACAAAATGGTGCACTACAAACTAGATTTTAGGAGGGGACAAAGCAGCAAGGGAGGAGGAGAAATGGGGGAAGGATGCAACATGCAAGGTCACATGGTTATGTGCACCTTCCGCTTTTGGTTGAGATCCAGGAGATCCCATTAAATCAGCCCACATAAGTGGGCTCCAAGTAATTTGAACATGTGTTTGGCAAAACATCAGACAACTCAAGTCATCCACAGTCTGGATTGAAATTGTTGTATGATATCTACAAATGTCAAACCAAATGAGTACCACACAATAAGACTGGATCATGACCACCACCCAACAACCCTGTCTGTCAATGCTACCAACTGAACTTTGGCCACACACTTCAGAAGCTCTTCAGGGACTTCCTCAGCTTTTTCAGTGAATGATTTGGTGAGGAGTTTAGTGTGGTGAATGCCTGAGGAGTGGAAGACTAGGGTGCCTGTGGGTGGGGGGGGGGGGTCAGGATAAGTTGTCATCAAGGGAAAAGAGAACAAAGGGTTGCTGAAAAATGCAGAGAAGGGAAACATACAATTTCAACATCCCCAGGACCCTCAAACTTCCTCCCTATAAGCTCTCCAATCTCCAGGAACTCTTCCCAAGCATAGAGAGCTGGTCTGGTGGCTAGGCCAAGTTGGAGGTTTGCACACTGGCTTTGCTGAGTGTTAGGTCTGCAGAGTTGGGCATTGATGTGGATTTGTAGTTGAGTGTGTCATGTATTAGCTGAGAAGATAACAATTAGGAAGAGGAAGAAGAAGAAGGGAAGGAACAACACAAAGTCAAAGAGCCCACCTGAAAGGCAAGCCCCAAATTCCATCCATAGGCATATGCTATATCCTTCCACACCTCAGCCTCTCCACACCCACCCAACATGATGGCCAATCATTCAGCCTTGGCCATGAGAGTTGTGTTACACTTCAAGCCTTCTTCCAGGTCTTCTCAGCCTCCAGTAAAATGTTTGCTGTATCTTCCAACATCTTCTCAGGGCTAATGAACTGCTTAATCTTCAGGACCTCCCTAGCTCAGGTCTGAAGGAGTTTTGTCATGGTATGGCCAAAGGCAGGGTTACAAAGCAGTGATGGCATGAATGCATTGATTATGTCTGAGATATCTTCAGTATATGTCTGAGGTGAAGTCTGTCAAGAAATCCTTTGATCATATTCCACTGCTGCCTTTAAAATATTGATAACCATCAATTGGTAACATTTGGATGGTAAGATGAGGCTGAATGGCAAAAGTCAAAGATGGGTGGACATGTATGCTGTTCAAGACACATTCATTACATAACTTAAAATTGAAATTTATAATCTACTAAAAAGCAAATGATTTTGAATAAAATACTGCATCTGGGTCACATGTACAGACCTATTTCTCTGTACATATAATTCAACAACCTTCATTTCTGGAGGAACCCTTGAATAAATGAATGCATATCATGTGGCAAAAATCTAGATGGAGTCACTATTCTTGGATTTCACTTTATTTTTTAATAAATGGAACTTAAGTATGAAGCTCAAAGATTGAAAAATAAAAATCTTCCTTGCACTTGACTACTTTGGAAATTTTATGGTATATAACACATGAGAAAAGGGTGAGTTTGGAGGCCTAAAAATGTACCACCACATTCTATAATTTTTTATGGAAACCTTTAAACACATAACTGATGAAAAGATTTACTCTAATATTTAAAAAGGTATAACAATTTGCACAAATTCTTTATTGTCCTGCTTTATTTTTATTCAAAATATATTCTTTGTTACCATGGTAAGGGTAAAGCAGGACAATAAAAAGGTTGTGCAAATTCTTAAGCCTTCTTTAAATATTGAAGTAAATGTTTTTGTCATGTTTCAAAGGTTTCTGTAATAAATTGATAGAATGTGGTGGTATATTTTTAGGCCTGAAAATTTGCCCTTGTCTCATGTGTAAACCATTATTTTGTGATAAGGTGATTAGATTAAATTATTTTTAGTGTTATCAATAACTGGAACCAATGCCTCCATGCCATAAGAAAAGTGGTTAATGCACAAAAAAGGTTAATGCACCAACTTCTTCTACTTTGATGCAGCTTTAGAACACTTCAGGCCCAGCCTCTATGCTTTCTGATGTCATTTGGAGCTTATCAACCCCACCCCTAGAATCAACACTTATAGAGCCTGACTGCCACTGATCAAATGTAGCATGTGTGATGCTACCATATATTCACTCTTTGACTTTCATGCTTTCAACACATTCTGAAGACTTATTTATGTAACTCATGTTGATTTGCAAGGCAAACTCCCATCACTTTACCATGAGGTTGAAGGGGTCTTCAAGAGTTTTTGAAGCTCCCACTGACTTTGTAAAGTCATATGGCATTAAATTTGGTTTTTGCTGACAAATACATGTCTGAAACTCTGTGGACATATAATAACAAGGTTTCTGATGAGGTTATGATTTTTGTTTACCCTCATCCAATGAAGTTTGCAAGGTCAAGTGACTACTTTCATGATCTTATGGCTTATAAAATTGAAATTTATACTACAACAAAGTTCTCAATCAGGGCTTTTAGAAAATATAGTTTAAAACATTGTCTGTCACATTGTTGGAATGTTATATCAGAGTTAGTAATGAGATGTGATGGATGTTACTTCAGTGACTGACACATCAAAGCATTGAATACTTGTCAGAGTTTTCTAATTAGGCATCACAACCAGTTCTAACTGGTTGTGGATGTTCCTATCAAAATTGCCGTTATAATCAGGACCAACCAAAGAGTTTTTGGTCACAATTATTGTCCCATCCAGGGTGGTGTCATGAACCATCCCAACCACTCTCCCAACCATAGCCAACCCCGGGAACACCCTTCCCCGATGTAGCCAACCCCGAGACAAACCCTTCACCCTTGTATTCCATCACCAGGATACTTTATTCCTCCATCACTACCTTTTGTGATCTTGTTACCTTGTTATCCCTTGTTTCCTTATCTCCCTTATTCTTTATTGTACTCATTGTCCTTCCCCTGGTTACCTTGTACACTTATCCTAGGTATTTAGGCAG
>Ga0307507_10008180_pt1 | contig 14662 bp, 8 predicted proteins | sample 7_EM_MG_FD_207223 | JGI IMG/M metagenome (GOLD analysis project Ga0307507, IMG submission 207223) | Populus trichocarpa ectomycorrhiza microbial communities from riparian zone in the Pacific Northwest, United States - 7_EM | ecosystem: Host-associated > Plants > Roots > Unclassified | place... | reverse complement strand
AAATAAGGTATCACAAAGGGGCTGAACTTGTTCTGCGTAGCTGAGACTTAGGTTCAGGCGGCGGCGCACATGGCAAGACCTTCTCCGCCTTCTGCAAGGAAAAATCCACTGTAAAGAAAATATTGTTGTGTAATCTGTAAGGAAATGAAATCATATACATGTTTAGCTCATAGCAGCAACGGCATAGAGGAACAGCAAGAACTTCTTCTGTGCCCCATTACCTGGTCCTGAGTCTTGTTCTATACCCAATGAACAATGTTTCGGATAGGAAGCCAATCTCCGTTGGCTTGGTTTCAGTGAGTTCAAGAGACGAGGATCAAGTGAGTTCAGAATCTTCTGCTCTCGTAATTTTCCCACTTCCTTAGCCAATCGGTTGAGTACTGGTATAGGATTTTAATCATGGTCATATGCCTTGATGTGGCCACAGGAGCCACCGGCAACACAACAGTTCATCACAGACTGAAGTTTTAGAGTTACTCTCTATGCCTACGGAAAGTCAAGTAATCTGATACAGCATTATGGTAACAACACACCAGCTTCATTGAACTTGAGATCCATGCCAATGTAAGTGCAGTAATGTACATGAGCACACTACTGGTAATCAGAGACAAAGGGCATAACAGTATGTCTAATATCATAGTCTGTTAGTACTTTGAACTTTCAATGAGACAGCAGGGACTGAATGCAGGCGATTTTTCAAATTCAAAAACGTGATTAGAAGTGTGATTGTGTTGGAGTTGCTCTGTGCTAAGTCATAAACCACTGGTGTACAATGTGCTAGGTTTATTATTTGTGGGACAAACACAATGTACCAGGGTTAATGCAGCCTTGCTAGAACATTCAAACTACTAAAGATGATTATAGCACTGTAAAAGTAAAACAAGTGGTTGCAGGCAAGCATGAATTTCAAAGAAGTAGCCAGTGGAAAGATAATGAAGCCTACCTCCTGTTTTCTAAGTCTTTCATTCTCCTCTTCTAGATGAGAGACCTTAATCTCCAGCTCGTGTGTATAAGCCTGATGTTCAATTTCATCAAAATATCAACACCCTTTGCACATATTTGAATGAAGTATCAAACTGTTACATGCACAGAGAAACTCCAAATGGAAAAACCAACCTGCCTCCTTGCACGTGAACGAGCTGCGGATTCCCGGTTCTTAATCATCCTCTTCTGCTTCCTTTCAACGGTCTTCTCAACCACATCTCCTGGAGCAACCCTTTTCCGCCCAGGAGTCTGCGTGTCCGACAAAGTCCCCATCAAAGAAGATGGGGATATGTTCATTTGGGAATCAGGATATGCTGCATCCACAACTGTCATCATGTTATTTTGATACACTGGCTGCTGCACTGAAGGAAGCTGGAATTGCATCCATTGATTACTTTCCTGTTGTTGTACCGGAGTCGACTCCGTAACCACCCCTGCCTTAACCAAGAAGTCCTCAAGAGTCATCTCACCGAAAGGAGCATTCCTCCCTGGATTATCATCATCTTTCTTATCCAGCTGCTGTATATCTCTCCATACCTCCTCAACAGTCTTCTTGCTCAGATCCCTTGACAATGTTAGGCTCCCTTGTCGATTCATAGGTGCAGACCAAGCACCCACATTGTCTACGCTCTTGAGAAGATCATCAAGATTCATGCTCCCCAATGGTTTCCCCAAGTTCCCCAACTGGTTCTGAACCTCATCAAGTGTCAGGCTGCACAATGAGCCTTGCCCCATCAGAGACTCTGGATTTTCTTCTTCAAATGAGCCACCTTGAGACCCCATTGGTTGTTTCCCCCCTTTCACTATCAATCTAATCTAGCTACACCACTTATTATTCATTCCACTTCACGGATCAAGACCAGTTTCACTGACCAATCTCTCTCTTAATCTAATAAAAATGCAGCATGTCAACGACAAAAACTTGATAGACAAAGAGCTAGAAACAGGATCAAAACTCAAAACCAAAACATATGATCGAATAAAACCAATATAATGATCAAACGAATGAAACCCAGATAAATAAAGAAATCGAATTTAACACTCTAAGAGAAAACAGATACCAGAAAGAGGGCAAAAAGACTAAAAAAACATCAGCTCATGTTGCTGCAAGGACCAGAGAAGAACATTCTCTAGCAAAAACAACGAGATCCCAGAAGGGAAAACAAATGTATGTGAAAGAAGTGAGCCTTGCAACAAGACTAACAATAAACCAATTTGTACGAAACTTTTGAAAGAAAGGACAGGTGATTTTATCCTAAGGACAGCAGGAGAAAATCGGAAATTCTGACAGAAGAAGCAAGAGAATCTATGAGATTTTAAGGTTTATGTACTTACAGGCATGATCTGATCTGAATCTACAGAAGTCCATTTTGTTTGGCAGTGAGTTGTTAGTGGGGCAGTGTCACTTCCTAACTGTACCCACATTCCAATTGTTGCCTTTCTCTTTTTCTTTAAAAATATTTTCTTTTCAAAATATAATATTGTGATTGATTAGTGCTCAAGTAAAAGATTAAAAAGAAAAATATAAACAATGTTTTTTTTAAAAATAAATATATTTTCATAATTTTAATACGAAAATCATTTCCCTTATCACCATTTCTTTTTTCTTGTAATTCTAGGGACACAAATTATTGATCCAGCCTAGCAACGGTATTTTCCTTCTTAATTATCATAAATCAAGATGTGAAAGTAAAGTTTTTATAATTTTTTGAATTCCTCCGCATATGTTATAGTTGTAAATATTATGATTTGGATAGCCAGAGTTAAATAAAAAATAAATAAATAAATAAAAACTTGGTTAACTTGATTAAAAATCCTTATTAATTTGCTGGTATGGTCCAAACCCGACTCTTAATTCATTATTATTTTAATTATTTTTAAAAAAATAATAGTGATTTTAGTTTTCAACTCTTTAATCCAAATATTAATCTAAATAAACCCTAAACCATGTTTTACATTTATATTTTATGGTTAAGTAAACTGTAAAGATTAATTTAAACCAAAAAGGGAAAAACATGTGCGGCGGCGGCGGCGGCAGCACAGAAGCACTGGCAAGGTGAAATGTTCCTAGTTATAGTGAGGCATGATGTGTGTGCATACGAGGATGTGCCTACGCTTTCCGCCGAGGAAGGATGCACGTGCAAATGCTTCCTGCTTCCCACGTTTTTTTTTCTCTCAATAAAGTGCAAACAATATGCTTCTTTATGGAAAATAACAAGCAAGTCCTTTTGCATTTCTTAATTTCATCCCAAACCATAAACAAAAGGTTATCACTTATCAGTGATGACCTGAACCTATTCTATGTTATTCAATGTCGTCCCTCAAATTCAATTCAAGTCCCCTTAATTTTTCCAGGTAATTGCATGATTGTGTGGTCTGGTACGGGGTTTGATTTGAAAAAAAAAAGGTGTGAATTATTGGGTTACTGGTTCAATTAAGGTTAACTATTTTTTTTATTATTTATTAAAAAATGCCATTTCATTTTAAAAACAATTGATGATAGCTTGTTTGACAGTGTGGTTGTTTTTCAAATAATTTTTCGTGCCGAAATGTATATCAATAATGTTTTTTTATTTTTTAAAAATTATTTTTAACATCAGCACATCAAAACGATCCAAAACATATTAAATTTTAATAAAAAAAAATTTTTGAATTTTTTAAAAACACGGTTTGCACCACATTTCCAAACGGTTATATTGATCGGTCATCAACCATGTTTAATTTTATTTTGAAATAGAAAAATATAGATTTGTGCTCCCTTTTACCATAGTTGTTAAACCTACACTAATTTTCTCTGCCTGCCACTTCTTGCACTGAAAAGAACAGGGACACAATTTTACTTGGTATTAGGTGGTGCTCTGGCTAGAGGCATTTTCTCTACCACTTCCCCTGAAAATAGGGGACACTGCATCGTCAGCCCTTCACTTCATGGAGCACTTGATTAAAAAACCTAAAATGTCATCATTTTATTTATAAAAAACAAAACATTGTTTCAATATAAAAATAAAAAAAAAAACCTATTAAACCACTTTAAAACAGATTAACAAGCCTCGAAGATGGAATAATATAACCAACCCAGTTTATCAATTTAGCTAGTTCGCTTACTCTGGTAAATACCCATTTCGGCATACTGTACGCAATTACAAAGAAAAATATCAATGAAATCATACTCGCAATTTATCAATAGTAATATTAGAAATTATTAAAATTTGGGGTTTCAACCCATTTAAAGAAGAATTTCTACATTGAATGAAAACCTTCGGGAAGCAATCCTTAGTCCACCATCGTAAGAGGCACCGATAAGCTAGCCATGGTATCTTAATCATTCAACCGTGGACGATCCAAATCATCTCCCACCAATGCCGCCTCCTTGTTTGAAAGCCCTTGGGTGCTTCCACAGGGACTGAAATCTGCTAGACACAAATATCAACCCAATCTATCCCACACTTCGAAAGGGTAAAAAGGGGCACAAGCTTCCAGAAACCTATATAGTATATACCCAAGTCATGCATACAAGTTTATCTTCAGTCTCAATTTTAAAGCAGAGCCATCCGAATATCAGGCAAAGAGTTGTGTTGAGTTTTTCAAGACAAAGCATGCAGAAATTCCGTGAAAATAATGCTGAAAAGCTGGAGTGGAAAGGTAACTTAAACTTGGAAACTTTGACAGATTTGAAAAAAATTTCACATTGAGAAGCCATATCAACTGCATTCAGAATCAAAATATGAACACAACAGAGTGAAGTAACTTAAACTTTGAAACCTGTGGTAGAACATACTAGCTTTCAGCTCCCACGTGTTTTCAGTGAAAGATGTCACTTCGTTAAGTTCATAACTTTTTTTTCCCCATGTATTTATGGAAATGGCTTGTAACATAACAATAAATAGAAAGAGGGTTATTACATGTAACCCCCCAAAAATATCTTAAATAATATTAATTTACTCTTTTATGAACAAATTATAGGTCATTCTTTTGTCTTTAGCATGATGATAATGGAATGCTGAAAATGATAAGGGTAACAAAATGCAAACAAGGGTATAGTTGCCATGCATGCATTCAGACACACCAGAAAATAAAAGAGAGAAACAAAGAAAGAACCGCAAAATCCAACTCAACAAACTTAGAGCATGTTTGGGAACACAAACCGCGTTCCTAAAAATTTTGAACCTTTTGTTTTGCTTAAAATAATTTTTTTATGTTTTCAGATCGTTTTGATATGCTGATGTCAAAAATAATTTTAAAAAAATAAAAAAACTTCATTTTTATACATTTCTAAGCGAAAAGCACTTTAAATCGTCACCGCCACCACAGCCCCAAATAGGCCCTTAACCAGAATCTAACAGGGTGAAGTTCACTACATGATTGTTAGACACGGTCTATGAAATTCTATATACTCGTGTAATACAATGTGAGGATAACACTAACAAACTTAATTGGGAGAAACAAAGAATTGTATTTGAACTAATATATTATCTTCTGACTCACTTCCAGAAATTATTTCCTTCTATCACATGGTTATAAGGTTGAAGACTTGAATACAAAATGCTTTTGACTCCCACTTTAACTCAACCAACTTAATTAAAAACTAGCAGGGGCGGGCCACAAGACTCTAGACAAGGCCTATGCAATTCTATGGACTCATGTACTGCAATGCACAACAAATTAACAGACTTCATTTGGACAATTAAAGAATCATTACAGCTGATTTCTCACCTTTTGACTCCCTCGCAACCACCAGTTATTCTGTGGAACAGTGACCAGCAAATCCATAATGTCACGCATTCTGTGGGCCTCATATGCAGTGTTGGTGTTTCAAATACATGAAACCAGTTTAACAAAAAAACTTAAGCACTATTCATTGAATAGTTATAGAGACAAATCTCGAGCTTCTCTCAGGTAGCATCACCCCCAATAACAGAAGTTATACAATTGTTTTGATTTTAAAACTGGCAGGGTTTAGATTGCGCAAAGCACTACTCAAGGGGCTTCAAAAAGGTATGCTGCCTTCAAGAGTATTTGATAAAAAAAACTACTTCAAAACATATATGGTAACTTTGTCCCAAATAAATCACAACCTAAATCACCCTCATATCATAAAAGCAAAGATTTTTCCAGAGCAACCTAATACTGATGCAAGGGGGAAAAAGCACCAATTCTTGTCAAAGTTGTCAAACTTATTTTCAATACAAACGCACACTCTAATACATCTGTGGGAGTAAACACTTCGATCAATTTTAAGTTACAATACCACAGAAAAACCACCAGTTAAAACAGTTCCACACCATAAAACCACAGACTACTAAAACTGCTCAGAAAAAAGTTGTCAAACCATTTTTTGCATCACAAGACATAATTTTACAGATTCAGAGTGGTCAACTGATGTTAAAAGTTCCAAAAGCCACACACACACACACCCAGAAAGAAAATTCCTAATATTACTCGAAGCCAGCTGGTGAGGGCTAGGAACTCTCAACCTGCACAACAGAACACTTCCAAAGAGATTATAAGCAGTCTTTGTTACATTATCATATTTGCTATGCACAATCAAATGATTTTCAAATTTGAATACAGGGTGCATCATAGGCGATTGCACCTATAGATCACAGCAAAGTTTCAGTGTTCTAAACATAACATCATTTCAACGCAAATAGATTCAGTTGATGAAACATTTGAAAGTATTCATTTTAAGAGAACAAGACCATGTGCATTAGAACACTTAAAACCAAGTAACTGAAAGTAAATAAATAGTTTTGTTCAACATCATTGACTTCAAAGAGTACACAGATACTTGAAAGTAGTCAAATTGTTCCCAAAGCTTTTAAACCAAATACTGAAACTCAAATACATATTTTAAAAAAGAAAAGGCGCGGGAAATGGAGAAAACATAAACATCATTTGACATTTTAAGATTCTGGCCTTTGCAGCAAAGAGTAACTTTTGGTCATATTTATAAAGACTTCATTTGCATAAGCTCCATAAACTTCAGAAGAATCAGCAGGCCAGTACTTAAAAGACTGATGCACCTATTTGGGATCTGCAAAATGAATGAGAAAACATAAAAACAATTTCTCAAGAAAAATTTTCAGGCCAGAATTTTTCACAAATTGGTTAAAGCATCACGGAAATATCTATTTAAATACTGAAGCAAGTGAAGACTTAAAAGTAAATGAAGTCGGACAAAGAAAATTTCTAGTGTCCTTACCTCCGAGTGGAAAACCAAGTCTGAAAAAACCGACTACCAATAAAAGTTAGCATTGAAATATAGTGCATTAAACGCTAAAAGTGTTTGAACTTTGAAGTGGTCATTAAATGCATGAAAAACTACAAAATGACTAACCACAAACTGAAAATGGCTTCTTTTTGCCTAGTGCTATAAACCCTGCAAAACTTCTATTGCAGCCTGCAATCTTTTGATAAATACATGATACAGGAAGAGCTATACTTTCTTCCATGATATGCATCCTCTAAAGGTTCTAAAGTCCCAATCCATGTGTGAAATCCTGTAGCATTTCAATAAGTACGGAATAACTATTATACCTGATGGACACCTAGTGACCCATATAAGGGGTATATTGCCCATGTTGTCCTCTCCCAGAACCACCCTGTCCCATCTGCTGATTTGGATATCCACCCTGCATAGCTCCCTGATTCGCATAAGCTCCTATCACTCCAGGACTTATGCTCGCCTGGTTCCCATAGGCACCCTGCATTCCATGAGCTGCACTAGGTACACCACCCTGGGTCACAGCCGCGGCAGACCCCAAAGTCCCAAGCAAATTAGTGAGCCCTCCCAGTCCAGCACCCTGAGTGGCAAGCAATGCGGTCAGCGCCTGTCCAAGTGCAGGGTTCAAAGCAGGAGCAGCAGCACTCTGATTAAACCCGATCCCAGCACCAGCAGCAGCCGGGGCCATTAAATGACCACCACGACCCCCACTAGCAACATACCCACCTCCATCATTCCTCTGGTAATGCGAGCTTTGCATATTATGATGTTGCTGTGGTGGTTTCTGCGATTTCGCATGTTTTGGCCCATCAACAGCTTTCTGACAATGCAAAATGTGCCCTTCAAAACTCTTATGTGGCTCTTCTAACGCTTTCTTAGCACTCTCAACTGTCTTATAAACAAACAAACAAAACCCTTTCGGTTTCCCAGTCGCTTTATCAAGCCCTAATGGTCCTTCTTCAATCTCTCCAAACTCCGAAAAGAAACTCATCAGCTTCTGAGGATCCAAATTTGCTCCCACATTACTCACATAAATCTTCCTCAGCGTATACTCCGAAACCGGCTGCTGTGTTTGCGCAGCAGCAGCGATCGGCCCAGAGGGTCCAGCACTGGACTGTGGAACCGGACCAGTAGAAGCCAATTGACAAGCTGCCATCCTATTCCCTATCTTCTTCTGCGGCTCCTTCAACGCATTCCGCGCCCCACTCCTTTTCTTAAACAAAATAAACCCATAACCCTTCGATTTCCCCGTAACCTTATCGCACACAGCTTTACAGTCCTCAATCTCACCATAAGGCTTAAACGCATTGATCAAAGCCTCAGCATTCGTATCCCAACCAAGCCCATGAACAAAAATCTTCCGGTGCACCGGATCTTGGTCAGCTACTTGCCGGATTTTATCTGCAACATCTCGGTGACCATCCGCTGCTTCACGAAGTAAATTAATCAACTGGTCTTTTCCAAACGGTTCAAGAAGTTTCTCAATCGGCTCCTCGTCTTCGTCATCGTCGTCGTTTAGATTCTCAACAGCTGAGATCTGAGCGTTTTGATTGGTTTCTCCATCTGGATCATCTTCATTATCTTCTTCCTCCTCTTCCACTTCTTCATATTCTTCTTCTTCCTCCTCTTCTACTTCTACTTCTTCTTCTTGAGGTTCTTCCTTTGGTGGTTCTTCTTGTTGCTGTTGTTTCTTCGGCGGTTCTTCTGCTGTTTCGGTGGATTTGGAGTCGAGCTTTCGTTTTCTAGCCATGGATTTTGAAGAGGAAGAGATAGTGTTAATGATTTGGTGGCTATAGCTAGGGTTGGCTCGCTTGCGCCGGTTGATGATGAGGTTAGGGTTTTATAAATATCAACAGAACTTCTAGATTTGTTGGAAATATGTGCCTGCCGTGCCGACCATTTCAAGTATTTTTATGGGCTACGGCCTTGTTTATTTAGCCTCGACCTCAGGTAAAAATAATCCGAATCGTTACCTCGTGCTTTGAAACTCGATGGATAGTTTTAAAACTCGATCTGATAGATAATTTAGTTTAATAATCGGTTTATGAATTAGATAAATTAATTTGAGTTAACTCAAATAAAAAAAAAACTAAACTAATTAAAGAATTTGCAAAATTCGAATAAAGTTCAAGCTCTTTTTTCTTTTTTTTCCTCTCATTTACTGAACCAAAGGTCTATAAAAATATCCTCACCCTCCACAAAACCTCAGATAATATGTCAGTATTAGTGGCTGTTTGGTAATATAATTACGGGTGAGATTCACCCGCAGTCCAGATATTATTATTTGGTTAAAGAAAAAATGCAAGTTTATGTTGGTAGAACCCACCAGAAATATGGTTGTGCCGCGGGTTTTCTAGAAGCACAATTTTGCTGCTTCTTACGGTGGAGGAATCACTGAACAGTGGAGGCACTCTCTACTGTTCCAGTCGGACCGAATCCGGTCCAAAGCTAAAAATGCATTGAACCGGGTCCGACCCAGTAAAATAAAAAAATTATTTTTTTATTTTTAATTGTGTTTTATTCGAAAAACTAGTGTTAAACATTATTCAATGACACTACATAAATTAAACATAGATCGCTTGATGACGTAGCATTTGCAGAATTTGATCGCAATTCCAATTTTGTTCCTAATTATATTTTACCTAATGTTGTTGCGCTCTTAAGAAACCAAGAAAACTGTAGTTCTTGTCGGAAGTATTTAATACGTGATGGAATTGTAGATAGTTTAATGGAATAATAAAAAATATTTTATATAAAGTATTATTTATTTCATGATGTAATAGCAATAGTTTAATCTACAATATTTAAATTAAAAACCATCAATATTAATATATATTTTTTAAAATTATTTTATAACCTCAATTTTAAAAGCATTCTTAACCAAACACATTAAACTATTTTTTGTTCAACCTCAATTTCAACCACAGTTTTAACCAAACATATATTTTTCCAAACCAACCTCAACTAAAAGTACTTTTTATAAAACAATTTTTTTCAAACAACAACTACTGCAGTACCAAACACACTGCCAAAAATGTCAACTGGTATATCAAAATATTAAATGCTAGCATTTATTTAGGCGGCTCCCATTCTTTGAATTCTCCTCCCCAACTCCATCCGCATACCATAATTAAATGAAATTAAATTAAAACAATTAATGAAACAATTAATCAAAGGAGCATTAGAAAATTCAAAATTCACACAATAATAATCAACACTAACCACTTTTCTAAATTTTCATAACATGACATATATTTATCCCTCTATATATACTCCAACTCCCCTCTCATATACATTAACATATGACTCCCGATTTAACACAGATCACCCATTCTTCTTGTCTTTTTAGCTGTTGTTGCTGCTGTTGTGAAGAAGAAGAAACTGAGCTCTTTTTTTGTGAACATGGCAGCTGAGGTGAGCTCTCTGGTAAGGCTTTTGAGTGGATACACGGATGATAGGAACGTTGTGAGTGAACCTAAAGGGGCAATATCTTCTTAGATATTCCAAGAAAATTGTTTTGTCATAAAAAACAGAGTTTTTGATGCTCAAAAAGAGATTTTTTATGTTTTTCACGCCGATTTAAAATTATGATTTTTTCTTCCTTTTGTTTTCTTTGAATTGAAATTTAAGGGCTTTGTAATTTCTTTCTATTGGTGCGAAGATATCTTTTTATTAAATGATTGGTGCTTAAATGTTTCCTAATTTACTTTGAAATCCTCTGCTCAATTTGGTTTCTAAGAAAATATAGAAATAGGAAATGAGAGTCCTAAACGACGTCGTTTCACGTCCATGTATATATATAAAAAAGAGGTTGGGTCTCAGCCGGGTTTACCTGAGTTCCGGGTCGACCCGCCGGGTCGACCGGGTTTCGCGGGCCAACTCTCCCACGAGTTTTTACTTAGACCCGGACCGGTCCGGTCGGCCGGTTCCCGGGTCGACCCTCCGGGCCGGTCCAGGTTTTAAAACTATGACCTCATAGATCAAACTATTTATTTATTTATTTATTTTCAACTCAATCTAAAATACCTGGCTACCTGCCATCCAGTCCAGCGGAGTATTTAAACCTAGTCTAATAGTTGACATGTTCAAGATCTAGGTTATGAGTTTTACTTCGATTATCAGGTTTATTTTGATCATTATGTTTTGATCGAGTTACATGGTCATTCAGATTAATTCTAATTTTTTTTTATAAATCAAAATGATGTTATTTTTGTTAAAAAAATAAATAATCAACGAGTTTCTGACCTGATCAACCCGTTGGGTCACCTGAATTTTTAACTTTTCTTATTTTTTCTTAAACTCAACCTGATTTCAGTTTCGAATCAACCAAATTTCAGGTCAAGTCATCAAATCAAATCGAGTTTTAAAACTATACAATCCAGATTTTACAACAATGAATTAAAACAACATAATTTTCTTCTTTAAAAAATAGCTTTAACTTGACTTGATTTAGATGGTCAAGTGAATCACTAAAAAATAAGTTAAATTAATTAAGTTTTAATGTATATGTGTTGGATTCTTTGGTTTTCCGAGTCAACTTATCTGGCTGAGTTTAAACCAAATATCAAATAAAGGGACCAAACAACCATATATTGAAAGTATAAGGTGTTAAGATCTAGCAAACTATTAAAATGAACGAAATAGAAAACTTGGAGGACCAAACCGGTAACTTACTCTCTTACTTCTCCTATGTGGCACAAGCTCTTCCATGTACAGAAGTAGACAGGAGAAGATCCGGCCACCAGGGGGTGTTCTAGAGAGAGAGAGAGCAATTTTTGTTTGATCAAGAATCGAGAATCAAGAATCGAGAATCAAATGGAATCACCATTTAAAGCAAATATCCTGAAAGGAAAGGTAGCTTTGATAACAGGAGGTGGATCAGGAATTGGGTTTGAAATATCAACACAATTTGGTAAACATGGTGCCTCTGTTGCCATCATGGGTAGGCGCAAGCAAGTTGTTGATTCTGCTGTTGCTAATCTGCAATCACTTGGGATTTCTGTAAGATTTTTGGTTTTTCCTTCTGGGTTTTTTTTTTTTTTTTTTTTATATATATGTTTGTTTCATTTCTCAGTAAAAGTTGCTTGTTTTCCATGGCCTATGTTTCATTTGTGTTAGGACAGTGTTTAAATCATTCGATTCTATGTTTCCTTATAGAGATACAGAAAGTAGGGAGCTTTAGTTAATTTTATTGCAAAAAGTTTCTTTTCCCTGTCTTGTGTTTGATTCATGTTTTAGTTTTGTGTGAAGACAGTGTTTTCAACTTCTGGGTTTGTATCATTGTCTGTTGCGTATAGTTTAGGATTGATTTATAACAGTAAACTTACTGAAAGTAGGGAGCTTTATTAGAATAATTGCAAATGTTAAACTCGTAGGGAATGACTCTGATGGAAGAAGCATTGCTGTCTGAATTTCTCCGTTTAATCATTTGATACGTGGAGGGACCATTCCTGGGTTTAATGGAGAACTCGTGGCATAGATTTCATTGATTATTCATTGGATACTCTTCAGCGCTTTTTTATAATACATCAAACTTTCAGTGGTCTTTTATCTCAAATTTGCATTCATTTTGCTGTGATATCTGCAGGCTGCTGGATTTGAGGGGGATGTTCGCAAGCAGGAAGATGCAAAAAGAGTTCTTGAATCAGCATTTAAACATTTTGGCAAGATTGATATTCTGGTGAATGGTGCAGCTGGCAACTTTCTTGTATCTCCTGAGGATTTGTCTCCTAATGGATTTCGAACAGGTTTAAGAACTTCTTTTGCATTGTAACAACTGCTAGTCTGGAACATACCGAAGTTGAGATAGAAATTTGATAGAATTTGGACAGTCTTTTGCCATAGCTGATTTTACTTGGGAGTTTGCTGGGTTAAAATCACCCTTTATGTGCGGAACTGAACCTTCATAAAGAATTTCAGCAGTAATTAAAAGATCTTTTTTTATGTTCAAACTGGAGCATTTGGTTTCATGGCATTCTTCTGGATGATTGGATGTGCCTTTAGTTTTTAGATAGGATTCCCAAAAAAGGATGGTGAATGTGAAAAATTAATGACAAAATAGAATTAATAAGAGATTTGTCCCAGTAGTGAGAATGAGCTAAGGTTTGCTGGTGTCTTTAAGCAAAGCTGAGATTATTGTTTGTATCTACCCTTCACAGTTTGGATATCGATCCTGTTAGCACTTTCACTGTTTATGGCATGGAAATGAACATTCCTAAAGAACTTCACTGATAATCAGAGATCTTTTCCATTTTTATTTCTTCAAATGTAATAAGGGGCCATTTGGTTAGGATGTTGGACATGCCTTTGAGTTTTAGTAAGGACTTTAAGGGATTAAGATGGTAAAAATTAAATGATGACCATCGAAATCAATTGATCCATAACAGGTTAGTCAAAGCGTTGAGGTAAAGGTTCACTGGAGCGCTAAGCAAAAATGAGATTTTATGTATAATCTTTTATGAATTGATTATATTATCCTTTGATACTGTAACTAGCTCTGGGCCCACTTATCAGCTATAGGCTCTGTCTGGTTTTGACCAAAATCCTATTGTTCTTCTATCTCCCCTCTTGCAGTTTTGGATATTGATGCTGTTGGCACCTTCACAATGTGCCATGAAGCACTTCCTTATCTCAAGAAAGGAGGGCTTGGACAAAGCTTATCTGGAGGTGGAATAATTTTAAATATAAGTGCTACCTTACACTATACAGCAGCTTGGTATCAAATAAACGTAGCTGCAGCGAAGGTCCGCCAAATGGACTAATGGGTACTTTGTATATTTTGCATGTCAAGTTAAGCTTTCTTAAAGTTTCATTTTCCAAACAGGCAGCTGTTGACGCCATAGGTAGAAACTTGGCACTGGAGTGGGGTACTGACTATGATATTAGGGTGAATGGGATCGCTCCGGGCCCCATTAGTGGCACTCCTGGCATGAGTAAGCTTGTTCCGGAAGAGATAAATAGCAAAGCTAAAGATTTCATGCCTCTGTATAAACTAGGAGAGAAATGGGACATTGCTATGGCCGCTCTCTACCTTGCTTCTGATGCTGGTTAGTGAATCCTATTCGATTCTAAGTGTTTATTTTTGGATTTCCCACTTCTCCAATTTGTCTGTCTCCAACAGTATCTAGTAGCGAGCCTTCATGCTTGCACATCATCCAACTTGTCAGTGCACTGGAACTGTCTAATCACTTGTCACTTCTCAAACTAAAATCTATCTTCGCATCTGATATTAACAAGTTCAACGGGAACTTTGAGAACAATGGATTCCTTACATTCAGTATTGAGATACATTCGGTGTTGAGATCTAACTCCTATAGGCTTTGTTTTCTTAATGTATGTGAAAATTCATGGTTTCCATTAGTTTTTCTGATACAACTCAACTCAACTCAACTCAACAGAGTTTTATTGAAGTATTTTACAGACTTGCAGTAATCGTTTCCTGTGGATGTGCAATAT
>Ga0307507_10008179_pt1 | contig 14663 bp, 8 predicted proteins | sample 7_EM_MG_FD_207223 | JGI IMG/M metagenome (GOLD analysis project Ga0307507, IMG submission 207223) | Populus trichocarpa ectomycorrhiza microbial communities from riparian zone in the Pacific Northwest, United States - 7_EM | ecosystem: Host-associated > Plants > Roots > Unclassified | place... | reverse complement strand
CCGAAAATAATCACTCCTAGTGGATAATATCAGGCTCTATCGAGTCATCAAATCATCTATAGGGGTCTAGACTTGAAAAAAAAAAGTTTGGTTGGTTAAAAATTCAGATTGACTTATTGATTCGATTAATCTACATCTGATTGGGTGACCTGACCTTTAATTCATTGATTTTTTTTTTGTAAAAAATTGATCAAAACAACATTATTTTAATCTTTTAAAAAATCAGCCAAAGTGATATTGTTTTGATATTTTTTTTGAATAAAAATATGAAGGTCAACGCTTCTAATCCGTGATAATAATTATATTTTAAATTAATTATCGGATCAGGTTTTACCACAATGCATTGATTTGTTAAAAATAGTTTTATTTAACTATATAATGTAAAAAATGTTACTTCACAAAAAAGTTGAAAAATAAATTCTTAACTATATCAATTATCAAGTGAAAATAATTGAAAGTTAGCCATAGATGTAGGGAAAAAGAAAAAAAAAAACAAAAGTAAAACTCGATTTGCATCTATGTATGTGAATCGGAATTGAAAAGCAATTAGCCGAAACTTTCTTATCCTAGCAAGAGAATTTAACAGTAATTGTGATTAAATGTTAATGATAGAATTATTAATACTAGTTGGATATTTTAAGTTACGTGTCTTATATAAATTGTGATTCTATTAGGAAATATAATTACTTTTAAAGTCAATAAATATATGAAATAATTCTTATCATCAATTAAAACTTAAAATATAATTAAGATTTAACTAAAACCATATATCAAATTAACACTAACTAGAGGAAAACTCAATTAATAATGTAATCTATTGTATTTTCATTAGATCCTTCTTTTATTAACAAAATTTAGCATGTAATTTACAAATAACATATCATTAATTTGTAGTTGATCTGTCAAATTAATTATGTTATATTAAATCAATTTTTATTTTATTTTTTCAAAATTCGATTCGGATTAGATTACGAGTTGATTTACGAGTTAAGTTTAATAACAATCCATTTTCCTATCTTTAATAACCGAAAAAAAAAACGAAAATAATAGAAGGACTAAGCTGCAAAAGTATTAAAATAATAAGTACAATATAGTAAGAGTTCAGTGGGGTATAAGGACTAACTAATCCGTTTTGTTAAACGTTAGGGACTAACTAATTAGTTTTGTTAAAATATAGGGACTAACTAATTAGTGTTGTTAAACTTTAGGGACTAAGATATATAGCACACTAAAACCAAGTAATACGTGACGTGTGCTTGGTTCTCTCTCCACTCTGCTCCAAACCTACCGATGCTCTGATCTCTCCCCTCAACCCTAATTTCAGAGCTTACAGATGGATACTCAATCTCTCGAGTTTGAGTCCAATTCATACTTGTTTCTCTAGGAAACCGAGAGGATAGGAGAGGAGATTGATGTATCATACTTGGAATTGGAGGCTGCTTATTTTCAATTCTGTTATTCTCACAGGTTAGGGTTTGCATTTTGAACTCAAGTTAGGGTTTCAATCTTGTTTACTACAGCTGAATCTTTCATTTTTTTTCATTGGCGAGGTCAAGTGTGTCTAGTCCTGCTCGTTAGTAGTTCAGAAACTTGTATACTCTTGATGAGAAGAAAGCTTGGACAATTAATGTTGTTGCCAGGCATTATTGTTTGAGCTTGGAAAATGCCGGTAAGTTTTTGATATTTTTTCAAGGAGAGGTTATTGAAGACATGGTAGCCATGTATTTAGTTATGACTAAAATAGTATTTTCTTTAATTTTAGGAGGAACTTTTGAATTCTATCTCTCGCAAAAGAGAATTCGGTATCGAAATTTACCTGGAAAGATTATATTTCAGATGTCTCATGCAGATTCATTGAATTACCTGATGAAGTGATTGTAATCGTCCTGAAAAAACAAGAGACCTTAAAACCTGTATTTGTTGCCCCACAGTTTGCAAGCACTTGCAATGACTTGTCTCCGAAGCTGACACTATCTTACTTAGGTTCTTGTATTCAGGTGAGGCTAGTGAGTATCTCCCATGCTGTAAATCACATTACCGTGTTCCACAATCGGCATTCACTGCCCTCATGAAAGTGTTTGCTAATATGAAATCTCTTAAAATTAAGCTTTGCCCTTTCCCTTCACTTATTTCTTGTTATGGAGTGCATCATGGACATGCTTTCACAGTCAAGCTGATGGAAGAGGGCATGGACAATAAAATCCTCTCATTTGTGTATGGATTTTGAGGCTGGATCTTTGTCACGTGATGATGAAGGGATGTTATCCCATGAACGGAACAGGTTCTATCTGGAAAAGATTGAGAATTCTCTGATGTTATCCTTTTTTGTTGTAATATTATGTCAACAGCCTAAAACTCTGAGTAGAGCAGTGATTTTGAGTGCTGGGATACAGGGACATAGTTCAGAAGGTAAGGTGGGGTATTGATCAGAAGAAGGGAAGGTGTTTGTGGATTCTAAACAGCTGGCCATGCCTTTTATTTTTTATTTTTAATACAAGAGTGAACAAGAGCTGGCCTAAGAATCTGCAGAATCTGGCTTATTGGCTTAAGAAGCATGAGGAAAATAAGCATCAGCTTGGAGAGAAGTTGTGGCTTGTTCATAAATGGAAAGGAGAGAGATGCAATGTGAATAAATTGATTGTAAAGGAGAGAGATGTGGAGGAGTTGCTGGGGCTTTTGACGAGGACGGCAAAGATGAGAAACAATGAAAATGCAGATTTCTTCTGACAGTAGTAACTTGGGTACAATGGTAAGTTCTAGGGTTTGCTTTACTGTCTAAAGTTAGAAAATAATTCTTAAGTTAAATAGTATATCTTGAATTGTTACAGATGTGCATGATTTTAATTTGAGGATGGAAATGTAATGGACTGCGCTGTGAAATTGTTGTTTCCTTAATTGAACATATAAGCGTGATTTTTTTAGTTCAAGGATGCAGGTGTAATAAATTGAAAAGGTGGGAAAGATAGTAACATCTGATGTGAGTAGCATGGAGAACTCAGTATCTCATTGAACTAAACTAACAATATACACACAGGTATCATGCGCCACAATTATATGAACGATTTTCACAGATTTAAAGGAGAAAATACTAATCCTATTGAGCATTACATTCACAATCTGCTTCCATATCGATTGCCTCAGAATATGCATAGCTGAACAGCATAACTGATAATCAAACCTACAGATCTCTGTAGGGGAAAATTGACAAGCGTAAGCTCAAAATCAGGAATAATTTATGGTGGTTGGATAAGCGTTGTTGATTATTCTGGCCTTTTAATGTATTGTGATGTTACGGCTGATGGTTTTGGTTGTGTCTTGTATAATATTAGTTATGCTATGCTTTGTTTATTGCTCTGCCTGCCCTCTTCATACACGTTATCATGCTCAAGCTGAAACAGGGTGTAGATAGTTGATTAATTGATTGTAGAATTCTCAAGAGAAGTCAATCAGGCTCCCTTTTGTGACTCTTTTGCAGACATGTTGCTTTCCTTCTTTCTTTCTTTTTCTATCAATTTTCTTTCTTGATCATCATTAGCTACTTCATAAAATTCCAAATTGGCTCGAACAACAGACTTGAAAGCCTTAACTCTCATTTAGAACATCTTTTAATTAAATGGAGAGGAGCCTTGTCACATCTTTGAGTCTCTGACAGTGAATTACAAAACTGTGATGTTTGTCATTAAATTGAAAAGGGGTGAAAGATAGTGACTTCCAACTTGAATAAAGCACCTGGTTTCTCAGTGATCTAAACCAGTGTATACACATAGGATTATGTGCTAGATTTACAGGAATGATTTTTACAAATTAAAGAGTAGAAGATCCCAATCCTGTTGGGCATTACGTTCTGTTCCATATCTACTTGCTTCTAAATCTGCATCGCTGAATAGCATAACTGATAAGCGAGCATGTTAGTCTTTTTAGGAGAAAATGCATGATTTTTGCAAATTGATTGTTTTTTTTTCTTTTAACTTTTTGACTCAAAGAAAAGCTATAAATATGTTTGGTTAATAATAACTTTTGACTTGAATCAAAAGGTTGTTACAAAATTGAATAAAGATTTTGTATTAATCAAATTTTCAACTTGTAACTTATTGATTCTAACTTGTACTATCTTTCCTCTTCAAAAAAGTTGTTTCAAGTGTTTTTTTTTTTAACAAACCTGTTTGTAACATAAACTCATTACTGTCATAAGTTATTTGTGAAAAATAACTTTTGAATCAAGACTCAAAGTAAAAAATTAGTTGAAAACAAACTTTGAGTAATAAAACATGAAATTGATGGAAGAACTAGATTATAATAATTTGAAAAATCTAGGGACAATAAAGAATAATTAATAGTTTTGCTAAATTAGAGACTAATTATATTTAATTGTATAACCAAATGATACGTGTGCTTGTCACATGTGTGTTCTTGCATGTTTTTATGGCAGGTAGTAGGTGTAGATTAACTTCCATATGAGCAATTTCATTTCTTTTTTTTATTTGGTTCTGTCCTCATTCTGCTTCGAACTTACCGATGCTTTGATCTCTTCCCTCAAAAACCCTAATTTCAGAGCACAAAGATTGATCACTCAATCGTTTGAGTTTGAGTTCAACTCTAAATTGATACTTGAGGAACCCGAGAAGAGTGAGATCTAGGTATTATACTTGGAGGTGGAGGCAGCACCTTTTTAATTCTGTCATTCTCAATCTCTGGTTAGGTTTTGCATTTTCAATTCAAACTAGGGTTTCAATCTTTTTTCCTACAGCTGAATCTTTCATTTTTTTTTTTGTTGATTGGTGAGTCAAGTGTATCTAGTCTTGATCTTTGTGTGAAAAGTAATTCAGAAACTTATAATCTTTATGAGAAAAAATCTTGAAACAATTAATGTTGTAGTCGGTCATCATTGCTTAATTCATTGTTTTTCGGAAAATCCTTGTAAGATTATTATTTGTTTTGCAGGTGAGATTATTGATGCCTTGCCAACCATATTTAACTTGTACTAAAACTGCATCCTCTTTAATTTCAGGAGAAACCTTTGAATCCCATATTTTGGAAAGAAATGTCTCTATCCAAATTGACCAAGAAAGACTGTATTTCAGATGTCTCAGACAGATTCTTTCAATTACCGGATGAATTGATTGTAACCATCCTGACAAGAACTAAAGATGCCAAAACCCTTATTCGTTGCTTGTCAGTTTGCAAGCGCTTGCAATGCCTTGTCACCAAAGTTGACACAGTCTTCCTTGGATTCTCGTATCCGGGCGAGGCTGGTCAGTATCTCCCATGCTGGAAATCACATTACCACATTCCGCAATCAACAATCCCTGCCCTCATGAAAGTGTTTGTTAATCTGAAAGCTCTTGAAATTAAGCTCTGCCTTTGCCCTTCACTACTCCCTTGTTATTATGGAGTATCTCGCAGTTGTAGCTTCAAGTTCCTGCTGAAGTCTGTGGACATGAATGATAAAATGCACACTCATATGTGTACAGCCTTTGACATTGGGTCGTTGTTAAGTGCTGATGGGGAGATTTCTTTCCCTGAATCAAACATGATGTATATTGGAAACGTCAAGAGCTCTCTGATGTTGTCCTTTTTTCTTGTAATATTATGCCATCGGCCTAAAACGCTGAGAAGCATGGTGATTTTGAGTTCTGAGAGTTATGGGTCAGAAGGTAAGGCACAGTATAGATCAGAAGATAAGGAGGGGTATAGATCTGAAGGGAATGTGTTTATGGAATCTGAACAGGTCGCCAGGTTTCGTGCTTTGAGTTTGACGACAGGAGTGGACGAGAGCTGGCTCAAAGATCCACAGAATTTGGTTTGTTGGCTTGAGAATCATGAGGAAAATAAGCATCAGCTTGCAGAGAAGTTGTGGCTTATTCATAAATGGGAAGGAGAGAGATGCAACATGAATGAGTCAATTGTAAAGAAGAGCGACGTGGAGGAGTTGCTGCGTGCTTTCGATGAGGACATTGATGAAAACAATGAAAATGAAGATTTCTTCCGAATGTAGTAACATGAGTACTATGGTAAGTTTGAGGGTTTGCTTTTCTCCCTAAAGTTAGAAAATAATGCTTGAGTTAAATGGTAATCTTTTCACTGTTACAAGCGTGTTTTTTTTTTTTATTTAGTTCAAGGATGGAAATTTAATAACTTGAAAAGGCGCGGAAGAAGTAACTTTCGACGTGAGACTTTGATTGAGAACTCAGTTTCTCATTTATTTAGTTCAAGGATGGAAGTGTAATAACTTGAAAAGGCACGAAAGTAGTAACTTTCGACGTGAATAGCATGCAACTTTGATTGAGAACTCAGTCTCTCATTGTACTATGGAATGTGTTATGAAATTGTTGTTTCCTTAATTGCTATACAAGCATGTTTTTTTTATTTAGTTCAAGGATGGAAGTGTAATAACTTGAAAAGGCGTGAAAGTAGTAACTTTCGACGTGAATAGCATGCAACTTTGATTGAGAACTCAGTCTCTCATTGAACTATGGAATGTGTTATGAAATTGTTGTTTCCTTAATTGCAATACAAGCATGTTTTTTTATTTAGTTCAAGGATGGAAGTGTAATAACTTGAAAAGGCGCGAAAGTAGACATGAGACTTTGATTGAGAGCTCAGTTTCTCATTGAACTATGGAATGCGTTATGAAATTATTGTTTCCTTAATTGCAATACAAGCATGTTTTTTTATTTAGTTCAAGGATGGAAGTGTAATAACTTGAAAAGGCGCCAAAGTGGTAACTTTCGATGTGAATAGCATGCCACTTTGATTGAGAACTCAGTTTCTCATTGAACTAAACCAACAATATACACAGGTATTGTGTGCCACAATTATATGAACGGTTTTTACTGATTAAGAGTGAAAAAACTATTCCTATTTAGCATTGCATTCATAATCTGCTTCCATCCTGATTTGCGGCGGAATATGCATAGTTGATAATCATACATGCTGATCTCGGCAAGATAAAATTGCCAAGAACAAGCTCAAATTCAGCAATGATCTATGGTGGTTGGATAAGCAATGGTGACTAATCTGATCTTTAATTTATTGTGATGTTATGGCTGATGTTTCTGATAGTGTTTTTCTATCAAGCTCAAGGGGGTTGCAGATGGTTAATCAATTGATTAGGATTCTGAAGAGAAGTCAACCAAGCACCCTTTTGTGACATTTTTGCATGTGTGGCTTTCATTTGTTTTTTTTAAGAATGTTTTGTCTATCAACTTTCTCTGTTGATAGTCGGGAAATGCTTGAAATCCCAAACTGGCAAGAATAGCAGATTTGAAAGCCTTTTCCTACATCGTCATTAGGCATGGGTAGATGCATAATTTGAATAGAATGGAGTATAATTATAAAACCCAGTTCGGCCTAGCAAGTGAACTCGGTGACTCAAAACCTAGCCATGGTCGGGTTTTATGTTGAATTTGTATTTATTTATTAAAATAATATCATTTGAATAACTTATTAAAACTCATGATCCGGGTTTTGGATAGGTTAAGAGACCAAGTTGGGTGTTATAACTATGGAAGGGAGAGGGGCCTTGTCGCATCTCTGAGTCTCTTACAGAGAATGACAAAGCTGTCATTGAATTGGAAAGGGGTGAAAGATAGTGACTTCCAACATGAATAAAGGGCCCAGTTTCTCATTTAACTAAACCAAGACTATCTATACACACAGGTTTATGTGCAAAATTTACATGAACGATTTTTACAAATTAAAGATACTATTGTTTTTATTTAAACTTTTTAATTTAAGAAAAGTCATCAATATGTTTGATTATAATTACCTTTTAAACTTAAAATCAAAAAGGTTGATACAAAATCGGGTCAAAATTTTGTTTTGATCACAAGTTCAAATTTTCTACTTCACACTTCTTCTCAGCTTTTAACTTGTACTGTTTCTCCCTTTTTTTTAAAAAAAATAAAAAATTGTTTTGAACATTTTTCTACCAAACATGCTTCAGAAGATATTTGTAACGTTAGTAAATCTAGTCCAACCTAATCTCAGGTTGAGTAAGTTAATCCAATTTAAGTTGATTTGAAAACCAATCCAAAACAATAATGTTTTAATATTTTATTAAGAAGTCAAAATGTTATTTCGGGATTTAAAAAAAAAAAAGTAAAGTAGGTTTTGATCGGTTATGCTATGCTAACTTCTACTTAGTTTAATTTAAAATTTAGTTTAGATTAAATCCCGATTCTATGAGTGCCCTAAAAGGTGGTTTATTAAAAAATAACTTTTGAATGCGGTCATAAAACATACAATTGGTGGAAGAACTAAATTAAAATAAATCGAAAAATCCAGGGTTATAAAGAATAGTTAATTAGTTTTGTTAAATTAGAGGGACTAAATTGTATTTAACTGTATACCCAAGTGAAACGGGTGCTTGCCACGTGTTTTCTAACATGTTTTTAAGGTAGTGAGTAGGTGTGGATTGACTTCCATTCCATGTAAGTAAAGCAAACGAGATTGTGTTCTGTCTGTTTGGTTCTGTCGTCACCCTGCTCGAAACTTACCGATGCTCTGATCTCTCCCATCCAAACCCTAATCTCAGAGCTCACAGATTACTAATCACAGGTTAGGGTTTGCATTTTCTATCTCAAGTTAGAGTTTCAATATTGTTTACTACAGCTGAATCTTTCATTTTTTTTTGTTGGTTGGTGGGGTCAAGTGTATCTATTCTTGCTCTTAATTTTAAAAGTAACTCAGAAACTTATAGATTGTTGATAAGTATAAATCTTAGATAATCAATGTAATAGTTAGTCATTATTGTTCAATTAATTTGTTTATGTTTGGGAAAAACTCTCAACTTTTTTTTTTTTGAGGCTATTGAAGCCATACTAACCATATTTAGTTTTTGACTAAAACTTTATCCTGTTTAATTTCAGTTGAAACCTTTGAATCCCATCTTTCGAAGAAAATGTCGGTGTCCAAATTGACCAAGAAAGGCTGTATTTCGGATGTGTCGTGCAGATTCATTCAATTACCTGATGAATTGATTGTATCCATCCTGAAAAAAACAGGAGACCCTAAAACCCTTATTTGTTGCTCGGCAGTCTGCAAGCATTTGCAATTCCTTGTCTCCAAAGTTGACTCAGTCTCCCTTAGATTCTCGTATCCGGGCACTGCAGGCGATTATCTCCCATGCTGGAAATCACATTATCACATTCCACAATCAGCAATTCCTGCCCTCATGAAAGTGTTTGCTAATATGATCTCTCTCAAAATCGAGCTCTGCCTTTGCCCTTCACTGGTCCCTTGGTATTCTGGAATAGCTCGCACCCATGGCTTCAAGTTCCAGCTGAAGGCAATGGATATGAACGATGAAATGCACACTCAAGTGTGCATGGCATTTGAGGTTGGGTTGTTGTCAAGTGATGGTGAGGGGATGTTATTACCTGAATCAGAAGCATTGGATATTCTAAACGTCAAGAATCCTCTGATGTTGTCCTTTTTTCTTGTAATATTATTTTATCGGCCTAAATCGCTGAGAAGTGTGGTGATTTTGAGTGCTGGGTTACTGGGTTATGGATTAGAACGGTATTTACCAAAACATAAGGAGATGTATAGATCAGGTGGGAATGTGTTTATGGAATCTGGACAGTTGGCCAAGTTTCGTACTTTGAATTCAAGTACGAGACTGAACGAGAGCTGGCTGAAGAATCCGCAGAATCTTATATGTTGGCTTAAGAAGCATGAGGAGAATAATTATCGGCTTGGAGAGAAGTTGTGGCTTATTCATAAATGGGAAGGAGAGAGATGCAACATGAAGCAATCAATTGTAAAGAAGACAGATGTGGATGAGTTGCTGCGTGCTTTTGATGAGGATGTTGATGAAAAACCATGAAAATGCAGATTTCTTCTGACAGTAGTTCGAGAGTATAATGGTAAGTTATAGGGTTTGCTTTACTGTCTAAAGTTAGAAAATACTGCTTTAGTTAAATGGTATATCTTTAATTGTTACAACTGTGTTTGAATTTAGTCTGATGATGGAAGTGTAATGGACCGTGTTATGAAATAGTTGTTTCCTTAATAACATTACAAGCATGTTTTTTTATTTAGTTCATTGATTGAAGTGTAATAAATTGTAAGGGTGTGGAAGATCGTAACTTCCGATGTGAATGGTATTCAACTTTGATAGAGAATTCAGCATCTCATTGAACTAAACCACCGATATATGTATACATATACCAACGAATTTTACAGATTGGAAGAAGAAATACTAATCCTGTGGAGCATTGGATTCACAATCTGCTTCCAAATCGATTTGCATCGGAATCTGAATACCTGAACAGTGTAACTGATATGCAAACTTACTGGTCTCGTTAGGGGAAAACTGACCGAGAGCAAGCTCAAAATTCTGTGTGAGGGCTAAAAGATTAGCAATAATCCGTCTAGGAGCAGATAAAGGAAGAGTCGATGAGTTTTAAGGCATGAACGTCAACTTGCCAGTCTGATGCTAGAGCAATCTGCTTACTGCTTATAAACCATCTTGTTTGCCAAAGGCTAAAACATAATAAATTATCACTTGCCACTGCTTCGGCAACACCGTGTTTTACTGCCTCGCTATTGCATCAAAAGCAGGGGAAGATGGCACTTTTTTGCTTATAAGATTATGTTTGAGCTTCCTTTATCAAATATTAGCTGTTCCCTAAAATTCCATGCTGGTGCAAGTCGCTAGATGATCTCTAAGAACGGAACGAGATGTGGGATTTATACTTGTTAGGCAGGGCTGCTGGCTAATAGGATAGCTTGACTTTGAACTTACCGCAGGTCCGCAGGGAGCAGCCTTGTCTCATCTTTATCAGGCTGGGCGCTAATATTAGAGGATAATATCAGGGATTTGGGCTGTAATGCTTAACATGTCTTATAAAATTGCCATTGCTATTGAACTCCAATCCTTTGTGACACATTCCTTCTCACAAGAAAAGATCTCTGCTTCTCTGCAATTTGCATCTTCAAGAAATGGGAAGACGCGTATAGTCCCAAGAACCCCATAATCACGTTAAGAAGGTCTTCAAGACTTACTGCCAAATTCCAGAAACTCCCAGATGAATTAGTCCTCCCAATCTTTTTCAAAGTTTCAAGATGATACCGAAACCCTGATTCACTGTTCCTATGTTTGCAACAAGTGGGCGTCTCTTGTCTCCAAACTTGATACTCTCCCCTCCAGATTCTTCATTCCAATATCTTATGAAGGTTTTACAAACGTTAAATCTCTTGGAGTTGAGGTCTGCCTCAGCTAACTTCTAATGATCATACCTACAGATTGAAGACAATGATGGTGTATTCTGATGTTAACAGTTATGCAGGTTCTTTGTTGATGACATTGGAGATTGGATTGTTAACAAACGGTGCTTCATTGTCTCTTGAAACGAACCGAGGAAAACCTGGTAAAAGAAGTGCTCGTAGTCGTTCTTTGTTGGAGGTTTATACGCTAATGTTAGAGAATATGCCTGAAACATTGACAAGTTTGGTGATTATGAGCGCTAGGGTAAATCTAAGATGGAATTAATTTTGAAGTCCTATACGGGGTGAAAGTCCTTGTGCATTCAACTCAGTGAAAAAGAATTTCAATGGCGAAACAAATGATGTTAAAGAATCTGAGATTATCGCTCACTGAAGGAAAACTCTTCTCCATTTTATGGTTCCCATGAGGGTGGAATTCATGGCTGAGTTGCCAAAAACTTCAACAGGAAACATTCAGAAATTACAGTTAATGGGATTGGCGCAAAATTTTGTTGTCACTGAGAAGTTGCCAAGCAAGAAAACTACTGGAAGCAGCCAACCTTCAGCATCTGGTCAAGTCAATACAGAAGTACCAGGATATGCTCAGGTTCATGAACAACAGAACAAGTTTTGCTCTGACTCGTCCTAGAACTTTGAATTTAATATTTGATTTAACATTGGAATAAGATGTGTAGAGGTTGGTTTAATAGGTAACTTTGTTAAGATTAATCTCTTCTATTTATCCTTGTCCAATAAGAAAAAAAATATAATAACTAAAGAGTTATATTAGAATATTTTTTTTGTCTCCAATTATATCAATAATTTCTCCATATATATATATGATATTTTAGAAACGGTAAAGCATACACATTTCAGATTTGAACCAATTTTACACACTTGAAATAGAGAAATTATTATTCTACAAAAAACAAAGAAAGAAATAGAGAAAATTAAGGATGAGCTCACATTCACAAAGTGGTAGCATAGTTACAATACCTGACTTGAGGGCCAGCTCGTGAGTCAATGGATCCAACTAAACTTTGATTTTTTTCTTAAAAAAGCCAAAAAACAAAGTCGTTTTAGCAAAAAAGAATGAACTTTTCCACTATCCTCGCTCTGGATCAGTAGATCACTAGATTGACCCAATGGGTCGGGCTGGATATTATAACTAGGACACCACTAGAAAATTAGAAAACATGGACGAAATATGCCATCAGCTTTCAGGAAAAATATTCATCAGTGTAGGAAATATTGTTGAATGCAAGATTAGCACTAGGCTGTTGTTGTCCATGGCTTTGAAGCTGAGCACATTGAGGGACTGAGTTACCTAAGGTTTGGCACAACTGGCGCGTGACATTAGACCACTATGAAGAGCCATGATTCCTTTGGTTTTGTTGTCAATTTCCCTACCTCCAGTCGTTGTTTGAAGACCTATAAAAACTTAAAAAATCAGATTTGTTATGAGGGCTATTATGGTTGTTGTTAAAATTGTTACACCAACCTCCACGAAAGCGTCTTCTGCCACGATTGAAATTGTAATTGTTGTTATATGAACTAGAAGTATAACGTTGGGCAACATGGGTTGATTGGGGGGGTGAATTGGCGTGGGTGGTAAAGGAGTAGTGACGACATCATTGATGGATTAAAGGGAGGTCTTGTGAAGGAACTCATGAGTTAAGAGATGACCATGAAGATCTGCATTGAAAAAGGTTCTGCCTTAGTCACAAGGCTTGTTATCAAGTCTTTGAACTCACCGTGAAGATCATGAAACGCATACAAATTGAAGTCCTCTAGCGAAACTGACTGGCCAACAACAACTAATTCCTCAAATAATGCCTTTGCTTTTTGCATAAATATAGTGATCGAATCATCACCTGTCAAAGATCTTGAAAAGAACCATGAAGTTGCATACTACGAGAATTAGACGGAGAAAAGAGGGCTTGCTTAAGAGTACGCCAAACACAATGCAAGGTTTAACAATCGACAACAAGATGCAGTACAACCATTGAAAAAGAAGAAAGTAGTGCACTCAGAATAAGTTGGTCCTGCTGTTTCTAAAAAGAGTTATTAATCTGAAGAGAAACACTATCAGCAACAGGGGAAGCTTCCAAAGCGGAGGGAGAAGAAGAAGTATGCATCGGTGGCTAAAAAGAAGAGTCCATTGAAAGAAGGAAAGAGAGTTTTAAAGTGTAAGAGATCTGATACCAAGTTGAGAATAATAGGAAAATTAACCTATTAGTTAACCAATCTTTTCTATTTATACATGGTGGACGATGTACAATAGTTAATGTAGGGATTACAACACAAAAATAATAAACTTTTCCTAAATATGTACAAGCCTATATTATGTAATATACTATAATAATATATGAGTTAGAATTGACTAAAGGCAACTACGAGTTATTTATTTCTCATTATTATCAATTCTATAAAAATTAGTTTTCTCTAAATTCTCAACTTAATAATAAAATTGACAAAATATAATTGATATCCATTAATTAAATACCCATCATCTCTTCAATTATAACACACCTAAGTTACAAAATCAAACTCAATTTCATGAAATGACAAATAAAACCAATTCGCCCCAAATCCCAAACAAAACCTAACATATAAATCATGCATTAATACAATAAAATTATCTAGAAAAAAGCTGTAAAACACTTGAATATACAAGTCAATTAAAATACCACAAAAAAATCTCAATAAAATAACCTAAAACATAAATGAGTTAAAAAAATGACAGGTTTGCTTACTTGGTGTAGTGAAGGCTCACAAGAAATAGAACGAAGAGAGGAAAGCTAACACTACTGACATTTATAGATCGATGCCGCCGAGTTGGGTGGTTGGATTTGTGAATGAGGTGATCAGATTTGCTAATTAATTGGGAGAGAGGAGCTGCTGTTTTAAAAGAGAATGTTAATTCATTTAGATTTTTCAATGGAATTTTAGTCAGTATTATTGATGTGTCAATTTATTGATGAAATTGTTGACATATTTTTTTTATTGATTTTGTTTATTTTGTTGTTGTTTTCATTGGAAATTATCAACAAAAATATTTTGTTACTTTTTTTCATCAACAATTACCGATTAAATATTTTAGTCAGCATTATTGATGTGTCAATTTATCGACGAAATTGTTGACATATTTTTTTTTTGTTTATTTTTTTGTTGTTTTCATTGGAAATTATCGACAAAAATATTGTCACTTTTTTTCATCAACAAATTTAATATTTTCCATCAATGTTTTCGTTATTATTTGCTAATTTTCTGGTAATGGGAGTAACAGGTATAAAAGTCATGGTGAGTCTTGTTCACGCAATAAGTTTTGTTTAATCAGTCTTTCTGTAGGTTATGAAATCCGTCTGGATAACTTGGATTCATTCAAATGAAAACAAATCTTTTAATAGAAGTTTTATTCAGTGATAAAGGAATAAATCTTTTTAAAGAAG
>Ga0307507_10008178_pt1 | contig 14663 bp, 11 predicted proteins | sample 7_EM_MG_FD_207223 | JGI IMG/M metagenome (GOLD analysis project Ga0307507, IMG submission 207223) | Populus trichocarpa ectomycorrhiza microbial communities from riparian zone in the Pacific Northwest, United States - 7_EM | ecosystem: Host-associated > Plants > Roots > Unclassified | place... | reverse complement strand
GGTGTGAAATCGCGCACACACCCCTGAGTAGCCCCAGGTCACCGGTTGGGCGAGTACGGCAGCCCGTGAGGGTGAGCTTTGGGGCATTTCCTTCCGGGAAGCCTGTTCAGCGATTAGGACGGAATGCGGGAGTCCGCGATGCCTACCCGAATCGGAGACAGGTCCATGTCGTTCACCACCGAAGAACTCACCGAGGTCACCTTCGGTAACGCCCCGATCGGCCGCCGTGGCTACGCCAAGGCCGAGGTCGACGAGTTCGTCCGGCGGATCGCCCGGACGCTGGCCGACGAGGACGACCTGACCGCGGCCGAGGTCCACCACGTCATGTTCGCGAAGCCCCTGATCGGCAAGCGCGGCTACGACGAGAAGCAGGTCGACGACTTCCTGGACGAGGTCGAGCACCAGCTGGCCGACCGCACCGGCCACGCCCCCGGCCTCCCCGGGGCCCGCGCCGAGCACGAGGCGACGGCCGAGCGCGCCGCGCCGCCGTCCGCCGTCCAAGCCCCCGAAGAGCACCTCCAGGAGCACTGAGCCTTTCGTAGTCCGTGAGGGGCACATCGAGGGCCGGCCGCGGGGGGTGGGCAGGTCTGCGAGACCGGCTTGCGGTTCCGCTGGGGCCCGGTGGTCGTGAGTGGTAAATGTCATTAGAACGACATTTACCGCTCACGACGCGTGGCTAGTCGGCGTTCTTGGCGATCTTGTCGGCGTACTGGGTCGCCGTCGCCGCGCGCTTGACCTTCCCCGAGGGCGTCTTCGGCAGGCTTCCGGCGGGCAGCACGACCACCGCGAACGGGCGCATGTCGACGGCGTCGCGAACACGAGCCGCGACCTCCTTCGCGAGCGCCTTTTCGGCCTCGGCGTCCCCGGCCAGCTTCGACTCCAGGACGACCGCGAAGCGCTCGCGGCGGCTGCCAGCGTCGAGACGGACCGCCACAGCGTTGCCCGCGCGGACGCCCTCGACGGACGTCGCGGCGCGCTCGATGTCGGTCGGGTACAGGTTGCGGCCGCCCATGATGATGACGTCCTTGCGGCGCCCGCAGATGACGATCTGGCCGTCCACCAGATACCCGAGGTCGCCGGTGTTGAGCCAGCCGTCGGCGTCCTGGGTGGCCAGCGGGCCGTCCATGGTCAGGTAGCCCGGCGTCACGGCCTCGCCGCGCAGCCGGATCTCCCCGACCTCGCGGTCGCCCACGCGCGCCCCGGCCTCGTTGACGATCTCGGCCTCCAGCCCGTCGAGCGGACGGCCGAGCAGCGCGAACGACCGGACGTCGTCGGTGCCGCGCCGCGGGTCGCCCTCGGGCACGGGCACCGCGCGGTTGTCCGCCTCGAGCGCGTCGGCCTCGACGATGTCCAGCGTGAGCCCGGTGAACAGCGGCGCGAAGGACACCGCCAGCGTCGCCTCGGCCATGCCGTAGGCCGGGAAGACGCATTCGGCGGGCATCTTGAACCGGGCGCCGGCGTCCACGAAAGTCTGGACCGCGGACTCGTCGACCGGCTCGGCGCCGTTCAGGGCGATCCGCAGCTTGGAGAGGTCGTAGGCGTTGTCGTCGTCGACGCGGGCCATGCGGCGCCCGACGATCGCGTAGGCGAAGTTCGGCGCCGCCGTGGTCGTGCCGCCGTACTTGGTGATCAGTTGCGGCCAGATCAGCGGCCCGGTGAGGAACTCGACCGGGGTGATCTTGACCAGCTCGACGCCGAAGGTCATGGGCACGGTCAGGAAGCCGACCATGCCCATGTCGTGGAAGGTCGGCAGCCACGAGACCATCACGTCGGTGTCGAAGTCGAACTCGGCGCGCTCGACCATCGCCTTGACGTTCGAGTACAGGTTCCCGTAGGTGATCCGCACGGCCTTGGGGTCGGCGGTCGACCCGCTGGTCAGCTGCAGCAGCGCGGTGTCGCCCTCGTCGGTGGCAACGACGCCGTCGAGCGGCTCGGCGGTGGTGAGGTCCTTGATCAGCTTGAAGCCGATGCCGTGCTCGGTGAGCAGCGGCGCGAGCTGGTCGAACGGCTCGCCGAGCAGCACCAGCGCTGTTGTCTCCTGGGGCCGAGCCCCAGACCCCGGCCGGGGGGAGAGCCCCCCTGGACCCCCCGAAAGATCCGGGGGGCCGATCATCCGCAGCACGCGCACGGTGTCCGCAGCCCACTCGGCGAGGTCGGTGCGGGCGGTCGGCTGGTGCAGCATGGTGACGCTGCCCCCGGCGAGCCACACGGCCTGCACGGTGGGCGCGATCAGCACCGGCGCGGCGGCGAGCACCGCGACCGCGCTGCCCGGCGTCAACCCGCCCGCGACGAGCCCGCCGGCGATCCGCCGGGCTTCCTCGTGGACCTCCCCCCAGGTCCGCCGGACCGGCTCCTTCGGCTCCCCAGTGACCATGCCACGCTGCTGACCTCGCGCCGTCGCGGTGGCGACGAGCGTGTCCACGAACCTGCTCATGAGCGCCAGATTACTGGCCGCGCCCCAACGACCGCCTGCCAACGGGTGAACGGCCTACTCCACGGCTTCGGACGTCTCCAGCCAGCGCGCCTCGACGAGCCGCAGGGGCTACGGCGATCCACCGGCGGCGGGCAGGCCGCCGCACTCGAGGTGATGTCCCCCATGACGCGTTCGGGACGCTGGGCGTCCGCTGTTGGTAAATTTGCGTAGCTGGTGTTTGCGCAGGTGGCGACTCCCTGGTGGCGGCGCCTCGGGCAGTGACGTCCTTTAAGGACTCGGTGTGATGAAGGGGACTTTCATTCCGTCTGGCGGACTGAAGGGCCCCTTCATCACATCGCAGAACCCTCGATCTGGCCCGATTTCACGCAACTTGCCCGAATCGGTGATCTGATAAGGGCCCCCTTCAGGACGTTGAACGTCCTGAACGCGTCATTCACGACCTTCCCCATCCCGGAAAATCACTCCACGGCTTCGGACGTCTCCAGCCAGCGCGCCTCGACGTCGTCCTTCTCCGCCTCGACCGTCTTCAGCTCGGCGTTGAGCGCCATCAGCCTGTCGGGGTCCGTCGCGGCATCGAGCAGGGCCGCGTGGAGCTTGTCCTCCTTGGCGTGCAGCTGGTCGAGCTTGCGCTCCAGCCGCCCGAGTTCCTTCTGCGCGGCGCGGACGTCGGCCGCGGACTTCTTGGCCTCGGCCTTCGCCGCGGTCGGCGCCGCGCTCGGCTGCGTCTCCTTGGCCGCGGCGCGGCGGTTCAGGTACTCCTCGATCCCGCCGGGCAGGTGCGTGATCCGGCCGTCGCCGAGGAGCGCGACGATCGTGTCGCAGACCCGCTCGACCAGGTAGCGGTCGTGCGAGACGACCACCAGCGTGCCCGGCCAGCCGTCGAGGAGGTCCTCCAGCTGCTGCAGGGTGTCGATGTCCAGGTCGTTCGTCGGCTCGTCGAGCAGCAGGACGTTCGGCTCGGCCATGAGCAGGCGGCACAGCTGCAGGCGGCGCCGCTCGCCACCGGAGAGGTCTTCGACCGGCGTCCACTGCCGGGCCGCCGGGAAGCCGAGCTTCTCCCCCAGCTGTGACGCGGTCAGCTCCTGCTTGCCGAACACGACGCGCCCGGCGACCTGCTCGATCGCCTGCAGCACGCGCAGGTCGCCGGGCAGGTCGTCGAGCTCCTGGCGCAGGTGGGCCAGCGCGACCGTCTTGCCCTGGATCCGCCGCCCGGTGCTGCCCTCGACGTCGCCGCCGAGCAGCTTCAGAAGCGATGTCTTTCCGGAGCCGTTGATGCCGACCAGGCCGATCCGGTCGCCGGGCCCGACCCGGTAGGTGACGTGGTCGAGCAGCGTCCGGTCGCCCACCTCGTACGTCGTGTCTTCCAGCTCCAGCACGGTCTTCCCGAGCCGGCGCTTGGCGAACGCGAGCAGCTCGACGGAGTCGCGCAGCGGCGGGACGTCCGCGATCAGCGCCTCGGCGGCTTCGATGCGGTAGCGCGGCTTGGACGAGCGCGCCTGCGGGCCCCGGCGCAGCCACGCGAGTTCCTTGCGGGCCAGGTTCTGCCGCTTCTCCTCGGCCGTGGCAGCCAGCCGTGCACGCTCGGCGCGCGCGAAGATCCAGTCCGCGTAACCGCCTTCGTACTGCTCGACGCGACCGTTCGCGACCTCCCACGTCAGACTCGCGACGGTGTCGAGGAACCACCGGTCGTGCGTGACGACCACGACCGCGATTCGCCGCGCCAGCAAGTGATCCGCGAGCCAGCGGACACCCTCGACGTCCAGGTGGTTGGTGGGCTCGTCGAGCACGACCAGGTCGAGCTCGCCGGTCAGCGCCGCGGCGAGGGCGACCCGGCGCCGCTCGCCACCGGAAAGGTTCGCCGTGGCCTTCTCCAGGCCGATCGCGGTGATCCCCAGACCGTCTACAATGGACCTCACGCGGGCGTCGGCGGCCCATTCGTGTTCCGCGCCATAGCGTTCGAGCACGACGTCGCCGACCGTGCTGCCCTCGGGCAGCTCGGTCCGCTGGGTGACCACGGCCATTCGCAGGCCGCGCACATGGCTCACCCGCCCGGAATCGGGCTCCGCGATCCCGGCGAGCACCTCCAGCAAGGTCGTCTTGCCACCACCGTTGAGCCCGACGACGCCGATACGCTGCCCGGCGGCGATGCCGAGCGAAACGCCGTCCAGCAGCGGGCGCACCCCGTAGGACTTGCTCACCGACTCCAGGTTGACCAGGTTGGCCATCGGTCAGCCGATCCTTTCCACAACAACGAATCTCGTCGCCACGACCAGCGTGGCATCGTCCACAGTGAACTCCGGCCGCTTCAGCGCCGCGCGCATTTCCGGCCCTTCCCAGAACGCGGCGTGCGCCGTGCGCCAGCCGGCGACGGTCGTGAAACCCTCGCCCTCGTCGACCGCGTGCTTCAAGTCCACTTCGGACAGTGGGAGTATGCGCACGTCGGTGGTCTCGATCACCGCGACGCCTTCGCCCGCGGAATCGATCACCAGCTCACGCTCGCCCACTGAAGGCAACTCTTCACCATAGGTCTCGTATTCCACGACAAGCCCGGTGGTCGACGTCTTCTCGCCACCGAGGATCGCGGCGACCAGCTTGTCCCGCAACGGCCCCGGGAAAGCGAACTCGGCGTGCTTCATGCGTGCACCCGTGGCGGCACCGGCCGGGGCGCGTCGTCGCCGCCGACCAGCCGGGCGCCCGGTACCGGCCCGTGCGCGACCCGGACCGTGCGGCACACCCCGGCGCCGGACAGCTCGGCCGCCACCTCGACCGCGGACTGGGCATCGGCACACAGGAACGCACACGTGGGCCCGGAACCGGAGACGGTCCCGGCGAGCGCGCCCGCGTTGACGCCCGCGCGCAACGTCCGGCGCAGCCCCGGCCGCAGCGAGACCGCCGCCGCCTGGAGGTCGTTGCCGAGCAGCAGGGCCAGCTGACGCGGGTCGCCCGAGGCCAGCGCCTCGACGACCGGGGTGTGCGAGCCGATGCGCGGCGGGTTGCCCTCCGCACGCAGCCGGTCCAGCTCGCCGAACACCTTCGGCGTCGAAAGCCCGCGCTGGTCGAATGCGAGCACCCAGTGGAACGTATGCCGCGACAGCACCGGGACCAGCTGCTCACCGCGTCCGGTGCCCAGCGCCGTACCGCCATAGAGTGCGAAGGGGACGTCGCTGCCCAGCTGGGCAGCGATCACGGCCAGCTCGTCGCGGGTGATTTCCAGGTTCCACAGCGCGGCCAGCCCGACCAGGGTCGCGGCCGCGTCGGCGCTGCCGCCCGCCATCCCGCCCGCGACCGGGATGCCCTTGCGCAGCACCACCCGCACCTTGGGCGGGCCAGTGCGTCCGACGTGCTCGGACAGCGCCTCGACAGCGCGCCAGGCCAGGTTGGCGCCGCCGGTCGGCACCGTGCCCTCACCCTCGCCGTAGACCTCCACGCCGGGGTCGTCGGTGGCCGCGACCGTGACCTCGTCGGTCAGCGACAGGGCCTGGAACACGGTGACCAGGTCGTGGAAACCGTCCTCGCGCAGGTCGGCGACGGCCAGGTGCAGATTGACCTTGGCCGGAACGCGGACGGTGACTGGCGGCGGAACTACAGCAAGCACCTAGCCAGCCTACGGGGCTTGCCTGAGCGCACTGCCGAGTGTGGTTGTTGTGAAACTGGACGCACCCGGCGCCGAAGTCCGGCACCGGGTGCGTGTGAAGCGGGTTGGCTCAGGCGGCGACGCCCTGAGGCCCCCGCGCGGTGTGGGAGACGTGGCCGCCGCGCTCGGCGACCCACGCCAGCGCCGCGTCCGCCCGCTCGCCGCGGACACCGAGACGGAACCGGCCGACCGGGGTGTCGCCGATGCGGGTCAGCCCGCCGCCGATGGTGGCGAACTCGACGTCGAAGCGGCCCGCGGCCTCCGGCAGCAGCGCCCCGACCGAGGCGAACCCGACCAGCACGACGTCGACCGAGCGGTCGTAGCGCGCGGACTGGGCGCGGGTGGTCTCGATGGCCGGGAGCAGCGCCTGCGCGGTGCGGCTCGTCGGGTCGGCAATCAGGTCCAGGACCGTGCCGCGCTCGACGATCGTGCCGTCCTCCAGCACCGCGACGTCGTCGCAGACCCGGCGGACCACGCCGGCGTCCGGCGTCGTGACCAGCACCGTGACGCCCAGCTCGGACCGGGCGCGGTCGAGCACGGTCAGCACCGCGCCCGCCTCCTCCGGCTCGATCCCGGCCGTCGGGTCGTCGGCGAGCAGCACCGCGGGTCCGGCGGCGAGCGCCTTGGCCACGGCGACGCGGCGCAGCTGGCCCGCGGTCAGCTCGGCGGGCCGCTGGGCGGCACGCGGGGTGAGGCCGACCAGGTCGAGCAGGGAGCCGACCCGGCTGCGGCGCTGCGGGCCGTCGAGGCCGAGCTGCTCGAGCGGGGAGGCGACGTTGCCGGCGACGGTGCGCTCGGCGATCAGCTCCGGCTTGGTGCCGACGATGCCCAGCTGGCGGCGGACCTCGCGCAGCCGGCGGCCGTCGAGAGTGCCGGTGTTGAGGCCGTCGAGCCGGACGACACCGCGGTCGGGACGCTCCTGCAGCGCGATGCAACGGGCCAGGACGGACTTGCCCGAACCGGCGGGGCCCACCACGCCGAACAGCGAGCCCGCCTGCACCTCGACGCTCACGTCATGCAGCGCGACAACCGGATTTCCGTTGAGGGCGAAGGACTTGGACAGATTTTCTACCGTGATCACGAAGGCTCCAGAAAACGGGGTGCCACACCTCGGGGGCGCACCCGGCCGTCATCGAAGACCGTCCTTTATGGACGGAGCGAGAAGAAGGGGAAAGCGACTCAGGCTTCAGTGGAGCGTCGACACGCGGTTACCGAGCGACGGCCTTCATCGACGACGCGGCGCTTGGTCAGCAGGAGCGGTCGGGGTTCCCTCTTCATCGGAAACGGCCTCCATCGGTCCTGGCGGTAGCACCTGCCCTGCGGAGGGTGGTTGCTGCGACTTCGGCGAGCCAGGTCTCTCAGTCGCTCGGGATGGACGTACTGAGTAAAACCGATCCCAACGACTGAACGCAAGCCTGTAGTCGCAGATCACACGTCCGGCGGTGTCCAGCTGCCGGGATCATCGACGAGTTCGCAGGAGAGGAACACGGCCTGGTTCGGTCGCCCTGATGGGCCGCCCGGACGAGCCCGCCACACGTGCGCGCACTCGTCGTGGTCCACAGTGGACCCGGCCCCTGCGGGGTGGCTACTCCGCGCGTGCGCTCGCGTGCGCGGCCGTGCCGGTTGTGCGAATACCGCACAGAGCAAGAAAATCAGCTGACGGCGGCGAGCCGGGCGAAGGCGTGGACGTCGAGCTGCTCGCCCCGGGTTTTCGGATCGATGCCCGCGGCCTCGAGGAGCTCGCCCGCGCGTTCGGCGGAGCCCGCCCAGCTCGCCAAGGCGGCCCGCAGCGTCTTCCTGCGCTGTGAGAAGGCCGCGTCGACGAGACCGAACAGACGTTCCCGATCCGTGGACGCCGGCTCGCCGCGCTCGAAGGCGACGAGCGCCGAGTCCACGTTGGGTACCGGCCAGAACACCGAGCGTGGTACGGCGGCGACCTTGCGGGCGTTGCCGTACCAGGCGAGCTTGACGCTGGGGACGCCGTAGATCCGGCTGCCCGGCCCGGCGGCCATCCGGTCGGCGACCTCGGTCTGGACCATTACCAGCCCGCGCTGGAGCGAGGGCAGTTCGGCCAGCAGGTTCAGCACGACGGGCACGGCGACGTTGTAGGGCAGGTTCGCCACGATCGCGCTCGGCTGCGCGGGCAGGTCGGCTTTCGTCACGCGCAGCGCGTCGGCGCCGATGACGGTCAGCCGGTCCGCCACGTCCGGGCCCCGTTCGGCGACGGTCTTGGGCAGCCGCTCGGCGAGGACGGGGTCGATCTCGACCGCGATCACCCGGGAGCCCGCGGCGAGCAGGCCCAGCGTCAGCGAGCCGAGCCCGGGCCCGACCTCGAGGACGACGTCGCCGTCCCCGACCCCGGCCAGCTCGACGATGCGGCGGACGGTGTTGGGATCGTGCACGAAGTTCTGCCCGAGCTTCTTGGTCGGCCGGACGTCGAGCTCGGCCGCCAGCCCCCGGATCTCGGCCGGTCCCAGCAGTTCAACCACCGGACGAGCTTACCGGCGGGCTGAAGGACGCCTTCAGTGCACTCAATGCGGTGAAGGACGCCTTCAGTGGATGTCATCCACTGAAGGCGTCCTTCAGCTACTTGAAGCGAGGGGTCAGGCCTTCTTGCCGCAGACGGGCCAGGCGCTGTAGCCGCCACGCGCGTCGCGGACCTTCTCGGCGATCGAGATCTGCTGGGCCTTGGAGGCCTGGCTGGGCAGGGACGCGTAGGCGTCGCCGCCGTAGGCGTCCCAGGTGCGCTTGTCGAACTGGAGGCCGCCGTAGTAGCCGTTGCCGGTGTTGATGGCCCAGTTGCCGCCGGACTCGCACTGCGCGATGCGGTCCCACGAGGACGCGTCGCCGATCGGCGGGTCGACCGGCTTCTTGGTGCCGACGTGGATGATCTTCGGCTTGGCCTCGGTGATGACCTTCTCGTCGACCGACTCGCGGTTGACCTCTTTGCCGTTCTTCTGCGTGACCTTGTACGTCACCATCTTCGACCCGGGCGCACCCGGGTCGACGACCTTGGTCTGGCCCTTGTCGAGGTCCGGGTCGTCGACCTTCTGCTCGGGCGGGTCGATGGCCTCCTGCTGCTGCACCATCGAGACACCGGTACGGCTGATGTGGACCTCGGCGCCGTCGGTCAGCTTGACGTCCAGGCCGCCCTCGACGGCGTCTTCCTTGCCGAGCGTCAGCTTGTATTCGGTGAGGAACTCCTTGGTCGTCACCGCGGTGGTGTTGACCTGCTTCGGCGTGTTCGCACCGTCGAACAGCGTCAGGTGCTTGAGAGTCTTGATCTCGACGGTCGCGCCCTCGAGCGGCAGCTGGCCGCTCTGGTCCATCGACATCCAGGTGCCCTGCTTGGCCATGTCGGCCATGCCGAGCTGGCCCAGCGCGTCACCGAGGTTGGTGGCGCGGACCCAGGAGGTGCGCTCGGCGCCGTCCACGACCAGCTTGAGCTGGCGGCCGCGCTCGAGCTTGATGACGCCGCCGTCGCCGACCTCCGCCTGCGGGGAGGGGGACAGCGAGTCGTGCGCGCCGACGGACAGGCCCGCGTCCTCGAGCACCTCTCCGACGGTGCCGCCGAAGCTGTGGATCGTGCGCTGCTGGCCGTCGACGTCGACGGTGACGCTCTTGTTCGCGGCCAGCGCGGCCGCGCCGCCACCGGCGATGCTGAGCATGACGCCGAGCACGGCGCCCTTGAGGAAGCGGCGCTTCCAGATCTGGGTGGTCTCGCGGAGACCCTCGTCGAGCGCGGCCCGCTTGGCCTGCGGCGACGCGGTGCGATCGGCCTCGACCTCATCGGGAAGCACGATCGGCGGAAGGAAGGTGGTCTCGGCGTTGATGAGGCGGATCAGCTCGTCTACGTCGACGTCGATCTCGGCCATCATCGCGTCGGCGTCGGGGCCGAGCGCGGCGAGAATGTCCTGCTGGGTGATGCCCGGGGCGTCTGAGAAGTCGAGCTGCCCGTACGCGGTGCCCCCGACCTCGCGATCGAGAGTAGCCACCGGTGCGAAGTGGGCTGTCCCAGCGCCGGAGCGCGAGCCAGCCTGTCTGCTATGACCAGTCACAACGGGTCGTTCCCTTTCCCAAGACGGCGTGTTGCCACACCGTCCTTCGTCTCGGTTCACCGCATGCGCGGCGGACCTCTGAAGTCCGACACCCCCAGCCAGCGCCATCGTCACGGTTCCGGGTCGTACCTGACCCCGGTTCCGTTTCCCCGACGTGCACTGACGTGACTGTGGGCGTAACAGTCGGCAACAGCTGTGTGCTGTAACCGACCGGCACGATCACGGGACAGTAACGGGTGGCGGCGGGTTGCGCAAACACCCCCCGGAGTGTCGTGATCTGGGTCACCCCATCAGGTGGACGAGCCGGGAACCCTGATGTCGCAATGCGTTCACCCCGATGTGACGCTCGGGAGTCGGAACACCCGCTCGGCGGTTTTCCTGGCCGAATCGGCGACTTCGTGGACAGCTTCGCCCCTGAGCGCCGCGAGGTGACGGACGGTGTAGGCCGCGCAGTAGGGCTCGTTCGGCCGCCCACGGAACGGGTGGGGGGTCAGAAACGGCGCGTCCGTCTCGACGAGGTACTGCCCGGCCGGCACGATCCGCGCCGCCTCGTGCAACCCACGCGCGTTGCGGAAACTGACCGTTCCGGCGAACGACAGCACGTACCCGGCATCGATGCAGCGCCGGGCAATGTGTTGATCTCCGGAAAAACAATGGAAAATGACGCCATTCGGCGCACCCTCTTCGGCCAAAATGCGCAATACGTCTTCATGGGCGTCGCGGTCGTGGATCATCAGCGGCTTGCCGACCCGCTTCGCGAGATCGATGTGCCAGCGGAACGCTTCCTGCTGGGCGTCGTGCGGCGAGTAGTCCCAGTAGTAGTCCAGACCGGTCTCGCCGACGGCGACCACATGCTCGCCCTGGACAAGCTGCTCCACTTCGGACTTCTCGGCGTCGCCGAAGGCCTTCGTACGCGTCGGATGGACCGCGATCGCGGCGAACACCCGGGAGTCCCAGGTGGACGCCTCGGCGGCCCAGCGCGCGGAGGCGAGGTCGTCGGCGACGGTCACCACCCGCGAGATCCCGGCGCGCTCGGCGCGGTCGACCATGGCCGAGACCTCGGCCGCGGTGACCGCGCCGCACGCGTCCAGATGGGTGTGCGAGTCCACTGTCGACACCGGGAGCCGGTCCGGGATCGGCGGCAGCTCCCGCTTCTCCTCGTCACCCATCCATAACCTCTTACTTGGTGATCGGGGCCCATTCCGGGCCGGTCTCGCCGAGCTCCGGGTCGAGCTTGGCGAACAGCGGGGTCGGCTTGGCCAGCGGCTTGCCGACCTCGATCGGGACCGACTTCCAGGTCGCCTGCTCGGCGGCGTAGTCACCGGTGAGGATCGGGTTGATCCGGCCGGCGATGTCGAGGTCCTCGACCTCCTTCATCTCCGGCTGCGCGGCCCACACGCCGGTGCCCCCGAGCGCCTCGTGCACCTTCTGCGCCGAGTGCGGCAGGAACGGTGTCAGCAGCGTGTTGGCGTCGGACACGACCTGAAGCGCGGTGTGCAGCACGGTGTCGCGCCGCGCCGGGTCGTCCTTGAGCTTCCACGGCTCCTGGTCGGAGATGTACTTGTTCGCCGCCGTGACGACCCTCATCGCCTCGCCCGCGGCCAGCTTGAACCGCGAGCGGCCGAGGTGCGCCCCGGCGGTGTCGAAGGCCTTGCGGGACAGCTCCTTGAGCTCCTCGTCGGCCGCGGTCGGGGCCTCCGGACGCGGGATGGCGCCGACGTTCTTGTGCGCCATCGAGATCGACCGGTTGACCAGGTTGCCCCACTCGTTGGCCAGCTCGAAGTTGGTCCGGCGGACGAACTCGTCCCAGGTGAAGTCGGTGTCCTGGGTCTCCGGGCCCGCCACCGAGATGAAGTACCGCAACGTGTCCGGGCCGAAGTCGCGCAGGAAGTCCTCGACGTAGATCACGCGTCCGCGCGAGGTGGAGAACTTCGACCCGCTCATGGTCAGGAACTCGCTGGAGACGATCTCGTCCGGCAGGTGCAGCTTGCCGTACTTGCCGGGCTCGCCACCCTTGTCGCCCTCGCCGTTGTGGCCGAACAGCAGCGCCGGCCAGATCTGGGCGTGGAAGGTGATGTTGTCCTTGCCCATGAAGTAGTGGGACCGCGCGTCCGGGTTGGTCCACCACTCCTGCCACGCGTCCGGGGTCCCGGCGCGCCGCGCCCACTCGACGCTGGCGGAGAAGTACCCGATCACCGCGTCGAACCAGACGTAGAACCGCTTCATCGGCTGGTCACGCCAGCCGTCGAGCGGGATCTTGACGCCCCAGTCGAGGTCGCGGGTGATCGGCCGCGGCCGCATGTCGTCGATCAGGTTCTTGGTGAAGTTGAGGACGTTGGGCCGCCAGTCCGTCTTGGTGGACAGCCAGTCCCCGAGGGTCTTGGTGAACGCGGGCAGGTCGAGGAAGAAGTGCTCGGTCTCGACGAACTTCGGCGTCTCGCCGTTGATCCGGGACTTCGGGTTGATCAGCTCCGCGGCGTCGAGCTGGTTGCCGCAGTTGTCGCACTGGTCGCCGCGGGCGCCGTCGTACCCGCAGATCGGGCAGGTGCCCTCGACGTAGCGGTCGGGCAGGGTGCGCCCGGTGGACGGGCTGATCGCGCCGCGCGTGGTCTTCGGCACGACGTAGCCGTTGCGGTGCAGCGCGAGGAAGATCTGCTGCGTCACCTCGGCGTGGTTGCCGGTCGTGGTCCGGGTGAACAGGTCGTAGGTCAGGCCGAGGCCCTGCAGGTCGTTCGCGATCTGGCGGGTGTACTTGTCCGCGGTCTGCTGGGCGGTCAGGCCCTCGTTGTCGGCCTGGACGGTGATCGGCGTGCCGTGTTCGTCGGTCCCGGACACCATGAGCACCCGGTTGCCGGCCATTCGCTGGTAGCGGGAGAAGACGTCGGACGGGACGCCGAATCCGGACACGTGGCCGATATGGCGGGGGCCGTTGGCGTAGGGCCAGGCCACCGCTGTCAACACAGGGGTGCTCATACCTGTTTAGCCTACGGAGGGCGTCACACGCATTGTTGAGAGGGAGGCCCGGTGTCCGCGACACGGCTGCTGGTGCTCGGGGTGGTGCGCATGTCCGGCCGGGCGCACGGCTACCAGGTCCGGCGCGAGCTGCTGAGCTGGCGTGCGGACAAGTGGGGCAACGTCCAGCCGGGGTCGATCTACCACGCGCTGAAGAAGATGACCGCCGAAGGACTGCTGGAGCACGTCGAGGACGCCGAGGCCAGCGCGGGCCCGGATCGCGTGGCCTACCGGCTGACCGAAGACGGCGAAACCGAGTTCCTCATGCTGCTCACCGACGCCCTGTCGAGCCAGGAGGCCACCGGGTACAGCCTGTCCGCCGCGGTGACGCTGATGCCGACGCTGCCGCGGGCTCAGGTGCTGAGCCTGCTCCGGCAGCAGCTCGCCCACCGCGAAGCCCAGCTGACGTCCACCCACTACGCCCTCGAGCACGCCGTCGACCTGGGGAAACCCCCGCACGTGGCCGAGCTGTACCGGCTGTGGAGCGCGCACGCCGAGGCCGACGTGACGTGGATGAAGGGGCTCATCGCCCGGGTCGAAGCCGGGGAATACGTGATGGCGGGCGAAGGCGAACCGGCCTTCGGAGAGCCGGTCAAGTAATCAAGTTTGACTAGAGCACGATGAGTCGGGCACAGTGCGTCCTCGGCTAGTCAAACTTGACTAGCCGCTCCGCGAGAGGGGTTCCACATGATCAAGGCACGCGGCCTCGAGCGGCGATTCCGCCGCAAGGGCCGCAATGGGGGCGAGGTGCACGCTGTCAAGGGCGTCGACCTCGACGTAGAAGCGGGCGAGCTGGTCGGGTTCCTCGGCCCGAACGGCGCCGGCAAGACCACCACACTGCGCATGCTCACCACACTGCTCAAGCCCAGCGCGGGCACGGCGACCGTGGGCGGCTGCGACCTGCTGGCCGACCCGCTGGGCGTGCGCAAGCGCATCGGCTACGTCGCCCAGGGCGGCGGCAGCGCGCCGGAGAGCAAGGTCTCCGAAGAGCTCGAACTGCAGGGCAGGCTGTACAAGATGAGCAAGGCGGACGCGATCGCGCGCGGCCAGGTCCTCTGCGAGCAGCTCGACCTGACCGGCCTCGACCAGCGGCTGACGAAAACGCTTTCGGGCGGGCAGCGGCGCCGGCTCGACATCGCGATGGGGCTGATCCACTCGCCGGGGATCGTGTTCCTCGACGAGCCGTCCACCGGGCTCGACCCGCAGAGCCGGGCGAACCTGTGGGAGCACATCCGCCGGCTGCGCGCCGAGCAGGGCGTGACCGTCTTCCTGACCACGCACTACCTCGACGAAGCGGACGCGCTGTCGGACCGGCTGATCGTCATCGACGACGGCCGGATCGTCGCCGAAGGCACGCCGGACTCGCTGAAGGCGCAGGTCAACGGCGACGGTGTGGTGGTCGGCGTCGACCCCGCGTCGGCGGTCGAGGCCGCTGAGATCGCCGGGCGCCTCGAAGGCGCGCACGAGCTGTCGGTCGCCGACAGCACAATCCGGTTCCGGGTGCCGCGCGGGGACGTCGCGATGC
>Ga0307507_10008177_pt1 | contig 14664 bp, 13 predicted proteins | sample 7_EM_MG_FD_207223 | JGI IMG/M metagenome (GOLD analysis project Ga0307507, IMG submission 207223) | Populus trichocarpa ectomycorrhiza microbial communities from riparian zone in the Pacific Northwest, United States - 7_EM | ecosystem: Host-associated > Plants > Roots > Unclassified | place... | reverse complement strand
AATTTAAATTATTAAAATTTATTATTAAGTGGTTGTTAAGATATTAAAGTGTGATTTTTCCATTTTTTGGTGTGTTTTTAAAGTGATTAGCTCACCCGTTTGACCAGCTCACCCGTGAAATACGTTATTCCTTTCTCTTCTTTACGTAACGTCTTATACTCTACAAGAGCTATATACCCTTAGATTAGATAGAATTTATATTTATTCCTTCGAATCTTCCCTAAAGCCTCTTCGCGCCCTCACAACTACCTCCTATAATTGTTAACAACGGTAACAGTTCTTACTTCATTAACTTAATTAATAATATGCAATGGAAAACATAATCTAAATAATTTAAACTTCTTGTTAAGTGGGAAGGATATAAAACACAACCCTAGGAAACCTATAAATAGGTTAAGGCTGACGCGCCTTCCCTAGTAAAAGAATTCTATAAAGACCATCCTTCGCGGCCTGCTCTGGCTAGATGGATATAATATAAAGGCAAACAACTGCCACCTAACATAAATACACGAAACATAATAGTAGGAAACTTAAATTTAAAAAGAACTTAAAAAGTATTATAATATTTATAACACGGTTACGTGACACGCAAGATATTAAGGAACTTTAACCGCCAGTTAAAGTTATTTAATTGGTTAGATTTGCCTCACTAAGACCGCCACCTAGCGCTAAAATACGACCCATAATAAAATTATGAATTCTTAACTAAGTTGAATTATTTTAAACCTTCGGCTAAAGGGGGGGGTACTGTAACGGGACTAGCCTAGTTATAGTAAGAATGTCTCGGTAAAACACTTAACAGATAAATTCTAACGCTTTAATTAAATTCTGCCAAGTTAATTAAATTCTGCTAAATTCCGCTAACTTAATTAATTTCTACTAGTTTCCACCAAATTCTACTAACGTAATGGAATTTAGTTGAAACCTATTAAAATCCGCATGGGCTTGTGCCCACGCGCCTACTGCCAAGACCCTAAATATTTAGTTACACATTTCCTATATTCCTTTCTCTTCTTCACGCAACGTCTTGTACTCTGCAAGAGCTATATACCCTTAGATTTAGATAGAATTTATATTGTTCCTTCAAATCTTCCCCAAAGCCTCTTCGCGCCCTTACAGTTAACGCTATAGGGGGTAAATACTTAAGGGCTCTAAGAAGGCCTAATAAAGGCAGAAAATATAATAGCAATACTCTTAAGAATAGGAATAATAGGACTAAAAGATTGGCTCTACTAGGTAGGTGTCCTAGTAAGTAGTCTAAGATATAAATATAGCTGGCCAAGATAGACACCAAAACACATAATACTACTATACCCCTTACGCACTAACTAAGAAGTAATACTCTTAGTAGCTGGCACAGAGAACTATAATACACTACTCTTAATATAAAAAGGTCTTAAGGTGGTTACCTAATAGCTTATTAGCCAAAATATGCTTAACCAGTTTTAGGTTGCAAAGGAAATGGCAATAAAAGGCAAAGGGGTAAGCAATAGGCGCCCCCTGTTAACTCTATAGTAGTAGAGCAAAGTTTATAATACTAGCGCGTCTATAGGCTTGTTACGGCAGCAGTGGTCCCCAATGAGGTTAAAAAGTAAGGTAGTAGAGCACTATAGGCGACTTGTAGGCGCTAAGTAGGCGAGTCCTAAAAGGCAGGGAGATGAATCACGGGGTTTTCTTAAGTAGAGTTTTCTCCCCATATATATATAAGGAGTAGTCCGCGTGGGCCCAATAGGGATCCGAATTGGACGTTAAGCAATAATTAATTAATTAATAAATTCTAGGTTAGTTTATCTCCCCTTTTTATTTTTTAATTTAGCTAATATATAATAGAAGGAGTATATATCTAATAAGGAGTTTTCTAAATATATTAAAAATGCCTAAGATACCTTTAATAGGTATTATTATAAAATAGATAACTTACCCGTTTACGCCGCTGCACTTATTCTTTATCCAGCCTATTATATAAGATATATTATATATTATTCATTGCTTAACGTCCGATTCGGATCCCTATTGGGCCCACGCGGACTACTCCTTATATACATGTGGGGAGAAAACTCATATATAAGATATATTAAGGAGGTTTAAAAAAGGGAATAGTATAAGCCTATACTTAATAGTATTAAAGAGTTTTAGGAGAGATATTAGAATAGAAGTTTTATGCCTAAAAGTATATTATTATATAGAAAGCTAGCTCTAGCTTAAGATCTTAATAAGTTTAATAAAATTACCGAGGATCTTAATGGTATAATATTTTAGCTAAAAAGTTAGGATAAGTATAAGGACTTTATCTCTAATATATTATATAAAAATTTAATAACTACGCTTTAGTGGTGGTTTTAAAAAGAGTAATAAAAGCGCTAGCCATAGCTCTCGCTTATAGCAATTAAAATTCTCTTAATTCTAGCGACAAGTAATAACCTAAAGAGTCTTTTTAAGAGGATATTATATAATATTATAGGACAGAATGCAGATATATCTTAAAACTCTTAAGAAAACAAAGTATATAAAGAATTGGTATTAGAGAATAATTATAAAAGAGATAGGTGATTTTTCTCTAAGTATTTAGCTATTATATAGTTAGGGGGGAGAGGTAGATAGGGACCCCATAATACCTTACATATGCCTACCTGTTCCTACTATAATATCCGCAATATCCATAATATCTGCAATACCTATAATATCTGCAATATCCGCAATATCTGCCGAATTCTGCTAGAACCGTAATAACCATCTGCCCAGTTGGGGTAGAAAAGCCCCGCACAGGGCACTTTTATCCTTATCAATTGCGATATTTTATGCATTTTCTATTGGATAAAGGATATTTTATGCTCGCTTATCGCATATCGAAAATCACACTGGATCGTATTTGCTTACCCTGTTTCCATTAGCTATTACCGACTTAGTGGCAATGTAACGACAGAGTGGCAATGAAGAGACAATTATAAGTCGTCGTCAGCCTTCTTGCCACCTTGTTGAACAGGACGATCAGGAACGAGAACTCTATTGGGGAGGATACCAGGACGTGAGGGCCGCAATATGTACAGTCAGCGTCTTCGCCTGGATGAATTTCATTGAAACTACCACACCTGTTGTAGACTAACATCCAAAATTATTAAATTGCTGAGGCGTAAACGCGGATGAATGACCACTTTAGTAGTTTCAAGTGGAAACATCATACCATAGCTCTAAATCGTGGGGTTTCTTATCGTTGGTTAAGTTCTCAAGCCAGTCCCCTAAGACATGCTGCAAGCCCTCATCTGAATATATGAAAATAGGCCCATAACCATTGCCGAAGTATTTCAGGAAACAGCCATAAGTCCCGGAACCACGGGTCTCGGTGTCCAGGTAATTTTTGAGAATCGCGTAATTAAAATTCAACCTCATGAGTCGAATCCGAATTATGGGTTCAGCGTGAAAAATTACTGTGAGATTGGCTGGTTGTGGCAAGGAATCTTTGCAGGTTCTGAGCATGGACATACTCCACCCTATAGGCCACGAAGGGGCGGCATAAATACTTGATATACGATCAATTTGAGCAGTAAATCGCTTCGCCATCTCTAGTGTCGTAAAATGAATGGTCAAGTCTCCAAAACTCGCGGCACCTTCGAAAAGAATTTGTAGCTTGTAGGAACCTATCCAGACTTGCATTAGATCACGGTATTCAGTTGGCTACTTGTGAGGTCGGAAGAGAGACTTACCTGGCTTTTCCAGTAGTGTTGAACCTGTGACATCGCGCATGAGTATACTCCCGTACCCACCTAGTACTCCAACTGACCATGGGTTGTTTAAATTGATGGTACGTTTTGAAGTTAGGCGCGAAGAGCCTTCCTTAAGCAACAGAAGAACATGTTCAAATAGATAAATTTCGCACTGTAAGTCAGCCTATTAGCAATCCTTCTCGTTTGGTTAGGAATGTGATTTTGACCCTTTGGGAATAGCATTGTGTGAATATTAGATAGATACCAATCATCTTACCTTGGGATCAGTTCTACCTTGTCGTTCGGAAATTTCAAATGTTCCATGAAACAAAATGTCCCCTAGGTTCTTGTGGTCCTGAGAACTTAGGTCCTCCGGGGGGGGCGTGAGATCCTTTACTTGCTGACATGCTAAACCAACACGTTCAATCGCCCCGGATATCATGTCAATTGCTGCTGAAATGGATTTCTTTTTCGGCTCCAACTTTGAACTGACGTGAATTTTCTGCAATTGTGAGAAAGACAGCCAGACTTGTGTAATAGGTATATACTGACTTGTAAAAATGACCGATATTTTGCTAACTGCTTGAACAGTTTCAGTAGCAATGATTCAAGGTTACTTCTTCGTTCAGTCAATGTCCGGAGCTCTGGTCCACCATCTGTCACACCGAATGTACGAAGATTCCGTTTCGCTGATTCAACGCTGGATCGTAGGCCCACAGCGAAGGGAACATAAACCTCAAAGCAGCTTTGAAAGAAGTTAAATGGTTTACCCCAATTTTGTAGGGCTTCTGGTTTAGCGTATATTCGCTCAAAATGTACCAGGAGTTGACTTTGAAAAATCAGGATTTTCTTGAGGTTGCTACAAATCATGTGAACATCATAGGGAAGTCCTATCTCAAAAAGAAAGCATCTCAGACTCTTTAAATAACGGATGTACTGCCGCTCACCATTAACAAAATTTTCGACTATATGCTTTATCAATATGGGACTTGCAGAACCATGGGGGACCAAGACATCTCGAGAACCGCTATGAGATGATATCGTTATAGTTGCATTAGAGTCAACTACATAGCCGCAGTCATTTAAGGGTCCGGGTGACAAGATGCCCTTTTCATCTAAGATGTCAAGCATGACTGACAACCTTGATAACCTGCAGAAATATGAGCAAGAACTAGCTGGCATGTCTAAATCCAAAAAGGGGCAAAGTTGTCTTGACCACCTGTCATTCCCAAAAGTAGCAGGAAAAGAAGTACAAACCAAATAAAAACATACCTTGACGAATCCTAACATATTGGAACTGTACATATGGATGAGGGTAAAACACTCAGAGATAGGAATTCGAAAATTCATCATGTAGGCTCGCAAGAATATAGATGTGGCGTTCCGTTCTCTCTCCCCCTCTGGTACCTTTTCGCTGACTATAGCCGGGACAGCAGGACTTAAAAGGTTGTATAGCGCTAGTAAAGGGAAGCCTCGTCGAAAAATCGCCCAGAGCGTCGCGAGAGCGTCTAGGTCTTCGTCATCACAAGGGTCTGGAACGTAACCCTGCATCCATACGTGAAATCCTGGCACCCTGCTCAGCCGTTTCCGCATATCTACACATACTTGGAAGAGAGAGTTGACTTGTTCTTCACTCAGACTAAAGTCACTTTCTGCATCGCAACTATCTTCATCCTCATTTCCCTCTTCGATCAACCGGTCTATTGAAAAAGGATCTGGACCAGTGGCAGTCGCGCAGCATGAGGTTGAAATCCCGAACCAAGACGCCACCATCTCCGCAGAAGGCCGGCGGGTGGGGTCAGGATCTAGCATTCCTATGACTCGACATGGCAACAAGAATAGCTCAGGACAAAGGGGATTGTCGGTATTCAATTTCCCAATTTCGCGCAGCCACTGTGCCACAGGCAAGTGATTTGCCTGGTAGGATCTAGGCGAATCCTGATCAGAAGAAATAATGGCAAAGAGATCTACTCTCTTTGACTCCCTGTCCCACTGACTAAGTACGGCTAACATTTCTGCAAAAACACATCCTAAGGAAAATATATCCGCGCGAAGTCCACGCTTACGTTGGTCGACGACTTCCGGAGCGGCATACATGCGGGTGAACGAGGTTGGAGAATCGGTCTCAGCATCGGCGGCACGTTCGTAAGAGCGCGTAATACTAAAATCTGCGATGTAGATTTTGTAGGTCTTTTGAGAAAAGATGTGCCGCATATCCTTTATAAGCAGATTTTTTGGTTTGATATCCATATGCTTGGTAGCATTGCGGTGAAGAAATTCGATAGTATGAGCCAGGCATCCAAAGAAATTTGACATTGCGTGCAACATTAATTTTGTTCTCTCCTGATTACGAAAGCCTTCCCGGCCGGGCGATTCCGCAATGATAGAGTCCATAAACGTTTCTAAATTATGCTCGGCGGCAGGATATAGCAAAATAGCAAAATCTTTTTTGAATGTGTAGGTCCCAACAACCTGAACAACATGGGAGTGTTCTAGCTTCTTTAGGTGCTGGACCTCCTTGAGTGCATCAGCACGTTTCATTCGACGAGTACATCTGATAGTCTTCCGGGCTAGAAGAATCCTCCTACATCGAACGCTCTCAACTACCGCAGTTGCCGAAGTCCCTAGAAGCCCTTCCACTGGTAAGATATCCAAAATCTTCGACCATTCATTCGGTTTAAACTCTGCATGCTCTCCTCTACCGGACCAGTCTTTCTCATTCAAGGGTTCCGGGATCAAATTCTCGGATCGCAGCAACTCGTACCATGAGCTCCTGTTGAGATTTAGTTAGCAGGAATACAATTTCGAGGTGACATATTTTCCAAAGAAAGGTGTTGAACCTTGAGACGGTAGATTCCCGTGTAATGCTATGTAGGCCTGTATTTGCTGTTCGAAATGTTTCGACACTGCTCCGGAAACTTTTAGCAGTAATGAAAGTCGAAATGCTTGATCTTTTACTCTCTTCAATGTATGTGCGGATTGACGTAAGCTTGGCAGGGTTTCCGTTGTTAAACGTTTCATTCCTCGACAATGCTGATCCCTGCTCAACCTCCTCCAGAGTAATTTGGGCTCCGAGCTCCGTTATATTTCCCACATCTCTCTGATATGTTGGTTGCGACGATTCGATTGGCCCAATGTCTCCATGCATTGAGATGACTCCGGCGTCATGGCTCGGGTGAGAATAAGATTCGGGAACACGAATCACAAGCTGTCCGTTTTCATCAAGCCTTTGTGGCTCTCCTTTCCCTTCCGTGGTATCGGAGAGCTCCTTGACCCTAACTTTGCCTATATGCTCATCTCCGAATGCAATATCCATGTGGAAATCTGCAAGGGCCTTTGGGCAGGTTACCACACAACAGTTCCTCCTGTAGCAATTATTAGTCTACCGGCTGCTATTTTGGCACAATGAACAGGATTGATTGACGTAGAGCCACAGGAGATAGCCGAAGACGTACTTAACATTTAGCTTGCAGACAAAGCAGCTGACGCTTTAGATGTATTGTAGCACGATAGTATTGCATCTCGTGCTGGGAGACAGTTAGGAACCTAAGGTCCTAGGGGCTAAGCCGCTGGTGGCTTATCTGGTCTGTGCTTTTAGAGTTGATCTGATGTGATACAGTCAACTCTCGTTATGCCGATACCCGATTCAGCGATATCCTCGATATAGCTATTGTTTTCGATCAAATTTTACTCGTCCCCATATAAATTACCCTTGCCTCCCGATATTCGACACATAGCTACTAAACCACCATTTTATCGTTATATTAAATTAACTAAGCACTACCGTATGCTCTTAAAATGGGTTATAAAGGCTTAACGCAAAGCTCTACGAGACTAGTATAGCCACTAATATCCTCGCCCGCGTTAAAAAGCGTGTATCACATGGTTTAAGGAGAAGTTTTAATACTAAATAAACCAGTCGACGGTCTTAGAAAGCCTCAGTAACTACTACTAACACTTTAACGCGATGTCCTCCTCTTCTTTAAAGCCTTCCTTCCGTTGGCGAGCCTCTTAATGGCCCCTTCTTAAGGCTATCCTTTTTAACTAGCACTAACTAATCTAAAGGCGTAGTAGAATAGTAACTAGTAATATTCTTATTAAGAAGGCACGCTAAATTTAGCTCTAAATTCCTTAATATTAAAGCCGTCCCCTACTTAAGTTTAGCTAAAGCTAGTTTACTAAATTTAAGTAACGTTATTAAATTTAAAGCTATATATAATACGGTAAAGTTTAGTCGGTTTTAGATATAGCGGCTAAAGAGATAAAGACTATCTGAATACTTTATAAAGAGTATCTAAAGGATAATATCTATAATATAGATAAGACTAGCTTATTTTAGAAGCTTACTCCTACTTTAAGGCTATATACTAAGAGTATACCTAGTATTAAGAAGAATAAGAGTTAGATCATAGTTACTCTATATATAAATAGTATAGGGATAGATTAACTTCCTCCCTCCATCTCTGCCCTCCTCTCTCTCTATGGCGCACCCAACTTCCTCTCGCCCATTCCCTCTCCCACCGAACCTCCCGGCTCTACGTGTCCACCACCCTTCACCCCTTCCCCCCAAGCGCCACCCTAACCTCCCACCCCTCAACCTTGACCCCTTCCCCAACCCTAGCCCCACCTCTTTACTCTAGCTACGCCACGGCATCCCGGCATCTCTCCTAAACGCATAATTTAGCAACTTACCAAATACACACCCCTCCCTCCATAAACCTCTCCGATATCCTCAGCAAATCCTGAAAATACCGAAACGCCACCTTATCCGGCCTCAGCACGAACGGATCCGCCCCGCCCCTCTGCCCCTCTCCATCCACTTCTCCCTTCTCCGGCCCTGGATTTCGCACCTGCAGTCTGGCAAACGGATAGTTTTCCGGCAGCTCGGCCCTGGCCTCGTTCCCGCCCTCCGCCAGCACCGGCAGCGTGGCGGCCCGATCGACGAACACGCCCTCGATCCCGGGCTCCAGCACCAGGGCCCGCGTGTCGATGAAGCACATCTTGTGCCACTGCGTCAGCGCCCACAGCCGCAGCACCGCGAGCTTCTCGGCGTCACCAGCCGGTTCGGTAGGGGTGAGCGGCTCGGCGTCGACCAGGATGGCGCCGCCGGAGGTCAGGCGCTGCCGATTGCGCTTTGAGAGCGTGGGCGGGACGAGGGTGAGGAGCGGGATTGGGTAGGGGGTGTTGGAACGCGTGGAGGGGGAGTAGAGGAGTTGGTAGGTTAGGAGTCGGACGGACTGGAAGTAGTGCTCTGCCATCCTCTCTTCGTCGCTGTCTTGCTTGGTATCTGGGTCGCTGGAGATGATGGTAGAATGTAAGAATGTCGCGAAGGCGACTTTGGTGGAATGGAAGTTTGGCTGTGGATGTTGGTGCGGGTGGGAAGCTGAACCTGGAGCTAGGGGCTGCGCGTAGTGTGGCAGTGGGCGAGAAGGCTAGTTAGGGTCGTTAGGAGGAGAGTGGAAGAGGATGGTTATTAAGGCTGAAGAGAAGAGTCAAAACATGCAAAAAGAGAGTAGACGCCTGGAGCCTGCCATGGCCATCTGTGTGGGAGACGCAGCGAAGAAGTGAGAAATGATGACAGCGTTGATGAATAGCATCGCGAGAGTTCTGCATGGAGCGTGCCAAGCGAGGGGTATGGTATTATGCAGGTAATAATCATAAATAATCAAATTGGAGTAAAAAGAGAAAACTAGAAGAAGCTGATTTGATTTTCAGGTGTTCATCATCATTCATCGTGTACATAATATCTTACAAGAATTTTAATGATGCTGTGCTCAAGAAAACCCAAACCCGGTTTTGAGCATTAAGCATGCAGACGTAATCGAAGAAGCCGTCCAGTGATTGTCATCACTCCAAACACTGAACCCTATTATACAACTCTTAAATGAATCATGCTATATTTCCGGCCAAACCAATAAAAAGCACCTGAGCTGCGAGTTGAAGGGTCCAGATCCCTACTTTCTTGAACCTACGTTTGCGGGCTGTATTGTCATCTAGAACATCACGTGCGAAAGCGTCATACATCTAAACAGGGTCAGCGTTGCTCATAATTAAGCTCAAAATAGTGTTTATCTTACCTCGCGAGACAAGTCGTTCATCAACCCGCTGTCGTATATAGTCCAACTACCGTCGAACTCGCTTGCGCGCTTAACAACTCTACAGTGAACTGGGATGAAAGTTCTCTTCGAGTTAATGTAGGCGACAATGGGCCTGACAAGTGCGTTATTCACATAAGAGATGTCTCTCGTGAAAATGGGCACTGCGGCTCGTACGTTATTGAGCTGAACTCGGAGATCCATGATGAACCTGTTGTCTTTCTCCTTTGGAGACAACAACTCCGATAGCTGGTCTGTGGCTTCATTTTCCGCGGCCTCTCGGCTGTCAATAGCGTGACGCTGCCCGTTTGATGTGACGGTAGCCTCCATACGATCATAAAAGTCTGACATGACTTTCGCAATGCTGTCATCATTTTCGTTTGGTATCATAATGTCTGCAACAATGTCGACATTGCCTTCGTAAATCCATGAAAACGGTCCTTCTATGCCGCGATTCAGATGGTCGATGTTTAGACCATCAATCCTGATACGGCTATGTTTTTTCCACGTAGTTCCATCCTCAGTCTCAACCCCCTCGTTTAGTCGAGCTCCGGTGTAGTTGTGAGTTTGGCGAGGATGAATCGTAAATAGCGAGTTGTCGAAGGATCCAGATACCATGTTGGCGGACAGGAAGTCGTAGAAAAGCCACTGTTTCCGTAGCTGCGGCAGGTCACAGGAAAAAATACTGATTGAGAACGGTCGGAAATTGTTGGGTTGATATACAGTAACCAATAAATCCTCCATCTTAAAAGAGTCTAGTTCAAAATCCCCTGGTTGATGTTCGTGCTTGTAGCTCCTCGGATCAACATACTCCTCAGGAGGATGTACGGAAGTTCTATCCACAACGCCGCGTATGCCTTTAACCTCAACGTCTTTAAGTAGCCCTTTGCCGTTAAACCATTTAGCGAATGAAAGTGTCACATTTACTGTGTCAATTGAGACATCAAACTGCGTATAATTGGTATCCTCTTCTTCTTGCACACCATTTGCGATATCCCGCTCTTTCTGTGCTATGGCTGCCGCAGCCGCAGCTGCAGAAATCTGAGATCCTTTGCTAACATTTGGCTGTCGTTGTCCTGGTCTTCTAGAAACAAATACCCTCTTGAATGAAATTACTCCGTCCTTCCACTTAGGTACGATGGCAGATTCAAAAACAACGTTGATTCCAGAGGATTTGGTAAGATAATTTCCTATCCATTTTGCAAGTGTTTCTAAATATCACGTTAGTGCTAGAGAGTGAACACGTTTTCCGTATATAGTACCTTGAGCGAAAACAGTATTAATTAAGAAAATGGTAAGTGAGAAGAAGGTAGTCGTCCCCACAATGATCCATATAACGTGTCCTACAAGTATCCAAGAGAAAAATGCGCTGATCTCGTCCATATTGAAAGGACGAACGCTCTTGATTGTAAGCCATTTGAAATGAACCTTTAGCCGCGACCAGAAGCCAGTTGCTGCTGCGAGAAGTTCGGCCTTGGTAGGTCGATGGAAGTGTGGTAGAGATTGAGGTATTCGCTCCAGAAGAGGCTTGTTGGAAGCAGCAGATGGCTGAGATGGAGATTTGGGTGGTTTCGCTGGTGGTACGGTGGGTTTAGGATTGGGCGATAATTCAGCCTGAGAAGCAGAGATGCTTGGTTGATTTTGGCGTGTTGACCCATTGCTCACAGAGCTTTTGTTTCTTCTGTCTCCAGCATTCTTTTTTCGTTTAGCTTTGCAGGCTTTACAATGTACGCTCCGCCCCCATGCTAGAACAGCGGATGTTGTCATATTTCCCTGCCTGGGTGGGGGGCGAGTCGGCAGCCTTTGAAATACGTTTGCGAAGCTTGCTTCGATATGTGAGTGGGGTGATGTCGAGATACGGGAGGAAGAGAGTGGAGAGAGTATCCTTGGTGGCGGAGGAGCTCTACTTGAGTAGGCTCGTCCAAGTAACGAAGCATTGCAAAGCTTCGGTGGAGGTGACCGAGGTAGTGTAGAGACGACTGAGCGCCATAGGATTGCGCCGACAGTGAACCTTACATTTCGACTCATTATATCCAGTATGATGCTTAATGCGCTAAATTCATGACGCTACCGAAGTTTTCGCAAAGAGAAAGCTTGGCAAGTTTGCAACTGCACTACGTACCCAAAAGTTCGCGAAATCCACTTAGTGTATCGATATTCAACTCGCGTACCCTGATCCTCCAACGAGCAACTTTTTCTATTCTATACTGCAAATTCAGCATATAGATAGACTTCACTCAAAATGCCTGCACCTACAGCGCTCTTGCGCAATCCAGAGGTCCTGGCCGAAGACAAAGCCATGACCGAAGCACCTCAAGGTTAGCCAAAATCGCTGGACGTTCAGAGACATCCTAACTAATCTATAAAAGAGGAACAAGCCCCTCTAATTGACATGAACGCCCTTCCCGACGAGACTACCTCCGCCGCTCAAGATCCCTCCCCAGATACCACGATGACCACCGACGAAACAGGCCGTCCACAGTTCCCTCCCGCTGCTGACCGCCCCGTCCTCCACAAAGACCAACGCAAAGTGCCTATTCCACCGCACCGCATGACGCCCCTAAAGTTATCGTGGCCGAAAATTTATCCGCCCCTGGTCGAGCACCTAAAACTGCAAATCCGAATGAACAAGAGGGCAAAAGTGGTGGAGCTGCGGACCTCGAAATTCACGACAGACTCCGGGGCAATTCAGCAAGGGGAAGATTTTTTAAGAGCGTTTACCTTGGGATTCGATGTTGATGACGCGATTGCGTTACTGAGGCTGGATGATTTGTACATTGAGACGTTTGAGATTAAGGACGTAAAGACTTTGAATGGAGAGCATTTAAGTCGGGCTATTGGCCGTATTGCAGGAAAGGACGGGAAGGTAGGCATACAATTATGCGTCTGTGGAGGCTAGTGGCTAATGTGGAGACTTCAGACGAAATTTGCTATCGAGAATGCATCAAGAACAAGAGTTGTGCTAGCAGATCAGAAAATTCACATACTAGGCGGGTTCAAAAATATCCATGTTGCAAGGGAAGCCATTGTCAGCCTTATTCTAGGTGCGCCGCCAGGCAAAGTGTATGGAAATCTGCGGACGGTGGCGTCAAGAATGAAGGAACGATTCTGAGATTGGCCGAGTATTTCTTGATTGCATATGCGGCGTTTGGATGGCTACCTGGGAGGAGGCGTTCCGGAGGATTATACGAGCATGATCAAACCAGACACGATGAACGAGAGCGAACGATGTTCTATTTACTTCAAAGTGCCTGGGACGCTTCTGACTACAGCTGCCACCGCTAATTCTTTTCCGTTTTCGTCCCATATTCTTTGACAAGGAATCACCTGCTGTTTTACCTCCCAGTCCTCGAAAAAATCCAATGGAAGCGCTTGAGATGAATATATAGTGTACTGATTGCAAACAGGTTCTTGTGACTCCTGACTTTGGCGGATTAGTTTTCTGATGAGCCTAACTTGCTCGTTCTTTTCAGCACCACCAAAGACGACGCTTGAATTAGTGTCTAAAATCCGAGTAATATGCAACTTTGGCTCCGTTACCATCAATCGTTTCTCAATTCTTGACTTCGCAAGTCCAAGACTAGTCCACTCGATATCAGCACCCCGTGGCAGCTCTTCCACCTGTACCACAAAACAGGGGGGTATTGAGTTTCCATCTGTCCCTTCAACCATCTCATAGTCCGGCAGACGAGGTCTTCCATCCTCTTCAACACTCTTCAAACCAACGCCTGTTCTTCCCGCAGATCCATGCTTCAAATCCCAAACATCCACCTCTTCGTCCTCCCCATCGTCATCCTTCTCTTTCCGCAATACTTCATGAATCCTCCTCCAAGCCCTCATAGCAACCCTCGCCCTCTTCTCTCCCTCCTCTCTCTCACACCTTGAAATAAACGCCACAGCACCCGCCCACCACCCCACATCCATCGCCCTCCCAATCCGCCACAGATGCTGCAAAGCCAGCGTCGTCTGCAGCTTGAAATCCTTGATGTTTCCCTCTCCAGCATCCTCAGCCCGCACCATATCCATACTAGCCGGCACGAGCGGTATCTGCCCCGCCACGTAGACCGCCTGAGGCCTACTCCAGACACCATCGCCACGCTCATCTGGCGGGGTATGGCCTACGGGTATCGCGACGGCTTGTGAGTACGGGCCGATGTTGGCAGGGGCCCAGTAGGACCTACTCTGCACGTGTAGGCCTCGTTTGGTATTCTCCTTATCAACAATTACTGAAAGGATCAATTCAACGTTGTCGGGGAGAGAAGGGCCACAGGCAACTGTAACTCTGGCTGGGGGGTTTGGTTTCGTGAAAACGGCACCGTAGATCGGGTTTATGGCTGTGAAGTCGGACATTGAGCGGAGTAGGAGCGTGCTGAAGACTATATCGGATGGCTCGCAGTTGTGCGTGCTGAGGAGGGGGACGAGGCGATCCATGATGGCCGAGATCTGAAGAGCAGCAGTCGAACCGGCTTGTGGTACAACCATGTTACTGATGGAGAGGACATTTCCTAACTCGACGGTTTGCCAGACTGGCAAGCTGGAGGACGGAGCGTAGGCAACTTCGGCTTCCTGTTCTGCAGTTCCAACAGAGGCCTCTGAAGGCCCTAGAGAGAGCTTCCCGAGCCCGATATCCTCCTCTTCCTCTTCCAACCCCCTCAACACCTCCTCAAACTCCACATCCCACATCCCCGGCCTCCTCAACCTCTCCATCCCATCCCCCCCTCCCAGCCCCTCCTCCCTCTCCACCACCCTCGCCCCACCCAACCTCACAACCGCGCTCCCCCCCTCCCCAACCACGCCCCCCACCACCTCAACCTGAATTCTCTTCCGCCACAGCACCGCCGGCCCCCCAACAGTCACCGTCTCAAACT
>Ga0307507_10008176_pt1 | contig 14666 bp, 6 predicted proteins | sample 7_EM_MG_FD_207223 | JGI IMG/M metagenome (GOLD analysis project Ga0307507, IMG submission 207223) | Populus trichocarpa ectomycorrhiza microbial communities from riparian zone in the Pacific Northwest, United States - 7_EM | ecosystem: Host-associated > Plants > Roots > Unclassified | place... | reverse complement strand
TATATATATATGCAGTCTTAAGTCTGCAAAGCATGAAATAAAAATGCACCTACTTTACTCAGCTCATGTTTTATTTGCATGGAAAGAAGTTTCTCAATGGTTTAGTTATTCAATTGTTCTTGTAAGCAAACCCATTTTTGCAAGTCAGTTTGTCACTTCAATGTAGAAATGTACATACGCAGTCATGGATAAGGAAAACTTATGATCATCTTGCTTCATTTGATAGCCTATGTTTAGATTGTAAGAGAATAAATAAAATGCCTACTTTTAGGTTTCAAAACATATCAGCACATGAAGTTTAGGTTAAGAAATAAAATGCAAAGCCTTTAAAACTTGGATTTTAATAAATAGATTAACGGGTCTTTTATTTTTAAAGAATAATCTTATTTTTAGAGATTGATATCAAATTATTTACTAAAAAGGATAAGAAGATCATAAAATAAATAAAAAAATATTAGAATATTTTATAGCTTTTAAAAAGATAGATTTAAGAGAAAAATACAAAATAAAACTAATTTTTCATTTAATTTTAGATATAAATAACTCTTTACTCATATTCTTGAGATCAATGTTTGTTTTGGGAATAAATAACCCTTTACTACATTTTTAATTCTTTCATTTAATTTCGGTGTTACAATAGGAATATTAAATCCATTCTTAACTATATCTCATATCCCAAAGATCTTGTGGGAAAAAAAATCTCTCTATAACTCCAATAAAGGTAGTTAGAGCCATCAAACCAAAGTGCTCTGGATTTGTTGGTCATGATCGTTTCTCCAAAATACCAAGTCCCATTTAACAGTTCAAAGATCCTATACCAAATAAAAGACCAAGAGCTAGGCCTAGAGGAGTGGTTGAATAGGTTTTGAAAGGATAAATAAAACTTATCGAAAAATATAAAACTTGTCACCCAACCATAAAGAGAAAATATCAAAGATAAAGACAATTTAGACGAATATAACAAACTTGAGATGAATAAGAATTATAAGAAAATTGGCCCATTTATCATTACCGGGTAAAACAAAAATAAATAACTAATTTTCATGTTAATTGTACAATGAAATAACTCAAAATATCTTTGGAAGTAAGAAAACTAAAATTCACATCAAGGGATATTTTTGTACTTTCACAATAGTTTTGTAGCTATTATAATTTAAGCGAAGGGACACTTTAGTATTTGCACAAATATAAAAATAATAAACAATTAAAATGCACAATAAAAAGACAAAAATACCCTTAAAAAAATAAGTATCAGGTCAAGGGACTTTTTAGCTTTTCACAATTTTTTTTATAATTACAAAGTCAGCTCATGAAAAATTTTGTATTTGGTTAAATAAAAAAAAAACAAAACAAGGGTAAGCACGTGTTTACGACACTTGAGAGTGTGTGGGAGACACATGTGTCCTTCAGGCAACGCGTGGAACACCTCTCGGCATTCAAAAACTCCATTTCACCATGTTGTTGGAAGCATCACCATGTCTTCGTCCTGTTGGTGTGATGTTTGTCTTCGTTAGTGGTTAAGTTTTGAGTTAGTGAGCTTTTTTTCTCTCTCTTATCCTCTAAAAATTACTATTTGGCCCTCTTAGTTGTTTATATTTTAACTTCAGTCATTATTCTTTTGATTTCAATTTTTTTTATCTTGACCCTTTTGTAGCAGTCATATTTGTTTTCAATTACATCATTCAATCTTACCAAATGTTATATTCTTCAATATAGTTTTTATTCTTTGGATTTCTAATTTTGTTTTCCTTTGTACTCTTGTAAAAGTTTTAGTAGTTTTCAATTTTATTCTTCAATTCAAATCGATGGTATTTGTTTTTTAATTTGGTCCTCATCATTTTGATCTGTAATTTTATTTCTTGATGCTTTTGTAAAAGTTATTCTTTTTTAATTTTATTATTTAATTATAACATTGTTTTTATTTTTTTTTAGGAATAATCTTAATAGAGTATTAATTATGATTATTTTAGGAACAATGCTTTGACCCAATAAAAATTCTCATAGTTATAACTATTTTATATTTCTTGATGCTTTTGTAAAAGTTATGCTTCTGTAATTTCATTTCTTTTTCCCATAGGTTTTCACTGGACTCCATGTTTATATTTAGTTTCTCTATTACATCTTGCTATCTTCTTCAATTATAGGCTGGCTTCGTCTTTGCATCATACTTTTGCTTTAAAATCTTCCTCTTCTTTACTGTTAACATTTATTGCCCTTTTTTGTTTTTGGAAATTTTCTATTTACAAGATGAATTTGTTGATTTTGCTACTTGTACTATCTTTGAATTAGCTATACCCTTTAGCTAATGGTGTGTGTGTGTGTGTGTGTGTGTGTGTGTGGACGGTGCTTTTTGATTAGTCTTCGAAAGGCATTTTGTTCTCCCTCCCCACCGATTGTTTTGCAAGCCCATCAATCTTTAATTGCTCAGCCGCTTTGGATATAATTGTAAGCTTATTACATGACTTTTTAATCTATTTTTCACGCTTTTTACCATTAATTCTCACCTGTTGCTTTTTTTCATTACATGTTTCTTTTTTCTTTTTAATTAGGAATGTCTCTTTCTAATTTCCTTCTGCCTTAATTTTTGTTCAACCTTTCCTACACGATTCCTCTTATTATAAGTATTTTTTTAGCTTTTTTCTCTTTAATTTTTTTATTTTGTTGTGCATGTTGATTATCCTCCATTGTTCTACTTATTTTCTGTCTTTATTTTTATTGTTGTTGCTTGCCTATCTTTTCTTGCCTTTTCCTAATTATTACCTATTACTCCTCTCAAACATATCTTTGTTCTAGTGTTTCACCCCTTCCTCTTTGTTTGTCTTCAATATTCTTTTTTTTTTGGTCACTTTATCCCTTTTAATGGTGCCAAATTTCAATTGCTTTTGCACCTTTCAGTCTACCATCCTCTTTACTATGTTCAGACTCTTGCCTATGTTGTTCAATATTGTGTCTAAAGCACTGGCCAGGGGCTCTTTCTTATCAAGGTTGATGATACTATCAAATAATTGGTATTTTGTTTTCTAGTATAAAAGTGTTAAAATAATAAATAAATCAACAAGATTAGAGTTGATTTATATAATAAAAAAAATAGAGTTAAAGAGATCTAAAAGATGTGATATTAATGTAAATATTTAAAAAAGATTAAATAATTTTCATGGTTAAAGAATCCTAATTATATTTCAAATAAATATATTCCAAACTCTTTCTATTACTGAACTGGAAACCACATACAAAAAAGGTTCTAATCGGATAATTTATCATTAATTACTCATTTAAGTTATTAATATGATCATATTAATTATGTCTAATTACTTTATTTGATTAACGTCTAGTACACTTGTAAATGTTATCAAGTATTTATGGTGTTAATTTATGTCAACAACAAATCAAGATCTTTTCATAAATAAACACATCAATTCTCCCTGCAGTAGGCTACGAAAGAATCAAGTATTTGTGGTGCTAACAATTGTACACCATGAATCAAGACATGATAATTTAACAATGAGAATATTAAGATTGATTAAATAACAATTATAACACATGTTAATAACAAACTTTCTTGAATTTAAATATTAAAGTCCCTGTAATGTACTATACTTATTCTTACACTATTAGTGTAATTTTTTCACTTTGATAAAAATAAACTTAACTAAATATTATTAAGAACAAAAACATAAATAAATAAGATAAGAACATAATTATGATATAAATTAACTAAGTATAGTAAAGAAAATGATAAGCATAATAAACATGAAATAAAGCTTGAGTATTATAAAAATACAAATAAAGAAAGCAAAAGCATGGATCTTGATTTGAAAATCAAGACGTCTAAATATATGGCAAATGCCTCCTTTTATAGGCTAAAATATAAAACTATTAATATTGTGGCTAACTATTGATTTGGTGGCTTGACAAATGTTATTGATAACATCATAATCTGAACAAATAGTCTTTATGAAAATTGTAGATATTTGTTTAAGCTTTCTAACCCAAAAAGAATGGGTTTATTTGAACTTCTAGTAAAGGAGTTATTGATACTTCAAGTGCAAAATGATAATATAAAACCTTGATAAAAATACACTTTTAAGTACTAATTAGTATCTTTGACCACAAACCCTTTGTGTCTATACTACCTTACTTGAGATAAAGGACCACATTACATCTTCTACTGTAGTAGCTTGCCACTACACCTGATGATATGCAAACTACTATCATCCTAACTGAAACATCTAGTTGCTAACAGTTCACATAGGAACTATCCCTAGGAGTCTGCAGGCTCTCCAACTCTTTAAGGACCAATTCGCCTCAAGAATTTCTTACATACTCCTCGTGTGTCAAGAGTATGTGTTGCATAACTCTGTGTAAACTCTTTAGCTAGTTGGCTCATTTGCTTCAATATTATTGATGCTTTTACGTTCTGAAACTCTTCTCTAAAGCATATTTTTCTTCAGACTTAACCTTCCTTATATACATGATTTAACAGTTCACTTTTCTTTTTATGAACTAGATTTAACATCATAATAGTTTTAAGAGAAAATAACCATGTGTTTTTTTACTTTCATTCTTTTTACGAATTGTTCCCCTCTATTTTAGTTTATAACTAGATTTGTGTCCTGCACTATGTTGCGGGCTGTAACATTTTTTTTTTGTATAGGTTAAAAAATATGTTCAAGCAACACAAACATGTTTTAAAGAAGTAAAAAAATACATAACTCGAGACATAGATCTGACTAAGTAAAAATAATAGGTATAATCTAATCAGATAATAAAAGAACAGACAACAATGTTTAATGAACCAATTTAAACTAAAAGAATCATGGGAAGTTGCAAAAAAGAACAATCATCGAAGCAAAAAGATAATGAAGATAAAATTCCAGCCAATCAAATGTAGAAAAAAAGAAAAAGGAAAAAAAAATGACTTGAGCCAACTTAAATAAGCATGTCAATTATGCAAGCCAAGTTATGCGACCAGGATAAGCCAACAAAAAAGCAAACAAAAAAATAAATCAAAGTTCAATTCTAAACAAATCAAATTTAGATGGATGAAATTGAAAAAAAAAAGTTAATCTAAAAAAGACAAAGAAAAACTAGCAAATTGAGCAAGCGAACCAAACACCGCTACCTGAATCATGCGAATGAGATAACCCAATAAAAGGTATACCAAAAATATTATGAAACTCAATTCCAAAATAACTTAATGTTGAAGGATGAAACGTAACAAATAAAAAGCAAATTAAAGAAATTCATGAAGCCCAATATCAAAAAACTTCAACCGTAAAGGATAAAATTGAAAATATAATTCTCAATCAATCTAATATTGAAGGATGAAGTTGGGAAAACAAATATCAGTTTAAAAAACTTCACCAAAGTAAATTCAACAAAGAATGACTAATAAGAAGAACCAAGATAACCCAGATTATTTTCAAACATAGTGAAAAATTCTATAGAAAGCAAAAAAAATAAAAATAAAAATAACAAAGCTCAATCTCCAATTGAATAAATATTGAAAGACAAAACTGAAAAAAAATAAGTTTAAAAAAGAAAAAAAAAAAAGCAAATGTGGGCAAACCTTCTAAATCTGGGTTAATATATAAAACTCGCAATTCATTAAATTCTAGACTCGAGCTCAATCAAGAAACTCAATTTCCAGCCAATATAATGTTGAAGTATTAAATCGAGAAAAAAATCAATCTAAAAAAATTTTCAGAGTAAAAAAATAGTAATCAAAAGAAGAAGGATCAAATTTAATATGAAAAAACAACTTAAAGAGGATGAAATTATAAAAAAATCTAATTTGAAAAATTATCTCGAATAAAATAAATAAAAATTAAAAAAGAGCTAAATTTGAAAAAATAAAAACAATATGATTTAATGATATTACCAAAAAGTTGTGCATGATAATACTTAAGCGTTGTGTTATTCTTATGTTTTTAATACACTAGAGATAAAATTATTATAATGTTATTTTTTTCAATTAAAACTTGGTTTTTGGATTAGGCTAAGATATTATCTATAAAAACAATTATGGTAAAAAAAATTAAAAAAAATTAGCTCGTTAATAAGATTGAGTTTTAATTAGAAAGGTTTTTTTTATCCTTATTTTAAATCATTTAGATTTTTTTGGTATGTGTTCTATTGTTTTTATTTTTTATTAGATGAATGATATATAACAAAAACGATAAGTTCTTTTGTAGAAATTGAAAACATTATCAAGGAAAGGAAAAACTCTATAGAAAATTGGTTTGTTTCAATGGAATTTTAATTATTACTTTTTTTATAAAAAAAATATTTTTGTATGATTAAATAAAAAAAATTGAAGAATCCACTGTAGCATAAGATCGAATATCTTATTCAATATATATTTATAACTTCACGACTTAGTTTTTATTTTGTGTTAATAACTTTTTTAACATTAATTGGCTCATATGATTTTTAATTTATTTTATTAAATTTATAAAATTGAAGAAGTTCATGAAACCCAATATAAGAAAACTCCAACTTTGAAGGATTAAATTAAAAATATAATTCTCAATCAATCTAATATTGAAGGATGAAGTTGAGAAAACAAATATCAATTTAAAAAATTCACCAAAGTAAATTCAACAAAGAATGATAAATAAGAAGAACCGAGATAACCCAGATTATTTTCAAAAATAGTAAAAACTTCTATAGAAAGCAAAAAAATAAAAATAAAAATAAAAATAATAGAGCTTAATCTCTAATTGAATAATTATTGAAGGACAAAATTAAAAAAAAAAGAGTTTAAAAAAGAAAAAAGAAGCAAACGTAGGAAAACCTTCTAATCTGGGTTAATGTATAAAACTAGCAATTTATTAAATTCTAAACCTGAACTCAATCAAGAAACTCAATTTTCAACCATTATAATGTTGAAGTATGAAATCGAGAAAGAAAATCAATCTAACAACATTTCCAGAGCAAAAAAATAGCAATAAAAAAAAGATGATCAAATTTAATATGGAAAAAAAAAACTTAAGGAGGATGAAATTATAAAAAAAATTCAATTTGAAAAATTATCTCAAATAAAATAAATAATAAAAAAAACAAGGGCTAAATTTGAAAAAATAAAAATAATATGATTTAATGATATTACCAAAAAGTTTGCCATAATAATACTTAAGCGTTGTGTTATTCTTATGTTTTTAATACACTAGAGATAAAATTATCATAATGTTTTTTTTATTATTATTAAAACTTGGTTTTTGGATTATGCTAAGATATTCTCTATAAAATAAATTATGGGAAAAAAAATAGTTCGATAATGAGATGGAGTTTTAATTAGAAAGGTTCATGAGATGGAGTTTTAATTAGAAAGGTTATTTTTATCTTTATTTTAAATCATTTAGATTTTTTTTATATGTGTTTTGATTGTTTTTATTTTTTATTAGATGAATGATATATAACAAAAACGTTATGTTCTAGAAATTTAAAATATTATCATGGAAAGAAAGAACCCCGGTAGCAAATTAGTTTGTTTCAATAGAATTTTAATTATTACTTTTCTTATAAAAAAATATTTTTGTATGATTAAATAAAAATAAATTAAAGGATCAATTATATCATAAGATTGAATATCTTATTCAATATATATTTACAACTTCACGAATTAGGTTTTAGTTTGTGTTAATAACTTTTTTAACATTAATTGGCTCATATAATTTTTAATTTATTTTATTGAATTTATACAAGGAAGTTTGAATTCAAAATTTATATTTTTTTTTAGCTAAATAACATATTAACAACACTTTTATATATTTTTTTAATTTAAAGTTTAAGAAAATTTTGATATGAGCATGTAGTGCATGACAATCATCTGGTTTTATAACTAAATAGCGTATACATAAAAAACTGAAATAACAATTATTTGAACTTCACTAAATGTGTGCAATATTTTATCTACTTTAATTGTGGATCGAAACCATAATTTTGCCATTTATCAAACAAGTGGAGGATTGGTTCCAAAGGAACCTGGAACGTTCTAAAACTTTCCTCGATGGTATTTCTTTAACATCTTGTTTTTAATTCCTTTCTTTTTTATATATCCTTCTTCTTATGGCGTGGTGCTACTTAAGATAGATATACCTTTTTTTAAGTTCTGAAATCTTGGAACGCCCACACTTCGTTTGACTTTGCATGGCTGCTACCTATCTCTTATTAGGATTTAGTTTCATATTAAAGATTCTCCTTATTAGAAGGTATAAATGAAGAACAAGTAGTTTAATTGATCTATAAATATCTAATTAATTAACATATTGACACATCTAATGAGATAGGATCATATACTTGTTCAATTAATCAATAGTTATTCCATAAAAAAAATATAGTTAAGCTTATCATTGCAACACCTTATAAACAATCAATACATGTAACATAGAGGGATCAGTTTCATGGTTGAGAAGAATATGATATTCCTTCATCATCACAGATCCATACGAGGCAACTAGTGTTAAATGTGCCACAAGATGATTTTTTATCATCTAACTCGCCTCTACAATATAAAACCACATATGGACAATATATTAATATCTTAATTTAGTCTCTCACATTCTCACCATTCCCAATGACGACATCACACTAATCATAGAAAGGTATGTAGATGTATATGTGCCTCAAACACAACCCTATATGTAACCTTTTCTATGGGTTTGAAGGCATTATTAGGTGGTCACAACTAGTTATGATGAATACCAACCAGCTAACCATGGCTAATATTAAAGTGGCACCCTTTTATCAGTAGTTTATTCTCTTTAACATTAATATGAGGGTCAACTAGACAAGATTAGAGAACACATTGAACTTGGGGTCAAGTCCTAGTAAGTTTTATAGTCACAAGTATTATAGTATGGGTGTTTAGATCCATGATACTTTATATAGGGTATTATAATGTATCAAAAGCTACAATAACCATATACAAGCCTGGTCATAGTTGCCTTTGATACACTAGTTTGTCTACAAGTATATAGACAATCGCAAGCTGATCACATGGCCTAACAACCTTATTACCAACCACAACAAGCTAACCTAATATAAGGTCATTTAATATTATATGAGTTATTTTGTAATAGGAAAACACTAATCTTCTTGAGCAACAAGCCTTTACTATAATCATAAGCTTGGGAAGGAATAGACATGGTTGAAGTAGCCAACATTTGAGGAAAATAGAGCTAGGAATTAGACAAACAACTAGGTCTACATGTAATCATCCATATCCAGAGTAGGTTGATAAGTTGCATCCAATTTCCAAAGATATAAAAATTGCTAATTTAAAATTGTTTTATAGGAAAGACGACTAATCTATAATGAAGCACATTGCTATATTCATTGACCAAGGTGTCCATAATGTAACAAATCCTTTTATAAAGTTAAGATTATTTGTTTCATCAAAAACAAAAATATCATGTCGTTGGTACTTTACATTATCACCCAACTCTATTAATAGTTAGGAAAATATAGAGACTCATTTTCACAAGCATTTCTATAAAACAGAACCAGTAGTTACATTGGATGAGTTAACCAGAATAGTCTAGGATCTAAGAATGTGTATAGAGAGTTATGCTCTCCGTTTCAAGACTCTAAGAACCAAGTGCACTATAGATATAACAGAGCAAAAGTGCATTAAACTCATTCTAGAAGGGATGCAATGGAAAATTAAAAGGAGATTTATAGAAACTAAACACTAAGAAATCTACACTCTTACAAATGACATTGCTTATTATAAAGTTTTAGCAAAATTAGTAGAAAATAAGCCATTTAGAAGAACTTACCCGATTAGCTCTCTAAATGACATCTTAAGAATTATTAAATGAATGACGTAGACTTTGATAAGGAGTTTGAAAATCTAGCAGTAACTCATATTGGTCACAAAGCTTAAAGAAAGGTGACCATTCGAAATTGTTGTGTTAAAATACCTAAAATATCTTTTTATGTCAAAAGAGATAAAGGAATCTTCAACAAACTAATATGTAGGGGGCAAGATCATTGGCAACCATACAATCCTTGCTACAGATCAAATCAATGGGAAAAATACTCTAAGTGGTATGATTCATGGAAACCGATTGAACATACAGACAAGGATGAATAAAATGAGATCCTAGCACCATGACATGTAGTGGCCAAAAACCTTATAGAAATGTTTCCTGGTATAATTTTTTTAGTGAGAGGAAACAATATAGAAGCCAATGACTTAATTCAATTTGGATCAAGATATAATATTTTATTTTATTACCTTAATATCATCCTTGTGAGGATTATCAATCGGTCAATTATTGCTGATATAAAGCAAGGGTGTAGTTATGAGTGAAATAGTACAAACTCTATGTTAAAACATCTCATAACATTTCTATTCTTCGTCAAAGTATTGTTGCATCTTATACAACTAGCTAGTATAGTTTGTATAGCAATGTTGGGCCAAGTTAGGATAGATTTACTTCATATATTGATCTTCACATAATCTTCTTGAAGGATAATGTTTTTATAATGCTTAAAACAAATAAATTTTATCCTTCTCAGGGAATTGTTCTTGAAGAATTGGAGATTTATGAAGAAGATGGAGAGTTATATATTAATTAAAGAACTACAACCTAGCAAGCATTATAGTAAATAGAATCAAAATATCGTGCCTAAAAGCTTAAACACCCTCATTTAAAATAAATTGATTGGATGACTTCTTAGAAATTTAAAGTATGATAGACATTTTGGTAAAATTGTACTCATTTAGGCACATCATTAATAGTTGTTTCCTTTGATTTATTTTAGTAATAATATAAGAAGATGATTAATACTCAAAAGTGCATTTTCATTAAGGTTTATATCATCATATTGCACTTAAAATATAATTAAATTCTCTAACTTGAGCATGTTTTATAATAACAAGTCTGATAACATAAGATATCTTTAATTTATGGTAAATGTTCATTTTGAATGCAGACATATCTCACAATTTAAAGAATTGATTGAAGTGTTTAATTATTGAAATTACGAAGACAAAGAGAGGGCTAAGCTTAAAGAAGAGATGCTCTTCAATTCAAACTGGAACATCATTCGGTTATTGGATCATAACTAGAGCTGTAGAACATGGATTTAAGTCTGGTTCATATGGATGGAAAGCTAAGACATAGGCCTAAATCTTTCATGAGAGTCCAAGATTTAAAATGGCCGTTTTCAAGTTCAAATTATAGCAATAAAAGAGAAGTCGGAATCTGTCCTGCAGCCCAGAAACTGTTCAGTATTCAGCCCATATCTCGAGTTCTCGAAGTCCAAATAGCTCATTCTTGTTTTGTTGGAAAGCTGAGACAAATGCCCAGAACTTTCATGAAGACTATATGTTCAAATTCTAACGTTAGCAATGATGTTTTGTTCAGACAAGAAGATAATGTTTGTCACCAAGTCAAGAGGTGGCCATCCACTCAATAATTAATCATCAAATCAATTGTTCTGAGTTTTAGCCTATAAAAGGAGGCATTTTCCATACATTTAGACATCTTGATTTTCAGATCAAGATCATTTTCTTACTTTCTCTCTTTGTATTTTGTAATGTTCAAGCTTATATTAATCTCTTGTTTATGCTTTTCATTTCCTTTACTACACTTAGTTAACTTATATCATGTTTATGTTATTATATTGTTTATTTATGTTTTTCTTCTTCATGATGTTTAGCTAAGTTAATTTTGTCAAGGTGAAAAGGGTACACTAATGGTGTAAGAATAATTATAATATAAACTTAACATGAACTTTAATGTTTGATATTAACATATTTTGTATTTGTTATCTTACTCACTTTTAATACCTTGCTTGTTAAATGGTTAATCTAGATTTGTGTTGTACAACTCTTGGTACAACAAATACTTGACACTTTCATAGCCTACTATATGGTATAACCGATACTTGTGCTATGAAAGGAACTTGATTTGTTATTAACATAAGTTATCACCGTGAATACCTGACCACATTTACAAGTATTGGCATTACTCAAATAAGATAATTAATATAATCATGTTAATAATTTATAATCCGATTAGAACCTCCTTTATGTGTTGTTTCCAGTTGAGTAATAAAAAAAGTTTATACTATACTTATTTGAAATACCATTAGTGAATCCTCTAACCTTGACAATTGTTTTACCCTTGTTTAATCCTTACATCAATATAACATCTCAAAAGTTCTCTTCAACTCCTTTTCATTTATTGTTTATAATTTTATATAGTTTACCTCCCTGTGGTTCGACCCCGGTCTTGCCGGATTATTTATTACTTCGACACTCCTACACTTGGGATAAGACATCAATCTTCTGATCGTGTCAGAAGGTAATACTTCTATTTTTATCCTAGAATTAAAGAAATATAAGAGAATTTTTTTATACCAATAATAAATATTCACATTTTAGTTTGACAAGAATAATGATTGTTAGAAGAGGAAAGGTTGAAATGGATTGTAAAGAGTGAAATCAACCACCTTTAAGAAAATTCAAATGACTAGATGAGATGATCGACCAGTCATCCAAGAGTCATAATCAACCAAAAAAAATGATTTATCACAATAATAAAAGTCTATGTTATCAATTAGAAGTTCAATCCTATTTATAATTAGGAGTTCTCAATACATTAGAATAGATTAGTGTTGTAGGTTGTGGAGTTGATAAAAGTCAAATTAATGTTTTCTAACAAATAAAATTACATAACTTTACACAACAAAGCACACCTTACTCCTATGCATAGTTTTTAAACCCAGCTCGGTCCAAGGCTAGGGTTTCGGGTTTTGACCGGGTCGCCCGGGTTAACTTTTTTTTTTAAATCAAAACGACATCGTTTTAGTAAAAAAAAAAACAAAAGTTAAAGGGTTGCAACCGAGTTTTTAACCGGGTTTTGAGGGGTCAACTGAGTCGCCGGGTCAACCCGCCGGGTCATCCCGGGTTTTTTCTTTTCCTATTTTTTCTTAAACCCGACCCGGTTCCAGCCTCGAGTCAGCCGGGTCTCGGGTCGACCTGCCGGGCTGAGCCGGGTTTCAAAACTATGCCCCTATATTGTATGTGCTTACAAGCCGAGATAAATGGGACTATTATATTTGCCTTTTTTTTCTTTCCTTAATTTACGAATTATGGAATCAAAACGCGTAGAAGAGAAAAGAGCGATAGGAACAAGGGTAACCTAAAAGTATAATAGTAAATAATATATATACATAGAACGGTCTCATCCATCTCTATCAACTTTGGACGGGGGGGACGGAGAACTTCATGTCCATCTCTATCATGGCGGGGCGGGCGGGGCGGGGAGGGGGGAGCTTCATGTCCATCTCTATCATGGTGGGGTAACTTTTTATTTCCAAGCGTCACGGGGAAAAAAAAAACAGTATACTTAATGGTTAGATGATCTCAAAAGTCTACTTTGCATGGATTGATGATATGATTTTCAAAGAATAGTTAAGGATCATTGAATGGTGGCCCCTCTTCGAGTCATTTGAATTGAAAAGCTAGAAGAATTAAGGATCTCACCATTATTGGCCTTCGACATCCCCACCAATTTAAGCCGTTTGCAAGACAACTTTTTGTTTGAATAATAAAAGCACAGACAGCTTCGGATGAGAATGGCACAGGGCCCATATCAAAAATAAGTATGCATAGTGCTTCCAGGTAGTGGGACAATTTTGGCAACTAATAATTCTCCTTAATTCTATAAATTATTTTACTTTTTAGTAATTCTGATTAATCAAGCATCCGTGAATTCTTTTCTATGGCTAATTGATATATGGAAAACACTATGGCTATGGAGACCTTTATATTATTCACTTAAATAGCGTAATGATTTATTTATTTTTGCTTTTACACCTAAAAAGTTTTACACTAAGAGTATTGAAGTTTTTATATATAGCTTTTTTTATTTATTTCTAAATTAATCAAGAGTAATTAAGTCTTATCTCATATTGAGTTTACAGTAAAACGATCAAAATATTCTTAAAAGAAAAATAAATAAATATTATGTGAAGGGGTTTTTTATATTTTCACAATGATTTTTTGGTTATTTTAATTTAAGTCGAGGGGTAATTTGGTATATATGAAAATATAAAATAATAATAAATAATTGAAATACATAGTAAAACGATGAAAATACCCTTAAAGTCAAAAAATTTAAGCCTAAGGTCAAGGGGTGTTTTCGGTTTTCACTATGTTTTTTTGGTAATTATAAAGTAAGCTCATGGACAATTTTGTATTTGGCTAAATAAAAAAAAAACAAAAAATATGGGTGTAATTGTGGGGCACCTGGAGGCTTGTGGGAAGCATTAGCACTTTTCGGACGGTGTATGTCATCATGCCCTTTCAATGTCTGGTTGGAATTGTCATCATGCCTTTTTCTTGTTGGTGCGGCGTGTGTCACCAGTGGTGGTACAATTTGGTGCCCGTGGACTTTTCTCTTCTTTTTTCTTTATTCTCTTTCCACCAAAAAAAATTATAGTTTTTCCTATTGGTTGTTGGTATTTCAACTTCAGCTATTATTCTTTTGATTTCTAATTTTTTATGTCTTGGTCCTTTTGTAGAAGTTTTATTTGTTTTCAATTTTATCCTTCAACCCCAATTAACTAAATATTATGTTCTCCAATGTGCTCCTCATTCTTTGAATTTTCATTTTTTTTTCTTGGTTTGTTTTGTAAAAAATTTA
>Ga0307507_10008175_pt1 | contig 14667 bp, 7 predicted proteins | sample 7_EM_MG_FD_207223 | JGI IMG/M metagenome (GOLD analysis project Ga0307507, IMG submission 207223) | Populus trichocarpa ectomycorrhiza microbial communities from riparian zone in the Pacific Northwest, United States - 7_EM | ecosystem: Host-associated > Plants > Roots > Unclassified | place... | reverse complement strand
GAAAAGAAGGAAAAACATACCAACCCAAGCAACTTCAGATAAATATCCACAATTCTTGGTAACAGGACCCCCATCCAACCCCGCACTCTCCACGAACGCCAGCAATATTCCCTGGACAAGCATTGCCCCGCCGAGCGCTAGAGGGAATATCTCAATGGCCGGTACTAAGCACCCTCCTCCTCCCATCCCTTCCTCCGCTCCCTCCTCCTTTGCATACTTCACTCCCTTCTCTCCCCCATCCGATACTTCCTTCACTGTCACCGCCCCACCTCTTTTTCCACCACCATTATCCAACTTCCTTGCCTTCTCTCCCACAATACCACCCCGCGTCCCCCGCCTACCCTTCCGCCGCCTCTTCATATAAACCCTCCTCGTATCCCAAAGAATCCTGAAAACAATCGATGCTGCGCAAACAATGTTGAATGCCGTCATTACTATTGTCACTATTCGCAACTGCGAAGCTTGTGACCTGTCGTCCTCGCCGACAGAGAATTTAGATGGAGCGGTTGCTATCGACGTCGACAGCGGGCTCGTGAATATTAGTACTGTGGAGGTCATTTTCAAAGGATATGGAAAAGAAAGGAAGGGAAAGAAAATTTAATGAAACGATGAAACGGAATGTGAAATATTAGGAAATAGAAGTCAAAAAGGAGCGTCCAAGGGAAGGGAGTATGTACAGTATGACAGGTGGGATGGTATAGAGATAACGCAGAATATGAGAATGGGAGAAGAGAGAGAGAATAAGAGAAAGAAAGAAAGAGAAAGGAACCACCTAGAAACGAGCAAGAAAATGTCTATGATACAAGGCCCATCAAGGAAAAATAAGGTGAGAAAATAAGAAGAAAAAACCAAAAAACCAAGATATCAAACGAGAGTAGAGAGCAAGGATCCAATACAGGAAGTAGGAAGACACTAGGTTTTAGAGCATTCAACACTGGTCAATGAACATATCCCAAAAGAGCACACATGTGGGCAGCAACGGTCAGCGGGCCGGCCAGCGCGGGAGAGACTGACAGTAAGATACGTTATAGGAGAAAAACACGGGTCGAAATTAATAAAAGGCGCACGACCTTAACTTAAGTCGGCGTTGGCAAGAAATGATAGCAGAGGGGGGAGAGAGTGGTTGGGTGTCGGTTGGTTACCTTGTTGTGTCGAAAGCTTGCTCAGAGGTTCCCATTAACTTACCGTACCGGTATAATATTTACTTCTAGCCCCCAGTCCCCCCCATCCCTCAATGTAACGTTACCTGCGCAGAAAGGCAGACAGATTAGGCAGCACTGTTAGAAGTAACGGCTCAGATTTGTACTACATGAATACGGTAAAGGTACCAAAGCCCTCAGAAGAGGAAGGAAAAAAGGGAGAAAAAAGAAAGGTCAAACAAATGGTGACAAAGGATGGATGACTAACGGGCAAGGTACAGTACTTATAAGACAGGGTAGAGTGAGAAGGGAGGAGGAGAAAGAAGGGTAAAAACGAAGAGAGATCAGGAACGCTATAGACAATCCAAGATTTCCCCCACCGCTGCTTCCTCTCTTTCTCATCCCATCCACATACCCCACTAAAACTTTACACATCTACGACTCAAACGCGGGAGCACCCATTACCAGTAGGTACATACATTACCTGTGCACTTCTACTACTGGTACAGTCCACACTATTTAGGTGGGGTTCAAAAGAAAAGGAATAGATCACATTTGAAACTGAACCAGTAAGCGAATGTAAATGTAATTGATTTTTCCAATCTTCGTTCTTTTGCTGCTGCTGCCATTACCAGACGAGTCAGTCTTTCGCACTCGTTCATACATTAGCTTGCTTCAGGGGGCCGGAAGGGGAAGGGGGGGGTTAGTTGTTGCAGTTGTGCAATATTGTCAACGACTTCCAAAGGAGGTGGGGATGGGATGGGCGGGGATGGGGGCGGTCGAAGGGCCAGAGATGGAACGGCTGGGCGAGACGCTCGAGCCTCGCTACGTGGGTGGGAGGTTGTTGAAAACGGGTATTTGGGAGTTTCTCTCTCACTTCCCTTCTCCTTCCCACGGGATGTCAAGACTGGGTAGGCAGGTAGTGAATCAAGCGCTCCAAACTAGAGTAATCGTAAATGCTCAAATAATCGAACCGTGTTCTATGTGGAATAAGTACTGTACACTTGTACTATACTAACGTTAGTAGTAGTCTAGGATTCTCTACTCTAGAAAAGGGGGCGAAAAACCGAAGCAAAAGAGCTGCTCTGCCCTTCTAAGAGACAAAAAAAACAAAAGCCTCAGAGCTTACCAAAGCAAGCAACTCCAACGACATGGCACTTGGTTCGGTACCGCACCCCGGATACAGTACTCGAGTACAGTACTACCATCTGTGCGGTTCTTGTTTGAGGGGGCTGGACCCGTCACCTATGCTGTTAGTGTCATCTTGCTAATCACAGGAGATTTAAGTTAACACTGAATTATAGAATCCAATTATTATAGATGGACGTTGCTATTATGCGGCGTGTCGTAGGGGGAGTAGTACAAGTACGAACAAATATTACTGTACAAAAACGGTAGCCTATCTATTAAGTTCTTAATAATCCCATACCGGTACTATCTCTCTCGCGCTTCGCTTCCCCGTGATTCCCACTGTGAGTAAATATTACCCACATCATTTGCCGTGCTTCTCCCCAATATTTATTCCAGCCCCGTATAGTCGCAGCAGTATCATAAGGTCTTGAAAAGAAAAAAGAAAAAAAGGAACAAGGCAAATGCAAGAAGTATCAATGTCAAGACAGCCCCCCAAAATCAGCCACCGTAAAAACAGAGGCTAAATGTTGTGACATCGCTAGTTTAGAAGGCTTACTCGTGCAAGCCCCTAGCACATGCTACCCTCCCCCCCCCCCGGAAAAAAAAAAAGGACGGAAAGATACCGGAGTGTATGCAAGTGCTCGAGTACTCTACAAGTAGTATCATACCAAGAAAGCTTCCTGAAACGTTCCAGGTTTAACGGACATGCAGGAGCCGAAGCAAGCGTCACACCATCGTGAACTTCATTGTTGATTCGGGTAGAGGATAGCCCACCGTGTAGAGAGCGGAAGGAAGGAAGGAAGGAAGGAAGGAAGGAAGGGGGAAGAGGGGCAAAATTTTTTTTCAACCGTCACGATCATTTCGTAAATTTTAACTCCTGCATCTTCGGTACTGTGCAGTACGGCACAATGCAGCAGCCATCCCTGAGTGTCTAACAGCTGAGTGGCCACTCAAACTCCACTCGAGCCTACGGTCCGAGGACTCGTGAAATGTGTTATACAGAATCGGGAAAAAAGAAGCAGTGATGTTTGATGTTCGTGCTTGCAACCCCCCTACGGCATGCACAAACGGCGCCACTCTCCTCCCAATCCTCGTCCGGGAGGACAAACTACCGTTCGGTATGCCGGACATACTCGAGTACCGGCATCATGAAACTCCCCGCGGCATTTAGACTTCGCGTTTCTCTTATTCTTTCCCTTCGTTATTTCTCTCTCGCCATTCCTTCCCTCTATCGTCATGTATCTTATTTTCGCAATGGTGGATCTGACATCTTTCCGGAAATCTCCAACATTCCTTCCCGTCTCCGTCAAGGACCGATAACGATAAGCATGCTTTTTTCTTCTCCATTTTGCCCAGAGTTTCAAAAAAGAAAAAGCCCTCCTTGCAGGGCTAGGGTTGGAAACCCCCTATTTGGAATAGCTTCATCCAGCCAAGACTGTCCACCACCTCGAACTCCAAAAAATAAAGAAAACTCCTAAGTTATGATACCTTACCTGCGGCCTGTCCATTTCCCCGGCACTGTACCCTCGGACATAACCATATCATATCATCGCGCACATACAACTGCCGACCGATACTGGCACATCATCTAGCCAGGGTAGAGTACGTATGAGATGATACTGGGTGCCTATAAATAAATAAAAACCCCACGACCCGAATATCGGTACCATATCAAACAATTTGCCACACTCCCATAATTCCATATCGGGGTATAATATAGGTCAGTTTAATACGGTGCGTCTATCCTCCTCCCCCAAAGCCCCCACTAGGAGGGAATGTGTGGGAAGAAAAATTATTATTATTACTGCTCCATGACATTGTGAAATAATAATAATAAGATGGTCCAATAAATAACACAATATGCTTACCAACGGAAAGAGGATATATATTTCGAACCACGGTCCCTTTTCCGGAAAAGAATAGCGTTTTCATCTGAGCGCGGTAGGGTTACCGTATTATAGCTTAAACCCCCACCGTCCCCCGATACTGTAACTCTACCCATTCCCTTACGTTACGCGCTTGTTTCCTCGAACTGAGCTGATGGTGGTTTTTTGCCTCCTTCCCGTAGAGGACCTTTTTTTTGGTTCAAACCCTGCTTGGTGACCGCTTCTTGTTGGGTGGCGTAAGTGGAAATTTTGATCGTGCGTTTGCTCCTTCGTTGGAAGCGTTGGAAATAATAGAGGTTAATCAGTCAGTCCACCAACCGTGGCACGGTTTGTTATCATAGCTCGATGCGGCAACTGTCAACCATCGTCTCAAAAACCCTCGAAAAGAGCAGCAGCGGTAGGATCTTGTGCGTCGGAGGAGGCTCCGCCAACAGCTCCTCCTACACTCATACCGGGGGTAGTCGGATATGGTGGTGGGCTCAGCGGGGGTGGCAGATTCTAGACCCGACGATTAAAACTTATCGACGGGGGTTGAGTACTTCACGGAGCCGTCACCTGATACACCCTAAGCAGCAGCTCTTACAAGCACGAGTGAAAGGGGAAGATGCAAGGGGGATACAGACTCACGGGTTTGAGAAAGGGGAAATCGGGAATACCATATACGCCCTCGCAACAGCATCCGGGAGGGCGGCTATCGCTGTGGTTAGGGTTTCAGGACCGGCTTGTTTGAATGTCTGTTGGATGAAACTACCTATCCTTTACTATCACTCGGCTTTTGTTTTTCCGCTTTTTTATGTTTGCTGGCTCTTCGCTGATTGGCCGATGGTTTTGGGGTTCATGCGCTCAGGTATACTCATCTCTCTGTCCCTCTCACCAACTTCCTGTACCACGAAAGGCTTCCCTGAGAACACTATACCGCCCCAATTCTTTCAAGGAAGAAGTCCTCGACCCAGGGGCTTTGGTGCTCTTCTTTCCAGCACCAAATTCACACACAGGCGAAGATGTGCTAGAACTCCACCTCCACGGAGGCCGCGCCATAATCTGCGCAGTCCTCTCCTCGATCTCAACGCTATCTACACCCAGGCTTCCCATACGTCCTGCCGGTCCTGGAGAGTTCACTCGCAGGGCATTTACTAACAACCGCCTCTCGCTACCGCAGATAGAAGCGCTGGGAGACATACTTTCAGCCGAGACTGAGCAACAGCGAAAGCTCTCTGTCCAAGCCACCACCTCAGGCCTAAGCCGTAAATACGAGCAATGGCGTCAAATGCTACTCTCTGCAAGGGGCGAGTTGGAGGCTATAATCGACTTCTCGGAGGACCAGCAGTTCGACACCGCCCCCGCGGAAATGTGCTCCAACGTTGTTTCCCTCGTCCAGGAGCTGAAGCCCATGCTGCAGCTACATGTGGGCAATGCTGTACGCGGGGAGTTGTTGCGCAGCGGGATAAGCCTTGCGCTTGTTGGTGCTCCAAACGCGGGGAAGAGTTCACTATTGAATAGGGTTGTTGGGAGGGAGGCAGCGATCGTTTCTGGAGAGGCAGGCACTACTAGGGATGTGGTTGACCTGTCGGTAGACATTGGCGGGTACATGGTCCTTCTAGCAGACACAGCTGGTCTTCGGAAGGCAAAACTCGCAGGGGAAATCGAGAAGGAGGGCATGCGGAGAGCCAAAAAGCGGGTTCTGGACAGCCACGTTGTCATCGTTGTCCTATCGATCGAAACCAATAATGGTAGTAATGGCAGCAGCACTCCATACCTATCCATACCCAGCGAAGTCCTTGAAGTCCTCCGTGAGGCGCAAGGCCAGCATAAACAAGTCCTCATCGCAATAAACAAAATCGACCTCCTCCGCCTTCCACCAAGTCAAACGCTCCCAGAGCACTTCCTCAACCAAATAGCCCCACACGTCCCAACTCTTCCACGCACTTACATCCACGGGATAACGTGCACGCACTCCTCCCCCTCCGATGGCATTCGACCCCTCTTGACAACCTTAACACAAGTTTTCGCGCAAATGACTGCCACAGCAGCCGACAACGATGCATCCTCCCCTCTCAGAGACGCAATTGGGGCAACAGATCGTCAACGCAGGATTTTGGAAGAATGCATATCCTACCTGGACGCCTTCCTCGATAGGATCGCGGGGGAGAAGGATGAGGCAGACGTGGTCATCGCGGCGGAGGAGCTCCGCTTCGCTGCGGGGTGTCTTGCACAGATTACTGGGAAGGGAGAAGGTAGTGGTGATGTGGAAGAGGTTCTCGGAGTCATTTTCGAGAGGTTTTGTGTTGGTAAGTGAGGTGACAAGTCAGCCAGCGGTCATAAATTATCACTCGGGTAGTCACAGAGGTCGTGGATAGGCAATCAGGTGTATATAGTAAAGCGGGTTTGCCAATATCAATAGGCAAGCAAACAGTTGAACGTGAGCTAGCTTGGTTGGAATCAGGAACGTGGTCAGTAAGTTTGATGGTTCATAATTCGTCCGAACGACGCAACCTAATTCACAAACTTCCAAAACTCCCGCCATAAGGCCCAAAACCCACATAAACCAAGACAACCCCAAAGCGCTCCCGGGAACCTCTATTGTTCATACAAGAGAAGTAGAGGTAACACCATGAAACATCACAACCCCCAACAATCACAAAAAATACCAGTGATCGATGACAAGTCCTAGTCAGGAGTAGACAATGTATCCGCCACGCCCCAGGACACAAGTGTTTGAGAAACATGCTAGTGCCATATGAAGCGAAGTAATGCCCCGTCGCGTTCCTGATTCTCCCTCCCTGCGCATTCCGGCACCGAAACCCAGGCATGCCGCATAACCTGAATCCGCGTACCCGGCCGGTAGCTAAAACGCGTTGCCGCAGTCAAAACAGATCGAGGAACGGCCATTCAACGTACTGATTGTTGGAACGCTCTCCTTAGGTGGGAATATTGAGCTCGTAGGTTTTCCGTTAGTTTTCTACTTGACTGTCAACACCGGTGTTTTGGTAGCGATACAAGGGCACGGCACGACTTCGACCATTGTGCTAAGATATTTTTGAATGGCTAAGCACCATTGAGGCTGGAGAGGCAACCTTGAATGGTAGATTTGGGTGCTTGCTATGAAGGTGAGTCTCGAACTATTCATTCTACACACCGGAAGAGATCCCTTCCGAGAATGGTTTGTCGAATCGGCTACTGAGTCCCGGTTGCCTTGTTTGGGGGAGATGATGTGGAACTTGCTAAATCGTATCATGTTCCTAAAGTTTATGACTCTTATAGGCTCTAGCAACACTGTGGGCAGTTACGTTTCTCTGTGAAGAAGAGAGCCTAAGAGGTCGTAATTGAATAGGAATTGTGTTCTAGACTACTACTGCCTTCGAGCGCTACATGGTTCTGACCCCGCGACATCGTTTACCATAACGATACTCTCAGACAACATCTGGTAAAAATTGAAACGTTTTTGCAACCAATGTACTCCAGTGCGGAATGAATCCCGCCCCTTCTATCATACCAGCACTGCGAGAGGTAACTCGGTCTCGTGGGGTCCAAATTCCCAATCCCGGCCCTTGCAGGCAGAAGGTAGCTACGAGTAAGCCCCTAGGGAGTACAAGACTATAAGTAGCATCGAAAAGGAAAAAAAAAAAAGAGATCAAACCCCGACCTCTCCCCTTTGTCTCTGTGGGTGCTGTAGTGGTGTGCTAGGGGTTTTATTGCTTTTACAGAATCCCCTAAAAAGGGATAGATTCTAGACATATTATTGGGGGCCATGCCAAACCCGACTCCTTAGGTCTTACCGAATAGCTCCAGCAGGAGAGCATGCTCTAAGAAACACATCCCAAACGAGGTCGAACATCTAATCAATTAGATAGCACGGTTACCACTCTCCCAACACACGAGATATCTATGGTAGCAACTTAAAGCCGACTTGAAGACATTAGGGCACCAACCCCCTCCATCCCCCGCCCCCCAAACCAGTAAAAAAAAAGTGGACTTTGAATATGGCTTTCTTTGGGCAGGGGCTTTTCTGACATCATTATTTTACTATCATACTATTAGGTATACAAATGTTACGCCCCACTATCCCCTGCAGTGTTGATAGTGCCGAATTTCCCTACATGGTGCTAAAGACCCACTAGCGAAATTAGCATATTCCTTTGATTGGTAGATTCGACCTCATAGAGGGCAATGTTGCCACATAATCCCGGATGTTGGTTAGTAAATATCAACAAGTTCATTACCGGTAACATCATTCTCATATTAGGTTTAGTGCTTAAATACCATATATTCGTAGTAACTACAGGAAGCATTCCAGTCCAGGCTCTCTATCCTACGGCATTACGGTCTCGGGTAAGCCAACCCCCCCTTATCAACTCCCCAATAAAATAAATCCTCCTCCTATACTAAAATCCACTACTCATGTTAACATACGCAGCCCCGTATGTTAACCCAACATCCCTCCACCACAAAAAGAAAACCTAAAATATCAACGCTTTTATCATATCTAAATCCATCTACCAACCAGTAGTGTCCATTCCCCACTCCTCCACCTCGTCATCGTCAATTTCTTCTTCTCCCCCATAGTCCATGGACACTTTATATCCAAGTCCTTTCAACTTCTCCTCATATGCCAACCATTTTTCTTTTGTCATTTCAACTTTATTTCCTTCGAGGTCAAGACCCTCGTATACTTCTTCTGGCTCCTTCTCTTCCTCTTTCTCCACCTCCTTAGTGGCTTTTGATTTCCGCTTCTTCTTATTCCTCTTCTTTTTATTCTTCCGGGAGTTTCCACCCGCCACAATAATCTCTCCGATTACCGCGTCTTCATTCCCGGAAGAACAATTCCTTCCCACTACCTCCCCGACAACTATTTTCTTCGTTGCCTCCTTTTCTATCCTTGACCGCTCCTCTTCGAAGACAGTCACCATCCTCTCCCATTTCCCTTCCGGACTTCCAGAATGCTGTTTTACTGCGATGTCCCCAAACTCTCCTGGGGTTATTATCGGAACCCAAATTGATTCCTCCCGATCGCGTGGTACTAGGTCTAGTGCGAACCTATTGTACCTTCCGTCCACCTCCATCCCTGGTTCAGCCACCTGTGGCTCAACCTTACCCAACCCTACAATCACCGCCACAGTCTGTTGTGGCTCGTCCTCCATCATCTCCTCAGCCACCTCTTCACAGGTCGGCCAAACTTCCCTCCGATCATCAGCCACCTCCTCAGTGGCGTCCACTTTTCCCATCTCTTCAGCCAACACATCCCCCGATGGCTCTCCTTCTCCCGGACAGTTTGGACATTGTCTTTGATTGACAATGTCCTTGAATATTCTTCTCTCCAGGGTTACAACGTGCAACCTCTTGAAGAGGACCGAAACGTGGTGCCGTAGGCGAGAGATTTCAGCCTTGAGGGCAAAATTCTTCTCAACGGCTCGTGAAAGAACCACCGACCCCTTTGCAACAGAGGCGGCGGAAAACTTAGTGTTGTTTGTCTTAACCATATTGACTCGAAGGGTAGGGTTTGTAGGAAGATGAATAAGCTCGAAAAGTAGATAAAAGAGATAAAATGATCTCAGTATCGAAGATTAAAGTCAGAGGAAATCCGCTGAAATTAAAGACTTGAAGCGATCGCGAGATAAGAATCAAGGAACGTTATTGCAAGACTCCTGAAATATGACACGTCACAAGATGTGAAAGTCTGTTCGGTGTTACTGCTCCTGTTAACGGAAAAATATCTGTACCAAAACTTGACCCAGAGTGTTTTTGATATCACTTGATTGACATTTCTGGAAAAGTGCGAAGCTAGTTTTTTAGTTTACATTTTAGCGTGATGTAGGGAAATTCGGCACTATCAACACTGCGGGGGATACCATACCTGACTTGCCTAGTGCGAACACCCTTGCTAGTGGGGAAAACTCTAAGCCCTTATAACGTGAAATGTACAAAAGTGGAGAAAAGATCAATACACCTCAGTTACAGCAGTAGGGGTACCTGGTTGATAACCTTTATTGAAGTCAGACTTCTCAAATAGCAGTATAAATCTAGCAAACTCTGTGGAGAATTTGTCACTATGTACATTAAAGATAATATCTTCTCTACTAACAATATCTGACAAGATTAGAAAGCAAGGTTCCAAACCTCAGTATCAAATTAGCCCATTTTATAAGGATAGGAATAGCTAATGGCAATAAAAATACAATGCTCACTAATACTGGCATATTAAATACAATTTAAAACAAAAATATAGCAATTGTTTCATCATTGGTACTACTTCTTCTTCCTGCCCATCTTGATCTTCTGTCACTCTCCTTGACTCCAGCTCTTGACATAATTCTGCTTGTTCAACACTATTTGATTACACCTTGGAAGTTACTGGCACTTTAGTCCTTTATTACTTCTTGTTCCTATATACCTTATTTCCTTAAAACTTATTTCTGTGGTAGTGTTAGGCACAGAGCTCCCAGAAGGATAAGGGGGTCAAGTTACCCTACCTTCGCGCACCAACCTCTAAAAAAGACTTAGCAACACCCCCCTCCGGCCCCGACGTTGGGACAGTAGGTCACCATACGCCGTCTGGAAAGTTGCGTCCCCTCACAAAAGACATCAGTAAAGAAGACCCTACTTGCAACACCGTATACGTCGTGGCCGACCGACCGACCGACCGACCGGTTCCTGTTCGCAGGATATATGAGAGGAGACCTCAGAGCACCTGATGCAAGTGAAAGCATCCAAATCGGACGGCATCGCATAGAGTTACAGCCACTACAAGATTGGGTATCGAAAAGTGGCTACAAACTCACGGGACGTATCTACCTTAGTTAGGCTTCCTTGATCTGAAAAAACGCCCAGTAACCAGTAGGAATGCACTATGCTCGGAAAGGGAGTTGGGGAACTCCCAAAAGGATTGTTGGCACGAGACCGATAACTATAGTCGCAACCATTGGTTCGATTGATAGGAAAGAGTCGTGTAATGAGGATAAGACTAAGGGATGCCTCCTGCAGACCAGGTCAAAACGGAGCCAACAATATGAGGATTGGCCATCCTCTATCCTAGCGAATAATGGTCTGACATGCGAACACATGGAGATTATTCGTAAATCTATTTTAGCAACGGATACATGTTCGTATAGCCATCTAGGCGGACGGGCACTACACCCTCCCCATGAGATAGGCATACGTGGCAATAAGTTGCGCAAACGAGAGTAGAAAGATAACGGACGTTCAGGGTCCAGTCGGGCTCCCACTTCAAAGAAGTCGAGCTAGGTGGGCGAGAAATACTTAGTTATAGGGAAAGATTATGTAGCCCGCGAACACCCAGACGCGGAATATAAATATTGAGGTGTCTTGGTAGCTGCTATCCATCATCAAGCAACGGAGAAGAGATCTTAACAATATATACACGTTAAACAAATATTTATCGTCTCACCTACCTATTATTTTATCTTACGACTTGTGTCTCCTTAAACATATTCTCCGAAATTACGAACGATCAGGCCTAGTATATTCGCTTGTTCTTAGAATATTACTACCCCCATAACAGGTACCACTACCATGACTTTTGTCTGTCATCTCCAAATTTTATACTTCAGAGCTAGATTGTAGCACTCCCAGGTGTCCTAGTTAACATCATGAATATAAATATTTCTTTGCAATATACTCAAGATTCCACCTAACCTTTATTTCTCAAGACTTCTTAGCAAAGATTTAGAAAAACCTACATTAAGCTCATAGTTATCAAGATATTTAATCTATCAACTTCAATCTTGAAGAATTTGCATTCTGTATTGGCATGCAACTTTGCAATAGTAATCTGTTAAGGAAATATAGAGGTTTTACCACTTTTAACTTTTAAGGGTAGCTAATTCTAAGGTTGGGTAAATTGGACTAGAGTTTGTAGGTATTTTAATTGTAGAGAGAAAAATTATTTAAAAAGCCTGATTGTATAGACTAAGTATGATATAAAGATATTTTTCTAGAGTAAAAATAGAATATTAATAAGATCTCTTCTGTATTCCTTAATTTAAGTTCAGTCTAAAAAGTAGCTTATAAATACTTCATACACCTATAAATATTTAAAATAGTCTAAATTATAGCAAAAGTTGAACTCATAACCCTTGTATCTTTAGTACCTAAGAAATGCCCTATAGGAGGTCCTGTGTTATCCATGACAAGAATGCCAACCCATAAGACTCATGCACAGACCCCTGCGTACCAATTAGTCAAAGTACAACTACAAAAAGATACATCTCGGTCTAGCTTAAGATGATAGTCACGTGCCTCTGACTATAAGGTAACCATTTTGATTCACAGCCGCGTTATAGCTATTATTAGTTAAAATATAATTATGCGACAAGTCATATAATGACAGTGATAATAGTGCAAAGACGTCTGAGAGATTTAAGTGTGCTTTCCTGTTTTAGGATGCCCATAGGGTAGGAACGAGAGTTCCCTAAGATGATGGACAGAATCAGAATAAACACTTAAGTAAAATATCGTATTATGATACCAAAAGACACATAGCGGAGGCCTCTGGGCCCGCTCAGAACCAGTCAGTACGAAAATAAGCTAGTGAGTGCAACGTGCTATTCGAGCGATCGCTGCCACAAATAAGTTCGGGAACCTGATGCGCAGAGAGTGACAGACTCTCGCGCTTTGAATTGTCTGACGATTTTGAAGTTGGCCGCTTCATATACGGTTGGGTGAAGAAGTATTTTTACTTTGACATTAGTCGGCTACGTGTACTCTAGACTGGCCTATTATCCGCTGAACTGACACACCCTCGCGATAATATGGTAGTTTACATCTTCATAATTTGAGCATGGAGTCGAACAGTTGTCAGGGTCAAGAAGTATTCGCACTTACAAGTTCAGAGAACTTTGTTGGGTGGATACTTAGTTAGTATGATTAGGACATGTAGCCTGTGAACACTCAGACGGGAAATATAAATATCGAAATGCCTTCCTCGCTTAAACAGAATCATCAAGTACCGGAGAAGAGATCTTATCAATATAAAAAGTTATCACGCTAGAAAATATATTTTTACCTCTCTATCACTTTTTATCCATCCTCATTCAAATAACTTATTCTCACTATACCTCAAGCCTTCTGAGACAAGAATCTCCGTTTATGAATACATAAGGCATAGCATGGTATTATAGTTACCTTATCGGCTACTCCTAACATCCTGGTTCTGTTTGTAGCATTCGCGATTAAATAATCGACATTTAAATTAGAATGTAGGAAGAGGAGAATAATTAGGACAAACATTAGCAAAATGTAAAAAAACCTGTCCAGGTCGACCAAGGGGGGTTATGGTCAACCTGGTCCTCCTGGTCCACTCTGATCCACCCTGGTCCAGGTTTTCTGTAAAATTGGAAAAAGAGTGTGGATCAGAATGGATCGGAGTGGACCAGGGCACCAGGGGACCACAACCCCCATTCGTGAACCAGTAGCGTTCAGGACCACATTGCACTACACTCCGACATTTTTCTGATGAATGTCTCAAAACCTTCTTTTGGCCCATCTTTGCGGTTATTAGCCTGAACTCTAGTATGAATATTTCTTACAATCCTCTCTTCTCCGGGTGATACTTGCAGCAGGTAACTGATAGTTCGCTAACAATCACTTTCCTTAGCCCAATAGCTGTTGCGATAGCTAAGTCCGTTGACTCCTATCTAGCAACTTGGACCGCTAAGCTCATATAAGACAGTCGTGTCTTGATTCCCGAAAGCGTGATAGGTAAAGATCTTTGTATTGAAAGTAGTAGTGTATGAAAGAACTTAGATGGTTGCGTGAAGAACCCAAATCCTCTGTCCTTTTGTTTTTGTTTTTTTTGTTTCATGTCCTTTGTATTATCAACTACTGGGAACAAAGACCGCGTGGAGCCCTAGCTATGGCAAAGAAAAAAAAGAAAAAGAAAAACCCGATCCCCAAACTATATCTGCTCCCGCGCCAGGGAAAAAGCCATCTGTGACAAACGGTGACTAAGCAAGGCAGACTCTCACATGACTAATAGTTATTAGGCATCGGTTTGTTATCGTTCACACTATGAGATCAGTTGACTCATAGGTTGTCACATGACGACGCAATAGCGTGTCATTGGGTTATTGTTATTGATTGATATTTGACATGATGCACGATTGTGGTCATGTGGTTTATGTATTTCGCACATGACTCATAGTTATGAGTCATGGGTTTCACGCATGTGACCCCGTTAGGGAACATGACTTATTTTATAAATTTTAATTAATTGCGATATACAACACAACTAACTCGGACAAGTCAGCTGATAGATTTCACACTATGACTCACTCTGGGTCATGAGTCGCGTGACGCGAGGGAATGAGTCACGCAGGGTTAGGGTTGAGGGAAGAACCCCTATATAAGGGCACCCTCGGGACATGGGATTTGGGTCCCCCCCCCCGACATGGTTCTTCTCCAAGACCCCCCCTCCTCGAAAGGTTTCCTCCCTAGTTTTTCAGGGTTCAAATCCTTTGCTCCCCCCATTGGTAGGCCCAGAGTGGCCTGCTACGTAT
>Ga0307507_10008174_pt1 | contig 14667 bp, 14 predicted proteins | sample 7_EM_MG_FD_207223 | JGI IMG/M metagenome (GOLD analysis project Ga0307507, IMG submission 207223) | Populus trichocarpa ectomycorrhiza microbial communities from riparian zone in the Pacific Northwest, United States - 7_EM | ecosystem: Host-associated > Plants > Roots > Unclassified | place... | reverse complement strand
AGGCACACACCGAAGACTGCTCCATCTGGAGCGATTCCTACGCACAGCACGGCGGGGTCAGCGTCTGGTCCGGCTGGTACAGCGGCTGGTCCTGGGCCAGCGCCGACTCGGGGTTCTCGTTCAGCTACTCGGCGAAGAACATCTTCGGCTGATCCGGTGACCTCGGCCGTGGCCACGATCCCACGTCGTGGCCACGGCTTCGGCCGGTGGGAGAAACCGAAACGGAGGAGGGGGAATGAGGCTGCCCAAGGTCGGGCTTGCGCTGGTCGCGGTCCTGCTGTTCGGTGTCGCCGCCTGCGGCACCGACTCGCTGACCGAGGCCGGTCCGCAAGGGAGTTCCGGCGAACGGATGAAACCGTTGGTGGATCAGTTCAAACAGGCTCGCGCGGGCGCGCGATCGGACTTCGAACGCGCGGCGCTGGACCGTGCGATCAGCACCGGCCGGATCGATCCCGCGGACTACGAGGAGGCGTTCAGCCGGTACCGCCGGTGCGCGCAGGACGCCGGGCTCGGCGAGACCTACACCAAGCTCCCCAACGGGATCTATCGCGTCAACCCGCCCCAGAACCTGGACCCCTCGGCGGTCGACTCCTACGCGAACTCCATGCGCGACTGCGCTTTCAACGCGGGGCTCGCCAGCCTCGAAGCGCTGTTCCGGACCCAGGTGGACAACCCGGAGCTGCTCGCCGATCCGAAGCTCGTCGTGGTGCGCTGCCTCGTGAAGGCTGGCCTGGTCCCCGCGGATTACACCGTCGAGAAGCTCTCGGCGTTCCTCAAGAGCGACATGAGCGCCAAGACCGACTTCGACCCGATGACGCCCGAGGCGCAGAACTGCCTGACCGCGGGCGGGATCGCGGTCAAGGTCGACCCGCAGCAGAAGGGTGGCGGCTGAGCGTGCCGGGGAGCCGATCCGCCGGCACGGCGGTGCTGGCCGCTGCCGTGCTGCTCGGGGCCGGGGGCATGGCGGGGTTCCTGCTCCGCCCCTCGGCCGCGCCCGCCGAGCTCCAGACCGCCGCCGACCTGACGTCCGCGCCGGTCGGGAACGAGGAGCTGACCGACGAACGCACGGTGAAGATCTCGCTCAAGCGCTCGGCGGCGGCCCCGCTGCTCGCGGGCCTGACCGGCCGCGTGACGTCGACGGCCTGCCGCGTCGGCGAACCCCTCGAATCGGGCCGGGTCGTGGCCCGGATCGACGCCACGCCGCTGATCGCGCTGGCGACGTCGATGCCGCTGTACCGAGACCTTGTCGAGGGTGCCCAAGGCGACGACGTCAAGGCGCTGCAACGGGAACTGGCTCGCCTCGGCTATCCGGTCGCGGCGAGTGGGACGTTCGACACGCGCACCACCGCGGCGGTGAAGAAGCTGAAGAAGAAGTCCGGAATGGACAGTCCGGACGGGACGGTCGTGGCCGGTCAGTTCCTCTGGCTGCCGGCGCCGTCCGTCGTGCCGGATTCGTGCGAGCTGGTGCCGGGTGCGTTCACCGCTCCTGGCCAGCTGTTCGCCAAGGTGCCCGCCGCTCTGACCGCGATCGTCGTCTCCGCGATGCCCGAGGGGGCCACGCCGGGGCCGCGGCTGATGCGCGTGTTCGGGGTGACCGGGCCACTCGGTGCCGGCGGCACGGTGACCGACCCGGGGTTCCTCGCGAAGGTGGCCGCCACGCGGGAGTACGGCCAAGCCACGGCGACCGACAAGGACGCCGAGCTGACCGCGGTCGTCACGTTGAAGGACCCGCTGCGGACGCTGAAAGTCCCGCCGGGGGCGGTGTTCGGCGTCGAGGGCGACACCGGGTGCGTGCAGTCGGAAGCGACGGCGTATCCGGTGAAGATCGTCGGTTCGCGGCTGGGCGCGACCCTGGTGACGCCAGTGGGAGAGGCGCCTTCGCGGGTCGCCCTCGGTACGTCGATCACGCTGAAGGCGTGCGGGTGATGCGCGTGCTGGCCACCGGCCTCGGACACCGGTTTCCCGGGACGGCCCAGCTGTTCCGCGGCTTGGACTTCGAGCTGCGGCCGGGGCAAGTGGTCGGGCTGTGCGGCCCGTCGGGCTCCGGGAAGTCGACGCTGCTGTCGATCCTCGCGGGCTGGGTCCGGCCGGCGGAGGGGACCCTGGAGCTGACCGGGATCGCCCGCACCGGCTGGGTGTTCCAGAACCCGTACGGCGTTCCCGGCCGGACGGCGTTGGACCACGTGTGCCTGCCGCTGCTGGCCGCCGGGCGGTCACGGCGGGACGCGGAAGTCCGGGCTCGGGAGGTGCTGGCGGCGTTCCGGCTGGAGAAGGTCGTCGCGCAGCCGTTCCGCGCGCTGTCCGGCGGCGAGGCCCAGCGGCTGATGCTGGCCAGGGCGGTGTGTTCGGCGCCGGACCTGCTCCTGGTCGACGAGCCGACCGCGCAACTCGACTTCACGACCGCGGCGACGGTCAACGAGACGCTCGGGGCGATCGCCCAGGACGGCACGATCGTGGTGATCGCGACCCACGACCCGCACACCCGGGCGGCCTGCACCGAGGTCGTCGATCTCGCCGTCGCGGCCCTGCACGGCGAGGAGGCCCGGTGAGGGCGCGGTCGATCCTGTCCGAGGCGTACCGCAACGTCGTCTCCGGCACGACCCGCGCGCTGCTGCTGGGCGTCCTGCTCGCCGGGATCACGGCCGGGCTGGCGCTCGCCGACGCCCGCTCGATCCTCGCGCTGGAAGGCGACGCGGCGGACTTCGCGTCGTCCGGCGCGTCGGTGCGGGTGCTCGTCGCGCGCAGCACGACCGACGGCGCGGCGTGCGAGCGGCTCGGCAAGGTCCCGGGCGTCCGGTCGGCGGGCGCGCTCAAGGAGGCCGACGCGGTGGTCCTGCGCACGATGAACGCCAACCCGATCCCGGCCTACGCGGTGACGCCGGGGCTCATCGGGGTCCTCGGCGGGCGGCCGGGCGGGGCAGGCGCGTGGATCTCCGCGCAGCTGGCGAAGACGCTCGGCGTGCGGGTGGGGCAGGAGCTGGTGACCACGACCGGGACCCTGACCGTGGCGGGGGTCTTCGACTACCCGGACGACGGCCGCGACAGCCGTCTCGACTACGCCGCCCTGCTCCCGCAGCCGGTGGCGGGCGGCTTCGACGAGTGCTGGGCGGATGTCTGGCCGCTGTCGAAGGCGCGGGAGACCCTGCTGTACTCGGCGCTCACCGTGGATACGAGCTCGACCGACCCGGTGACGATCGGCCAGCTCAACACCAGCCGGGGCAAGCAGTTCGACGGCGTGGGCCGGTTCGGCTCGCGCGCGACCCGGTTCGCGCTGCCCGGCTGCGCCGTGGCCGGGTTGCTGCTGGGTTTCGTGGCGGTGCGCCTGCGGCGCCTGGAGCTGGCGGGGGCGCTGCACCTCGGCGAGTCCCGGCGCGCACTCCTGGCGACCCTGCTGATCGAGACGGTCGTCTGGGCTGGTCTGGCGCTCGCGCTGGCGGCGGGTGTGCTGGCCTTCGGCGTCACCCAGGGTCATCCACCGGACCCGCTGCAGATCTTCCTCATCGACGTCCGCGGGCCGGCCGCGGCGGCGCTGGCGACGTTGCCGGGGGCGCTGGTCGCGTCGTTCACGGTCCGGGAGAAGCACCTGTTCGCCTACTTCAAGGACCGGTGACCCGGTGTACGGGGAGTGAGCGGGGCTCGCTATAGTTCTCCCCACTGCGCGCGTTTAGCTCAGCGGGAGAGCGCTTCCCTGACACGGAAGAGGTCACTGGTTCAATCCCAGTATCGCGCACCAGCGGAAACAGCCCTGTTCCCCGGCCTCGGGGAACAGGGCTTCCGTCGTCTTACGGGGTCCAGGGACCGGTCACGGCCCAGCTGACGTCGTCTGCCCAGGACGTGGCGTTGTCGAAGGCGTTGGAGCCGCCGTTGCTCGCGATGTAGACCGTGTTGGCGTAGTGGCGGATGAACCGGTCCGGATAGTTGTACGACGCGAACGAAGTGCCCTGGCCGTTCTTGCCGGCCTGCGGGCAGAACGTCGCGTCGGCGCGGAACACGGTGGTGCCGTCCATCGGCTGCCGGAGCAGCTGGAAGTTGAAGTGCCGGAGGAAGTCGCCGGGGAAGTTCCGCGACTCGAAGGACACGCACGAGGCGTTCGCCAGGCCGCGGCGGGCGATCCAGGAGCCGTCGTTCTTGTCCAGCGCGGAGCTGCCGGACGTGATCACCGAAGTGACGGCGTTGTTGTTCGCGTGCCGCAGGTAGCGGGTGGTGCAGCACGCGGTCGTCGCCCGCAGCGAGACCGTCGAGCCGGGATTCAGCGTGCCGCCCGCGACCGGGCTCAGGCCGCCGTAGCCGACCGAGACGACGTTGGCCTGGACCGCGTTGTCGGCCGCGTCCGAGGGGAGGCCGCTCGTCATGACGCCCTCGAAGAACGAGCCGATCGACCCGTTGCTGTTGTCCCCGCCGGTGCCCAGCACGATGGAGCCTTCCTGCTGCATCGGCGAGTATCCCGGGGTCGTCGGCTCCGGTCCGGAGTACCGGGTGTTGAGGCCGCCTGCCTGCGCGTTGCCGTCCTTCGTGGCGAAGAAGTTCTGGCCGTTGTTCTTCAGCAGCGCGGTGACGAACGGCGCGGAGTTCCCGGTGTCGGAGGTGTTCTTGCTGTAGCCGCTGTCGGACTGGAACAGGCCGTTCTCGAGGTCGGCCTGGACCCAGGGGCCGGCGCCGTAGCAGGGGGAGAACCAGCACTCGGTGCCGAAGTTGATGGCGTCCATGTGGCCGTTGCCGGTGTCGGCGATCCGCACCTCGGCGTTGCCGTAGTCGAAGCAGCACCGGTTGTTGACGTGGGTCCCGGAGGTCACCATGTACATGCCTTCGGCCTGCCCGGCGACCGCGACGCCCGCGCCCGCGGTGTGCCGGTAGCCCATGCGGCCCGAGAACGACGCGCCATAGACGGCGTGACCGCCCGCGGTCACCGGCAGAGCGTCCGCGGGGACGCCCGCGTTCGCCGGTCCGGCGGTGCCGGCGGGTTCGATGAACAGGTCGTTGTGGCGGGGCGACTGGTCGTAGATGACGGTGATGACACAGGTGGTGGCGCCACAGAAGGAGTCCTGCGCAGCGGCGTTCGCGTAGCCGCCCGCCGACAGCACGCCGACGTTCGCCGTGGCGCCGTCCGAAGCACGTTTGACCTGGTAGAGCGGGCCGTTGTAGGACGCGTACAGCGCTCGCGTCGTGCTGTGGGCGGCCACGCAGGGCGTGCTCGCCGCACCGTAGATGTCACAGGGGAGCGAGGTGGCGGCCTGCGCCGTCCCGATCCCGGCGACGGCGCCGAGCGCCAGCACCACGGACAGCGGCGCCGCGATTCTCCGAACGATCATCGATTCTCTCCATTCCGGCAATGAAATTCGCGCACGACGAACACGCGCCCGGGTGGGGCGCGTAAGGGGATGCTCAAAGGTGCTGGTCCGGCGGGGTCAGAGCCGTGCTCGCCGGCCGGTCATTCTTCGACGCCGAAAGGATCGGGGACCGGAGATCATCTTTTCCTCCCTGCGACGCTGCATGGGATCGACTGCGAATGTTAGCGTTAACATTCGGGTGTGTCGAAGCTTAGTACCGGAAAGCGCCGATTGGCAATGGGGTCGTGCCCGGCTCACCAGGCCGGCGGCACGGCCACCCCGCGACCCAGGAGGCGATGTCCGTGAAGGCCACATTGAGGGACTTATTGAGGGGTAAGCCAAAAGTGGCGTAGTGATCTTGCCTTCGGGCTCTGAAGGAGCAGACGACGCAGCCAATGCGGCATTCGTTGCGTCCAACGCACCCAACGCCGCATTGGGTGCATCGCAGCTCAACTGAACCGACCAATCGGAACAAATCAGGCAAGTCTGCCGGTCGCAAGGTGAAGCGAGGGGGACTTTCCTTGCAGCAGACGCAAGGAAAGTCCCCCTCGTAACACGCAACACCGGACGCCACATTTGCCCTACGGGTCAATAGTCTCCCTGAATGTGGCCATCACGGACTTTGGTGCCCGGCCGAACCTGAGTGTCCACTGTGGATTACCCGTTCGGCGGTACATTGGCGCTTCGGGCCTTCACGCACAGTCGCCGCCCGTCATCCGGCCGGGAAGAACCGGGTCTCTTTGGGGTTCTCTCGAGGCCGCAGGCATTACCAGGGCAAGGGGCCGATAGGCCGAACCGGCAATGGTGCCCTGGCTGCCCAGGTGAACCGGTCCCGATCTTCTTGTCGGGTCTGATGGCGGTCGTTAGCGTTGGTGACCGGGATCGAGGATTTACCTTGCCCGGCAAGCGAATGAATGGAGACGCCTGAATGACGTCCATCGACCAGCCGGTGCTGCGCACCGCGTACCAGCGCTCGGTTGCCGAATACTGGAACGCCGAAAAGGATCCGGTCAACCTGCGCCTCGGTGACGTCGACGGGCTTTATCACCACCACTACGGCATCGGTGGCTACGACGTCTCGGTGCTGGAAGCGCCCGGGGAAATCCGCGACGACGCGATCATCGCCGAGCTCCACCGCCTCGAGACGGCGCAGGCCGACGTCCTGCTCGACCACCTCGGCGACGTCCGGTCCGGTGACCGGCTGCTGGACGCCGGCTGTGGGCGCGGCGGCACCAGCATCATGGCCAACCAGCGGTTCGGCTGCCAGGTCGACGGGGTGTCCATCTCGGAGCAGCAGGTCGAGTTCGCCAACGGCCAGGCGGCCCGCCGCGGCGTCGCCGGCCGGGTCCGCTACCACCTGCGCAACATGCTGGACACCGGGTTCGACACGGGTGCGTTCAAGGCTGCCTGGAACAACGAGAGCACCATGTACGTCGATCTGTACGACCTGTTCGCCGAGCACGCGCGCCAGCTCGCGCCCGGCGGGCGGTACGTGACGATCACCGGCTGCTACAACGACGTCACCGGTGGCCGGTCGCGGGCGGTCAGCCAGATCGACCAGCACTACATCTGCAACATCCACGCCCGCGGCGACTACTTCAAGGCCTTGGCCGCCAACGGTTTCGTGCCGATCAACGTGGTCGACCTGACCGCGGAGACCATCCCGTACTGGGAGCTGCGCGCCAAGTCCTCGGTCGCCACCGGGATCGAGGACCCCTTCCTCGCCGCCTACCGCGAAGGCAGTTTCCACTACCTGCTCATCGCCGCCGACCGCGTCTGAGGAGGAGTCCGGGATGGACACCGCACCCACCGTCGTCCCCGGTTGTCCTTTGTGGACGAACGGGCTGGAGTCCCTCGTGGTGCCCGCCGCGCTGGGCATGTCCGCCACCCGGATCGCGACGCAGTTCGCGAACCCGGTGGGGCACGACCCCGCGTACGCGGAAGTGCCCTGGGGCGACGGGAGTGCGCCGCCGTTGTACTGCCCGGTGGTGGAGCGGGTCGACGAGCCGCTGGGGGAGGAGGTCGACCGGCGGCTCGTCGCCTGGGCCGCGGACTGCGGCTTCACCGGCAAGGGTCTCGACCAGATCGCCCACGCCGGGTTCGGCCGGCTGGTGATGCTCGCCCATGCCGACTGCGCCGACCCCGATCTCCTGCTGATCGCGGCACAGCTCAACGCGGTGTGGTGGGCGGCGGACGACTACTACGCCGACGACAGCACGCTGGGCGCGGCGCCGACAGAACTGCCGCCGCGCTTGGCACTGGTGATGGCGGCGATGGATCCGGTGGCGCCGGTCGGCGAGTTCTCGGCGCCGCTCGAGGAGGCACTGCGGTCCGACCCGATCCTCGTCGGCCTGAACTCCGCCGTCGCGCACCTGGGCCGTCACGGGACGCCCGTGCAGGTCCAGCGCGTCTGCTATTCGACCTTCTCGATGTTCGTGACTTGGGACGCCTACGCCGCCTGGCGCTACACCGGCGCGTACCCGCCGGCGTGGGAGTACCTTGCCGCGCGCCAGCACGACAGCTTCTACACCTCGATGACCCTGGTGGACGCGGTCGGCGGCTACGAACTGCCCGCGGGCCTGTACTACGACCCGCGGGTCCGCCGGCTCCTGATGCAGGCCGGCACCGCGTCCGTCCTGGTCAACGACCTCTTCTCGGTGGCGAAGGACGCGGCCGACGAGAAACCGGTGTGCAACATGGTCCTGCAGATCGCGGCCGACCGAGGCTGCGCGATCGAGGAGGCGACCGAGGTCACGGTCGGCCTCCACAACACCCTCGTCCGCGATTTCGAGGCAGGACACCGGGAACTCCGGGTCGTCCCCTCGGCCGAACTGCAGCGGTTCCTGAAGCAGGTCCGGGCTTGGATGGCGGGCGGCTTCGAGTGGCACGCCACCAACCCCCGCTACCGAAGCTGACGGACTCGTGAGTGGCGTTGCGGGTTAGAGCCAGTGTGCAGTGAGTACCCACGGTGCCCCTGCTTGTCCGGTGTGATGAAGGGGACTTTCCTCCCGTGAGATGAGAGGAAAGTCCCCTTCATCACGTGCGGTGGGGTCGTGAGTGTTTAGGAGTGTTAGAACACCTCTAGCCACTCACGAGTGTGAGGGGATCAGCCGCAGTGGCTCGCGGGCGGGCTGGTTTCGACGTGCCGCTTGTTCGCCGGCGCCGACGTCGGGTAGTAGATGTCCCCTGCGGCGTGGATGCACCGGCCGCGGGCGGTCACGTGGACCGGTCCCGCGTACAGTGCGTAGTTGCCGTCCTGGGTGTCCGGGGCGCCGTAGTAGTGGCACACCGGTCCCGGCGTCCGCTCGGTGCACGCGACGATGAACACCGTGGTGCGGTAGGACCTGTTGTAGGTGACCCCGAGGTGGTTCATCCGGGCGCAGTTCTGGCCGGTCGACGAGTCGTAATAGACCGCCAATTCGGCAATGGGCGCGCCACCGTAGTTGACGACCTTGCGGTCGATCAGGTTTCCGCTGCAGCTGGTGGCGGCCGACGCCGTTCCCGGCAGGCTCACCAGCCCCGCCAGCGTCAAGAGCGCGGCCAGCGCCAACGCGAATTTCTTCATGAATTTCCTCCCTCTGATGGATGGCGAATCCGGCCATTCCGAGCGCGTTCGAGTTCCGCCCGGCGGAAAACGCCGAGCGGAAACGTGAAACCGCGAGGAATGACCGGTGCTGACGTCCGGGCGGGCCGCTTCCGGTAAAGCGACCGGCCCGGACCGCGTCAGACGATGGGCGCGCCTCCTGCGCCCCTAACCGGGTCAAGCTGAACTACGAGCTCCACGAGGCCCCCTCGTCGCCGCGGTCACTTCATGTCAGCTGATGAAGACGGGGCCGAGCATAAACTGACCTGGAGACATCGTCAACTCCGGTGTCACTTAGCGCCGTTGTTGGCTTCATGCCAGCTGATGCCCGGTAAACTGCGCCCCATGTCGGAGACGCTGGCCGCGAAGGTGGATCACCTGTTCGGCACCGTGCGCCCACGCGCGGGCGACGAGTACTCCTTCGAGGAGGTCGCCGAGGCGATTCGCGCCAAGGGCGGGCCGACCATTTCCGCGACCTATCTCTGGCAGCTGCGCAAGGGAGTGCGGGACAACCCGACGAAGCGGCATCTGGAGGCGCTGGCGGGATTCTTCGGTGTCCCGGCCGCCTACTTCTTCGACGACGCCGAAGCGGAGCGCATCAACGCCGAGCTCGCGCTGCTCAGCGTGCTGCGCGACGCGCCGGTCCGGCAGATCGCCATGCGCGCCAACGGGTTGTCACCGAAGAGCCTGGAGGCCATCGCGGAGATGGTCGATCGCGTGCGCGAACTGGAAGGACTGCCCGACCCGGACCCGCAGCGGTGAGCGACCGGCGGCTGCGCAAGCGATGCGAAGCGCGCGTGCGTGACCTGCCGATGCCGGTCCCGTTCGACGCGCGGACGCTCTGCGAGCAGGTCGCCCGGCAGCGCGGGCGGCCGATCCGGCTGTTCCCGATGGCCGGGCTGACCGGGGTGTGCGGGCTGTGGGTGGCCACCGGCACCACCGACCTGATCTTCTACGAAGAGGTGACCACGCCGCCGCACCAGGAGCACATCATCCTGCACGAGCTCAGCCACGTGCTGTGCGACCACTACCCGACGTCGCTGCCCACCGAGACCCTGCTCCCCAGCCTGGACCCCGAGATGGTCCGCCGGGTCCTGGGCCGGTCCGGTTACTCGACGGCGGAGGAGCGCGAGGCCGAAATGCTCGCCTCGCTGATCCGGCAGCGGGCGCGTGGGGGCGCGACCCCGCTCGACCGGCTCCGCGACGCGCTGGGGGACGGCGATGGGTGAGTGGCTGGTCCGGTACGGGCCGCCGATCTTGGCCTGGACCCTGTTCCTGGTCCGCCGCGGAGGTGAGGACCGCGGCCGCCAGTCGGTGCGCTGGGTGTTCGGCGGCCTGGCCGTCTCGCTGACGGCGTTGACCCCGGCCGGGCACGCGGCGATCCGGGAGCTGACCGGCGCCGAGGACCTGCCCCGGCTGGCCGGGCACGCGGGGATGCTGTTCGCGGTGTGGGCGGCGCAGCGGTTCCTGGCGCACCTCACCGGGATCCGGACCGGTTTCCGCCGGCAGAGCCGGTGGATCGCCGGGATGTTCGTGGTGATGTGCGTGTTCTTCGCGCTCACGCCGGACCTGATGCCGCAGTCGCCGTGGGTGATGGAGTACTGCTTCGCCTACGCCGCGGCGCAGATCCCCGCGTTCGTCGCGGTCATCGTGCTGTGCCTGCGCTACGTCCGGATCGCCGGTGACCCCGCGCTCCGGGCGGGCCTGTGGCTGGTCGTCGCGGGCACCGCCGGAGCGGTGCTCTACCTGGCGAACAAGACGGTCCTGGCGGCGTCCCCGCGGTTCGGCTTCGACTTTCCGCCGGGCCGGGAGTTCCTGCTGAGCAAGGTGCTTCCGGCGGCGGCGCACGTGCTGGTCCTGCTCGGCGTCGCGCTGCCCGCCCTGGCCGGCTGGCTGTCGCGCTACCGCCTCTACCGCCGCCTGAGTCCACTATGGACGGACTTGTACCTGGCCGATCCGGAGATCGCCCTCGACCCGCCCGGTGTGCTGGCACTCGGGAACCTGAAGCTGCGTCTCTACCGCCGGGTGATCGAGATCCGGGACGGCCTGCTCGCGCTGCAGCCGTACCGGGACCCCGAAATCGGCGTGACCGCCAGAGAAAGCGCGTCGCGAGCCGGGTTACGGGGCAAACGGCTGGAAGCGGAGGTCGAGGCCGCGGTCGTCGCCGCGGCCCTGCGCGCCCGTGCCGACGGGGCGGCGCCGGCCGAGTCGGAGGTCCTCGTGTCCGGCGGGGGAGACCTCGCCAGCGACACGACGTTCCTGAGCGACGTCGCCGACGCCTACCGCCGGGTCAGCACTTCTGCCAGGACAGCTTGAAGTCCGCGCTCACCTTCCCGTCCGTGGAGTCCATCGCCATGAAGCTCGTCGCGGACTTCCCGGTCACCTTGAGCTCGGCCTTCACGGTGAGCGGCCGGCGCTCCCGGCACGGTCCGTGCACGACCGAAGCCGGCTGGTCGACGGCCTGCCAGTTGTCGATCATGGGACCCGAGAAGGTGTGCGGACTGTGCACCGTGGGAGCTTGGCTCGCGAAGAAGTAGCTCGCCCGCTCCGTCCCCTTCGAACCGGCGTCCAACTGGGCGAAGCCGCGGAAGCTCGTCTCGGCGATGCCGTAGGTGTAGCCGTCGGGATGGTTGACGCGGATGGTCAGCTCGCAGGTCTTGCTCGCGTCCGATCCGTGCGCCAGTACGACGAAGTCGCCGTAGGTCACGGTGAAGGCAGCACCGTCCTGCGACATCGCGACGTTGGCGGTCCCGGGGCCGCACCCGGATCCGGCGACGCCGAGGACCTCGACGGTGACCGGTTGCGGCGGTGCGACGACCGCCGACAGGGCGAACACGGCCACGGCCAGCGCGTGCGGCATGACTTTCCTCCCGGTTCGGAAATCTGGTGAGCGCGGACGCTATCGCGGGTCCACGGCCGGGAATACCGCCGCTCAGCCCCCTCGGACGCGGGAAGGGCATGATGGACCGTTGTGGAGTCGACTCGTGTGGACCGCTGGCTGTGGGCGGTCCGGCTGACCAAGACCCGCCCGGACGCCGCGGCGGCCTGCCGGGGCGGGCACGTCCGGATCAACGACAAGCCCGCCAAGCCCGCGACCACCGTGTCGCCCGGCGACGAGGTGCGCGCCCGCGTCGGCGACACCACCCGGATCGTCGAGGTGGTCCGCGTGATCCAGAAGCGGGTCGGCGCCGCCGACGCGGTGACCTGCTTCATCGACCGGACCCCCAAGCCCACCGCCGAGACGTCGGTCCCCGTCGCCCGCCGGGACCGCGGCGCGGGGCGGCCCACCAAGCGGGAGCGCCGGGTCCTGGACAAGTTCCGCACTCCGGAGGTCTGATCGAGCGGCCGTTGGCCGCATGCGGACATTGGCCGGAAACGCGCAAGCGGTCCGGCGCTTTCCCGTCTTAGGCTCTGCCGCAGTCGAAACGAAGACCCCGTTTCGAAATGGTGGTTCCAGTCTTCCTGAGGGGAAAACCCATGTCCAAGCGCGCGCTCCTGCCCGAGAAATCGCCGTCGAAGAACCGTTTCAGAGCGGCAATAATCGCCGTCGGCCTGCTTTTCAGCAGCCTGACCAGTATCGCTTTGCCCAGTACTCCGGCTTTCGCCGATGCCTCGTGTTCCGGCAGCGCATCGGTTTACGGTGTGCTTTCCGACGGTCGTCTCACCTATACCGTCATCAATCCCGCGAACGGCGATATCACGCACGTCGTGACCTCCACCAGGACGCTCGGCTTCACCCCGAAGACGATCGCGACCCTGAACTTCAACACCGTGCTGATCACCTCGACGACCGGGGTGCTGTACCGCGTGGACATCGTCACCAACAGTGACAGCCTGACCTTCAACGACCCGATCGACATCCAGCACGGCTGGACCCACAACCTGCTGACCTACGACGGTCACGGCCACCTCTACGGCACCACCTCGGGTGGCGCCTTGCTGCAGTACCTGGTCTCGGCGCCCAAGCCAGGCCCGGCTCAGGTCGGCCAGCGCACGGAGATCGGCAGCGGCGGGTTCTCCCTCAAGACGCTCGCCGGCGCGGGCGACGACCGGCTGATCGCGACGGCGTCGGACGGCCAGCTGATCAGCTACGCGGTCAACGCCACCGGCGGCTACACCCGCGCCCAGCTCGACGACAGCGGCTGGCAGAGCTTCGAAAACCTGGTTTCGCCCGGTGGCGGCCTGTACTACGGCAAGAACCCCAACGGCGCGATGTACTGGTACGAGGACGCCAACCCGGCCGACGGCTCCGGCGCCGACATCTCCTACCACCTCGACGACCCGGTCGCCTCGCGCGGCTGGACCCAGACCCTGCTTTCGGCCGACCCGAGCACCTGCACGTCCACCACGCCGGCCAACCCGCTGCGCGGCAAGATCGCCTCGCTCGCCCTCGGCGAGGTCGGCACCGGCGAAGCGAGCTGCGACAAGTACAACTCGGGCTGCAACCAGGGCGCGAACGACTGGTGCGCGATGTTCGCCACCTGGACCTGGGCCACGGCCGGGGTTTCCGGTGTCCCGCGCGGCACCTGGGTCGCCCGCGGCCTCGGCAAGTGGGGCGTCGACCACAACCTGTTCAAGTCCCGGTCGAGCAGCACGCACGGCAGCCCGAAGCCCGGTGACTGGGCCATCTACGGCGCGCCGGACGGCACCACCGGCGGCCACGTCGACGTCGTCACCGCCGTGCACCCCGACGGCACGCTGACCGTGGTCGGCGGCAACGTCAGCAACAAGGTCACCAAGCGCACGATCGACCCTGACACCGCCCGCTCCGGCGCGGACAACGTGCTCATCTCCGGTTACGTCTCGCCTCCCGGCGCCTGATCCCACCCCGTCCCGGGTGCCGCGGCGCGCGCCGCGGCACCCGCCCTTTCCTAGGAGCAGCAATGCTTTTCCGTCACAAGATCCTCGCCACCACCCTGGCCGCGCTGGCCACGCTCGGCACCGCCGCGACCGCGAACGCCGCCACCGACGCGGCGGCCGAGAACGCCCGCGCCCAGGCCATGACCAGCTGGGCGACCAACCCTTGTGTGACCGGCGGGCCGACCGCAGCCGACGCCGCGACAGCGACCCGGCTCAACGGCGTCCTGCAGGGCTCACTGAAGAACAACATGACCGCCTACCGCGTTTCCTGTGCCCGCGCGGTGATCGACGCCGTGCAGAAGCGCGGGCTCGACGAGCGGGCCGCGGTCATCGCGATCACCACCACCATCGTCGAATCCACGGTCGAGAACATCAAGGACAAGGTCGACGGCACCAGCCTCGGCCTGTTCCAGCAGATCGACGCCTGGGGTTCGGACACCGACCGGCTCAACCCGTCCTGGGCCACCAACGCGTTCCTGAACGTGATGGAAGACTTCTATCCGAACGGCAGCTGGCACAACGCGGCGATCGGGGACGTCTGCCAGAAGGTGCAGAGATCCGCGTATCCCGACCGCTATCAAGCCCAGGCCGCCGACGCGCAGCGCATCGTCGACGAGCTCGGCGGCCCCGGCGCGGTCACGGTTTCGGTCTACGGCGCGCTGTCGGACGGCAGGCTCACCTACTCGACGATCAACTCGCAGACCGGTGACCGCACCAAGACCGTGGTCTCCACCGACACCCTCGGGTTCGCGCCGAAGACGTTGGCCACGCTCAACTTCAACACCGTGCTCGTCACCTCGCCCGCCGGCGTGCTCTACCGCGTCGACGTCATCACCAACAACACGTCCCTGCAGTTCGCCACGCCGGTCTCGCTCGGCGGCGGCTGGACGCACGACA
>Ga0307507_10008173_pt1 | contig 14668 bp, 13 predicted proteins | sample 7_EM_MG_FD_207223 | JGI IMG/M metagenome (GOLD analysis project Ga0307507, IMG submission 207223) | Populus trichocarpa ectomycorrhiza microbial communities from riparian zone in the Pacific Northwest, United States - 7_EM | ecosystem: Host-associated > Plants > Roots > Unclassified | place... | reverse complement strand
TAGCGTCACCCTCCTAGGCAAAAGAGCCATCAGAAGAGGGGAGAGGGGGTGGATGTTGACGATGAAAACTCATGGTGTTGAGTTTTCAATCGCCGGAGGTGTAGAGGAGATCGTTCGTGCCCAAATCTCGTGCCCCCAAGGGTGCCCTTATATAGGGGTTCTTCCCTCAACCCTAACCCTGCGTGACTCATAGTCTCGCGTCATGTGACTCATGACTTGTAATGAGTCATAGTGTGAAACCCATCAGCTGACCCGTCCGAGTCAGCTGCGCCCTGTCCCACAGCCAATCAAAACCCATAAAACACGTCATGTGCCCTAACAGGGTCACATGCGTGAAACCCATGACTCATAACTATGAGTTATGTGCGAGATACATAGACCACATGACCACAATCGTATGCCATGTCAAATATCAACCAATCATAATAAACCAATGATACGCTATTGCGTCGTCATGTAAAATCCTATCAGTCAACTGATCTCATAGCGTGAAAGATAACAAACCTATGACTAATAACTATTAGTCATGTGATAGTCTGCCTTGCTTAGTCACTGTTTGTGACAATTATGACAATCTAATAAAAGTAATTTTGAACTAGAACAGAAATTAATAAGTTGTATATTCTATCATCTAGTATTAGTACTGCAAGCACTTACTTGCTAAATATACACTCTGGTTCTGAAGACATGGCTGGAATTGATAAAATATCAATAGCCATCGCAGCAAGATTCCATGTTCATGAATCTGGCCATTGGCGTGTATTAACCCAGTATTCCAGAGGTCCACTACCATCGAGTTGCTCCTCTGGATCTTGAAACTGCTCAAATTCATCATGCCGCTCAGCCTCAAGTCTAGCACGTTTTCTTTGATGCCATAGAGGTTCCAGAGTATCAATTAGGACCTCGGACACAGGCAACAGTGGAGTGGTAGTATGGCTACATGCCTTATATTCCTCCTGCGATATTGCTATTGTTATCTCTTTTGCCCGTTCGATCCAGTCTGGTCTTTCCGCCCATTGATATTCAAAAAATTCAAATGTCATATCTGCATGAAGAGTGACAGCAGCATAGTGGACTGGTGACAGTTTAGTAAGAATATAGTATCTCTATAAGTAAGTAGTTGTTAACTCTTATGTTTAAATATCAAGCTGATTGTACATACTTGTTAAGCGTTACCCATACGGTATCAATACTGGTTGTCAAATGCAGGCTGTGAGTATCTAAATTATACTGAGTTCGGGCATTTTCAAGTGAGGAGAGTGAGTCGTCCATTGCCAGAAAAATATCATAAAGTGAACCATTTGACAATTTTCCTTGTATTCTTGGACTCCAAGCCTTAAATGGTTCCAATATTTCCATAATAGCTTGAAGCTCATCCCAATCGTCCAGTGTAAGCTCATCTAGTCTTGCCCACTCCAGGTTGTATTCCGATCGTATACCACGTTCATTTCTGATTGCGGCTGCTACAAATTCTTGTAGTGGGTCTTTTAATAGACATGCCCGCTTTAAACTATCATAGTCCCCACCCCACCGGGTAAGCGAACCAATAATTGGCATAGTAGCTTTACCACCTACCGAGCCATCGGATTAAACCTTACTTTGAGAACTATTGCGGCGCTGAGGAGTTTGACAAATTCAAACAGCAATATTTCTCAACTTACTCTGTGAACCTTGCTTTCTCCACTCTAGTAGTTCCAGAATTTCCTTCACTTGATCCTCTAGAGTATCAAAATTCCCAAATCCTTCCAATATCTCTGTATTAACATCCCATAAAAGCACCTTAACTACCAGGTTAATTACATAGCCAAAGCAGCGTAAACGTCTTTCCAATGAATTAAACTTGATTCCTCTTTCTGCTAAGTATGCTGCAATTTGAACCAGTGCTGTATCATTATTAGATGCATTATCGAGGGTAAAATATCCAATTTTCATCTCAAGTTTATAAAACTTTATTATCTCCCAAAAGTGTTCAGCTTGATTAATGCCAGTATGAGACCCATGCAATCGCTGAAGTTCTAATAGAGTTCCATGTAATTTACCATCTGCTCTTACCCAATGGCCAACAATTGCTAAACATGGTCAGTCATTTGGAGAAGTCCATAGATCAAAGGTAAAATGTATAATACCTGTGACCTGCTCCTGAGTATCGCGAGATTCCCAGAGGGAGATCCGGCGATACTGAAAGGACAGGGAGGAGAAGCGTAGAGGGAAATCTCTACAAGGGATATAATAAAGGTTAGGGACTAGTAGAGTGACCGTTCAACTTAGTATATTAAAGTGAGGGTTCCTGTAAGACTTAAGAGTTTAAAGCCTTAAGGGATCTCGAGCTCTTTAAATACAAATAAATCATAACCAATATCCTGTTCAAACGAGAATGCTAAGCTACGCTAAGGTAGAAGTGAAGACAACTAAGTCCTAAAACAAAGGTATAAATGCGACAGGATATAACTAACAAAACAAGTAATGGAATCAAACAAGTAAGGGATCGCTACTAATGTACTAAACCAGTAATACATATAGTTTCACCAATTAGGCACAAGGAACAAAAGGTAGTAATAAGCGAACTAAGGAAAGTACTACCAAATAGGAAACTATAACCATAGGGAAGGTACAACGTAAGGAATGATTCGTTACTAGGGAAATCCTAATAGGCAATATCTAACGTCATGTTAAGGAATAATAGCAATAATAGCAGATTCCGTTACAATACCATTCTAGCTTCCACAAGACCTAGTTGAATGAGAAGTTGAGCATTAAGGTAGACTTCAAGGATCCATGACTGGGTAGTTGATCCACACTTTGCTAATGTGCCTGGAATTGCTATATATGATTGAGCCTATTAGATATTCTCGTTATGTATTATATTAGCAAACTATTTTTATTAAGTAACCCTGCAGAATATATTTCAAAGAATTTAAATCAGTATTTTGATAAGGGGAAACAAACACATGTGTAGAGGTAGGCTAGAAGTACTCTAAAAGCAGGTATTTCTACCTGTCCGAAGCTGATATTGCTGATAATTATCTCTCGTATCAGAAGTTGTTCGAATATCTTTTTATTAAATTGAATATTTCTGTATTCAGATATTCGTCTAAATCGCTCCTCAATCCAGGAGGCAGCCTGTGAGATAGGTCCACCTTGGTGTTCTTTTGTTATTCCATGATTCTTTACTAAATGTTCAATCATGTTTCTTGTAGATGAATTGCCGAAGGTTTTAGCTGAGTGCGGGAGAGACCTATGATTTCTGTTTAATTTATTTAGTATATCAAGCTCCATACACCTCTTTAAAATTACAAGTATTACCAATGCAGATATATACAATCGTTACATCTTCAGCACCGTTTACCTGCTGCAAGATACTCTTCACCATGGAGTGGTGCCCAGATCCCACTCTGACGAGCTTTTTTCACTGGCAGAAAATGGTCCAGGGGTGAGATAATTTGTCCACTATGTCCTATACTGCTTTGCACTATTGGTCTAATAAGACTCTAAGGTGTATCTGTGAAATCACTAATTGAGCTGATTCCAGACCCGTGAAATGAGTGTAAATAATTACTTAATAGCTGGTGACTTGGATTAAGTGGTTGTAGGGGAAAGATCCCAGGGTGTTTTGATACTATAAGGCTAAGACTATGGTAATTGGAATTTGAGTGAATTCCGGCAGAAGAAGTGAATCAGAGAGAAACAGTAGTGAGATAGGACTGGGCTGGTGACCCAGAAGGTGAATTCTCAAAACTATCTTGAGTCACTTGAATATCACTCATTTTGTTTCGACTTGGAAAAAAATAGTTAAGGTGATAGTGAAAAAAGAAATAGCAGATCAGAAAATTGAGAGAAGTGACGAATCAAGTTACCTTAATACAATCTATTCTTAAACAAAATCAGTTGGCCTATAGGAGCCTATTAGACCTGGGAGGGTTTCATAGGCCGGCCCAATCCACATTATCTCATCCTAGGCCATTTGGGGTAGGGTCCTCCCTTGGTTCGGCTTACAACCTAGATGGCAGCCTAGAGATACATATTCTCATAACAGCTACTTACCCACACCACTTGTGAGGCAACTTTGGTAATCTCTGCAATGATGAGATTTCAGAATAACACTGGAGATGAGACTATTGTAGGAAATATGAGAAACCTGCCTCATTTCGCTATCACTTAATTTGTTTTCCACTGACTCCTTTATTTCTTCAATTAATATCAAGCATTGCCATTAAGTATCTATAGTGCCAGTAGTTGAAGCGATCAGTGTAGTAACTAAAGTGAGCAGGGTTAGAAATAATTGTAAAAAGCAGGATATAAGTATCAGAAAATGAACATGATGGGCAGTACTTGTATTCTGTTTACCACTTACATATAGCATCACAATTTAAGAATCTCAAAACCGAGCCTATTTGAGAAATTGTAATAGTCTAACCTGCTCCAGAGCATCGCGAGATTCCCAAAGGGAGATCCGGCCATACTGTAAGAACAGGGAGGAGAAGCGTCGATGGAAATATCCACAAGCGATAGGGCAAAGTTTTAGGGACTAGTAGAGTGACCATTCAACTTAATATATTAAAGTGAGAGTTCCTGTGAGGCTAGAGAGTTCGAATCCTTAAGGGATCTCAAGCTCTTTAAATACAAATAAATCATAACCAATATCCTGTCCAAACGAGAATGCTAAGCTACGCTAAGGTAGAAGCGAAAACAACTAAGTATTAGAACCAAGGTGTAGATGCAACAGGATATAACCAACAAAACAAGTAATGAAATCAAACAAGTAAGCGATGGCTACTAATGTACTAAACCAGTAATACATAAAGTTTTCCTAATTGGGTACAAGGAACGAAAGGTAGTAATAAGCGAACTAAGGAAAGTACTACTTAATAGGAAACTATAGCAATAGGGAAGGTACAAGGTAAGGAATGATTCGTTACTGGAGAAATCCTAATAGGCAATATCCAACGTCATGTCAAGGAATAATAGTGATAATAGTAGATTTTGTAACAAATAGGAAAAACATTTGGATTCAAAAATGGTTATATGTTCGGTGTAACCGCCTCCTGAGTGGTGGCTGGAATCGATAGGGTAACGATACTATCTCTATACTGAACCGTGGTATTTAACGAGAGTAAGTACCGGAGGCTTAGACTAAGTTGTCGTAACTAATTTTCTTACTATATCGCAACTACCAAGTAGTTCCCAATAGTGAACTAAGTTTGGTCTTAATGGATTCTTGAAGCGAACTGAAGAAGTAACTGTTCAACCAAGTATATTGAAAACTCTGTCTATCGAAGTCTGCTTTCTCTAAGTCTGAAGAATAGCAGCTCTTAAATACACTTGTCCGGCTAACCGGAGCCTTGTAAATAATAACCATTAAGACTCCAAAACAGTAGCCCTGACACGTTACATAAAACATATCAAGTATCAAACAATATCTTGACACAATGAATAAAAGATACTAAGTATCAAATGATACTCAAAAACCAAACATGAAACATCGTGAGTATCAAACTCAATCATATAAGATACTGTGGATCAAACGAAAGTCAGGAACCGAACATGAAACATCATGAGTAGTAACTCAATCACAAAACATACTGAGTATTAAACGATAATCGAAAACTAAACATACAATATCATGAATATCAAACTCAATCATAAAACATACAGAGTATCAAACGATACTCAGAAACCAAACCAGTAATCCGTACTGGTTACACCCCGAAAACAAAATGAAACTCTTATTTCAAACATATAGGAAAGAAAACTAAATTTCTTCATTATCGTAGTTAGTGTCTAAATGGGGTTCCTAGAATCTCAAATCCACCGCCAGTTTCTCAGAATGTTGCTCATAACTGTTACAATCTTCTCCTCTCCGGGTGATACTTGCAGCAGGTAACCGATAGTCTCCTAACGATCGTTTCCCCTGGCCCAATATCTGTTGCGATAGCTAAGTCCGTTGACTCCTATCTAGCAACGTCGATCGATAGGCTCATATAAGACCGTCTGGTCTTGGTTCCCGAAAAACGTGATAGATAAAGATCTTTGTATTGAAAGTATAGTGTATGAAAGAACTTAGATGGTTGCGTGAAGAACCCAAATCTCCTGCCCCGAGGGTGCCCTTATATAGGGGTTCTTCCCTCAACCCTAACCCTGCGTGACTCATTCCCTCGCGTCACGCGACTCATGACTCATAGTGAGTCATAGTGTGGAATCCATCAGCTGACTCGTCCGAGTCAGTTGCACCCTATCTCGCAACCAATCAAAACTCATAAAACAAGTCATGTGCCCTAACGGGGTCACATGCGCGAAACCCATGACTCATAACTATGAGTCATGTGCAAAATACATAAACCACATGACCACAATCGTACGTCATGCCAAATACCAACCAATCACAATAAACCAATGACAGGCTGTTGCGTCGTCATCTGAAAACCTATGAGTCAACTGATCTCATAGTATGAAAGATAACAACCCGATGACTAATAACTATTAGTCATGTGAGAGTCTGCCTTGCTTAGTCACCGTTTGTGACAATAACTATCTTTAGTAGGAGTGAAGCAAACCGTAATATAACTGGAAAAAACAATAGGAAATTCCTCACCTGGCATGTTATCAATCCACCATGCCTGCACTAGGTCTTCTGAATTTTCAAGTCCTTTCACAGGTTCGCAACTATTCTTGCTATTGGGATACCCTTTGTACTTCACCAAGTCCTGTCCTCTGCCATGCCTCGTCCTATGGTCGAGAATCGTCTCAACTTCCCACTCTTTCTTGTCATCAATTAGAATAGAGGCCGGTTTGGTGTAGGCATTTGCGAGAAATCGCTGCTCACGGTTAGGGTGGTAGGGCTTAACAACTGAGCAGTGGAATACTGCTCTCTGCTGCCTATATATCCTTGAGTAGATACTGACTGTGTAGTTCTGGGTATGCTCATCGAATTCGATAACAACAAAGAGACCTCTCCATTGTGGTTGCAGTTTCCTGGGCCTGCCAGACCTAGTTGCCAATTGGTCCTCGAATATCATTACCATTTCCTGAATCTCAACAGATTTAAAATTATCCCACTTCTTGGCCGCAGTTTTAGTAGCTCAAACTCTTGCTGCCTTCAGAGCCTGGTATGCCGCATTCTTGATCTTCTGAGGTCTCTTGTAATAATCGTGAGAGGCAGGTACTGCAGAAGAGTAGACTCGGTAGGTGTCTAGGAGGGGGTAGTCTCATCCATACACCGCTTTGTATGGGACATGTTGATAGTATCAGAGTGACCAGTGTTAGAGTAAGCTGGCACTTCAGGGAAGGAAGTGAGCCAATTGGTCTGGCCAAGGTTGGTGACCTTTCTCAGGGCAGCCTTGAGTTATCTGACCTTCCGTTCAGCCTGCCCATTCCTTTGGTGATCGCCGGGTGCAGCCATAATGTGTTCGATTCCCACAGTCTTGAGTGTCTGTTTCCAGAACTTGAAGGTGAATTGTGGGTCAGCATCGTTGACAATCGTGGTAGGTACTCCATAAGGCGTAAAAATATAGTGCAGGGGTAGCTCAGTAGTTTGCACTGCCGTTGTAGTAACCGAGGTTGGGATCAGCCTGCTGAATCCCACAGCACGATCCACCACAACTAGGACCCAGTTCTCGTACTTCAACTTGCTAAAAGGACCCTTGAAATTAATTGCATAACTTGAAAATATCCCGGAAGGGAAATGGAGAGTTTGGCCGTCCCGGACTAGGAGGGTGTTGCATTCCTTGTTGGCCTGGCATAGCTCGCATTGCCTAACACAATCCTAAAATCCTTTCTCATTTCTGGCTAGTAGATATATTCCGATGTGTAGCGTGTGATCATATCAGCGCTGGGGTGTCTCTTGATGCGGATCTCGCTAATCATGAGTTCTTTAAGTGTTTCTCCAATCATTCCGTGCCCCTTCAGTATGTAGAGGCAGTTCTCTCCTCCTCGAGGGGTGGCATAGAGTAGGCTATTTCAAATACTGTGGTGTTCCATTTTTCCACTTTGAGAGGTATTGGTAGAGTCTTGGGGTAATTGGTAGACAGGGTGGTTCCTATACCCGGAGATCATTTCTTCCGTCCAGATGGTCTCCATCTCGTTCATAGCTTGAACCACATCTCTCTCATCCACGATTCTTTCACATCTGGTTACCTCACTTTACTCCCCCTCTGCGATATCGGTGTATACCAGCTAGAGGTTTCCAAGATAGTAGGGTAGCTTTGGTGGTTCAATAACGGGGATAACAGTGTGGGAAGAGAGTGGCCCGGGATAGAGGGGCCTGGTAGGCGAGGGTCTCCGGGCCTGGTACACAGGGCGCTGAGGGCTTTGGCAGGAGATAAGTGTGGTAGTGGAACCAAGGGCTTCATATAGTCTTGTCTTGATCCTCGATAAATCCGGTCGAGGTCGAGGGGAGAGGATTGCTTCCCCATTGAACTCTGAGTCCATAGGGTCTTGCATTGCTCCTTGCCGGAGGTCATCGAGTGGGGGGCTGCTTTTTGACTCACCTGCATCAATATTTTTCATAATCTTGTCATCTTCATGGACAGGGGACATTAGCACAAAACCATCTGACCAATGTTGTGCTGAGTGTAGTATTTCCTCGTTGCTCTGGCAACTACTGATGCTGGAAGAGTCACTTATTTGTTGATAGGGTTCTTGTTTGTGGTATCACTAGTATCAAGTACAGCATGATGGACACTGGAGTTGCTGCTCCGGTCCGAGTGGTTGTGGTTGTAGACAACCCCGAGAACCTCGAATCGAGACATGTCTTCTGGTTCTTGTTCGGTGGAGTAGGTAAGAGGAGAGATGTCGTTTTCTGAATCTTCTTGAGTAGGGTCTTGCACAACATGATGATAGTTTTTGTCTTCTGTATAAAGGCATAATGAAGCGTCCGCTAAATAGTTTCATTGTCCTGGCCAGTATATCAGTTTTGTCCTAAACTGGCTTGGAATCCTCGCCATCTGAGCCGCTTCTTTGTTGGTGTTCTGCTTGTTTTGAGGTCCTTCAGGGGCTGGTGATCAGTGACTATCGTGAATTTGTTTCCTGCCAGGAGGTGATGGAATGCTGTAAGGCCGTCAACTCTCGCCAATGCTAGTGCTTCCTTGTCTGTAGTGTCATAGTACATCTGAGCGTTAGAGAACTTCCTACTATGGAGCGCTGCCAGTCTGGGAGTGTCAGCTGTTTCTCCTTGTCCCACCCAAGCTCTAACTCCTGTCTTCGAGGGGTTGGTTATTAGCCATATTGGTAATGCTAATTCATGGTCGAACGGTTTCATGGTCTGGTTGTGTGCTGCAGCTCGCTTAACATTTTCCATGGCATGATCATGTGTTGCAGTCCACATAAACTCCTGTGTTCCAGTAAGCGAGGTCAGGGGTGCTGTGATTGACACCAAGTATGGTATAAATTGGCTAATCTAATTGACAACTCTCAGGAATTCCTGTAAGTTTTTCTTATTCCTAGAGGTAGTTCATGCTTCAATTCTTGCAATCTTCTCAGATGATGCTTTTAACCCCAGATGGTAAATTATATATCCCAGTACATTCATGCTTTTCGCAAAGAATTTGCACTTCTTCCTGCCAGAGTAAAACTTGGCTTGTTTTAGCTTATCACATACCATTGGGATCTGTTTCAGGTGTTCTAGTTTTGTATCGGAATATATAAGGATATTCTCAATGTAAAGCCACAAGAATTGTCCTAGGTAGTCGGTGAATAGGTCAGACATGATTTGCATAAATGTCCCTGGTATATTGATATCTACCTGGAGCATGACTTTGCTGACGAAACATCCAAATGGTGATTTGAAACTGCTTTTATCAACATTCTTGGAGTCTACTCTCGTCTGGAAATAGTTATCACTGAGGTCAATCTTGCTTCGCTATCTCATTCGTTCAAGCGAGTTTTGGATTATTCGTTGGTTCGGAATAGTTTGATCCTCCTTGATAGTTATCTCATTCCTAGCTGTGAGATCGACCAGCGGTCTCATTCTAATCCTATCATTCTTTGCTTGGGCGAACATAGCATCAGCAAAATGTTTTCGCTAGTCCTGAAGTCACCTGGCTATGGTTGGTCCCTTTGAACCCCTTGGTCCACCACCCAGCACCGAGGTCCCACCATTTTACTCAGACCCTGGCTCCGCGCTCCTGGCCCACATTTCCCTCGTACCAGCAATAGCTGCTCCACACTTCCCTCGTCCCAGCGATCCCTGGTCCACCCTTCCCTTGTCCTGGCCATCTCATACCCTTGCTTTGCCTCTTTTATCATATCTTGCACCTCCCTCATATACCCCTTCTACTCCCGGACCTCAGCCTACTATAGCTGTGAGCCATCCTGGTCTATCGCCCTCTTCCCTTAGTTTACGCGTTTTTACTTTCAATCACCTTCTGTTGCTCGCTTCCCGCCCACCTGTGTAACCTGATCCTGTCGCTTCTCCTCCCCGTGTTCCTCAGACCCTTCTTGACGTGTTCCGTGTCACCTTGGTTCCTGCTCATGATCTCCTATCCATCCTGTTTACCTATAATCTACCTCTCCATTTGTCTTGCCACGATCCTGATTGTCCCGGTTCTGCCTTGCCCTCTACTGTTTCCTCCGTAGTTGGCTAACTGTGGACCACCTCTTCCCTGGTCCGCATTCTGTCCATCCTTTTTTCACCAGTTTCGCACAGCTGTGGCTCTAAGACCCTCTGGGTTCCCTGGGTTCCGTGATCACAATCCTGTTTTACCATATATGCGTCGTACTTAATCCAGTTATTCCATCAGCACACCCTGCTGTTATCTAGATATATAACCTATTTAACCAAATACTCATTACCAAGAAAATCCCCCCCATCCGGTGGATCTAACTAATACCAAAAAGTCTAGTGTATGTCACTGTGCTCACCATCAATGCCAAGTAACAAACATATTAATTACAGTGAAAAAAAGAAGCCATCAATCCACAAAATACTGGCGCAACCGAATTGAAGCCCGGCTTCAATTCGGCCACGCTTGCACTTTCCCTCTGGACCACCATTCCGAATTTGGACCACCATTCCGCTCCCAACTGCTATTCTCCTCTGGACTACCATTCGCCTCTGGACTACCATTCGCCTCTGGACTACCATTCACCTCCATAATACCAGACAGGGTCTCCAAACCATGCCTAGGTATTGTTGTCCCTCTCGATGAGGTCATGCACATCATCCCCCATCTCATCCTCGTTCACGGAAGTCTCGATTCGTTCTGTCTCGTGATGTGACCGGATCTTTTGCACGCATCCCTTTATCTTTTGGATCGTCGCTTTCTTTTATGTCTTGGCCCTCCAACACCAGATTCAGGTAGCATAATTGACCAGAGGGGCGTATTTCTAGGGGGGGCAGTCTGCGAATCCACCTTTTGATATGTTTGATAGTACCTCTTGTAGTAGTCTGTTAACCTATTAGCTGTCTTGTTCACCCTAAGAAATGACTTACTGACCACTAAACACTGCCTGTGAGAAATCCCCCACCGCTAAGGCCTTATAGCCTGTATCTTCATAGTCCATTACGGAGCAGGGAAGATCAGTGCACACGAGAAGAACTGTGGGCCAACGCAGAGGGCGGAAGTACATCGGCGTATATGGCTTGCAGCCCAGAATGCGCTCGTTGGCGAAAAGTAGGCACGCACTAGTTTTACAATCTCCTCCACTGTAAACCAGGTAGTCAGGGGACCCGCTCCGAGATCCACCATCTGGCTAAGAAACACATCAGCCTGGAGAAGGTTATTCACCAGCGTCCGGGACTTGACTGTGTCCACGATGGGCAACTTATACCACTCCACCACCATTTTCTGTGCTTCGGAAACTAGATACCCACGACAAGCTGATAGACGGCGTTGCAATTTACACAACTATTAGCCCCTGAATTGAATAAATTCTCGTTCTTGGTTGGGTTAGGGGACTTACCATCTCTAATGATATTGCATCAGGAACAAGCGATGGTGCCTGTTCCGTGCGCCGCTGATTCCCTCAACCATAGTATTCTTCTTCTTCCCGCCTTTTGTGATCCAATCCTAGTTCCCAAGCCGTCTCCATCATGTTCTCCATGCAGGCCACGGAAGGCCAAGGTTGGCCTGCATAGACTTCTGCTTGTAAATAAAGTTTTGCAGCATCATAAACCAGAATATTCTCAAGGGGGATAAACTCTCGTTTGCAGAACTTGCGTGGTAGCATGCCCACTAATGTGGCACTTGCGGAGTCCGATGGAGTTTGTGGTTCAGATGTTGAGAACAGATCTTCGAGAGAGTGGGGTTGTTGCCAACCCAGCTCAGTCTGCAGCCTCTTGTGGAGGTCGTTCTGCATTCCAGATTGTTGTCCCGAGCCTGTGGACCGCTGGTTCTGAGTTGGTGAATGTCTCCTAACAAGAGATCTCCCATGGCTGTTTGCCGGGACCTCGAGGTTTATATTAGTCCGCTTGCAAGGGGGTGTTTCCACCACATCACACTCAGGGGAGAAATCATCGTTCAATACCACACTCGAAGGTTCAGGTAGACCTGGTATAACCTGTGCGTCTTGCAGCTCTATTATAGCAGGGTAAAGTTCAGTACAGAGAAGCCTCCCAAACTACATAGGATACTTTACCGCTAGAGAATTAAGCATGGTCTTCCTCTTGGTCGTCAGATTTGCCATTTGAACAATGAGGGGGATGTTCGGGTCCGGAACGACAAGGGGGATGCTTAGGTTAGGAATGACGAGGAGGATGTTCGGGTGAATAGGCATGCCTGATCTGTTCCAGTTGCCTGCCAACACGCTGAGAACCAGAAGAGCGAGAAGCTCGAGTTTGGGTTTGATTAGTCTGGGTATTCTCTCCTGCACACGGCATGGCTTTGGTTGGTTGGATAGGTGTATGATGTCAAGAGTAAAGTGCAAAGTGCGAGGTATGGGTTGGAAGATATACGCAGGTTATGGGGTCCTTGGGCGACAGAACTTGACAAGGTATTTGGATACCTTTGCCTCCTCAAACAAATACGTAATATGTAGATAGTACTGTGGCAGGCCCTTTCTGATAGAAGTCTCAAGATCGATTTCACTCAAGTGCAATCTTAAGGTGGAAAGGTGCGCTGAGTTCGCTAGAGCGGAAAAAACACGGTCCGTAACACGGGTCTGTGTTGCCTAGCACCTCAGGCTGCATGAAATGACTTCTCCGTGTAGGGTGTCTTGTGCTTGCCTAATTCTCGCAGTTAACTTCAAAATAACTCCCGGTGTTACAATCCTCTCTCCTCCGGGTGATACTTGCAGCAGATAACCAATAGTCTTCTAACGATCACTTCTCTTCTTCCTGAGAGCAGTTGCGATAGCTAAGTCCTTTGACTCCTATCCAGCAAGGTCGATCGCTAGGGTCATATAAGGCGGTCGGGTCTTGGTACGTGGAGATACAGTTGATAAGAGTTTTTTAGATTGAAAGTATAGTGTATGAACGAACTTAGATGGTTGTGTGAACAACCCAAATCCCATGCCTTTTTTTCTTTTTTTTTTTTCCCCTTTCATGTGCTTTGTTTTATTCGTCATCTAGGTACAAAGACTACGTGCAGCGCTAGCTATGGTAAAGAAAAACCTCCGTGACCGCACCGGCGCCAGGGAAAAAGCCATCAACCCAAGTCTCTCTGGTACGAGACCAACCGCACACCAGCCACGCAAAATAAGAAATCAAACTCCGACTAAAGGGGCGGAATAAGAAACATCAATGAAGTACATGGGGAGGAATCAACAGGAAAACCCTGGCCGTAGGCACCAACCCAGGAAATAATTGATAGACCACTTAATCGAAACCCTAGGTAACAACAATGAAGGAAGAACAAAGGGGGTGCGGGAGTCAGTATAAACCCTGTGACGTTGCAGAACACCATCACTGTGGACTGTGAGGCGTCGTAAACATTACTCGAGAACCCAAGGCGTTGACATCCTCCACCGAGGCAGTGCAATACGATGATTGAGCGTAACGGAGGGGCGCGACCGTGGCAATCGCTAGGGCGGCGAAGGCAGTAGGGTGCCAGCCGAGTGAGTGGAGTGTAGCTGAAACCGAGCAACGGGACAAGACCTGAAGGGGGAGAGTAGGGGTAGACCTAATAACAGTGGAAACTATCGGTAACAGTGTGCGTGTCTGACCTGGCAGCCTGTAATGGAAGTGAAGAGAACGGAGAAATCGACTGTGGCTGTTGAAAGGTTTTCTCCTACTGTGAACTATAGTCCCAGCCATCTGTAACATGGGCGAAAGGGTGTTGCCGACCGTGCGAACGCTAAGCGAGGCAGCGAAGCGCAAGCGAAAAGAGGGGGTGATTGAGCCAAACCACCCCTAGAAACAAGGACGCCAGGGCCCAAGAACATGATAAGGGAAGTAAGGCGGGAGGAGGAGGGTGGAGCTCATGGAGAGTGCGGGTGCAGCTCACTGAGAGTGCGGGGGTGGTGGATGTGGACGATGAATTCTCATGGTGTTGAGATTTCAATCGCCGGGTGTGTAGAGGAAATGGTTCGTGAGTAGAGGAGATGGTTCGTGACCCAAATCCCATGCCTTTTCTTTTTTTCATTTTTCATTTTTTTTCATGTGCTTTGTATTATCAACTACTGGGAACAAAGACTACGTGCAGCGCTAGCTATGGTAAAGAAAAAACCCCATCCCCACTTATCCACCCGGCGCCAGGGAAAAAGCCATCAACCCAAGTCCCTCTGGTACGAGACCAAC
>Ga0307507_10008172_pt1 | contig 14669 bp, 1 predicted proteins | sample 7_EM_MG_FD_207223 | JGI IMG/M metagenome (GOLD analysis project Ga0307507, IMG submission 207223) | Populus trichocarpa ectomycorrhiza microbial communities from riparian zone in the Pacific Northwest, United States - 7_EM | ecosystem: Host-associated > Plants > Roots > Unclassified | place... | reverse complement strand
CCGCCGAGATCAAGCGACATGTTGGCCCCGGTGAAGTCGCGCACCGCCTCCGGCGCGAAATCATAGGGCAGCCGGATGCTCTCGGCCATGCCGCGCAGCCGATCCACCCAGTAGTCTTGCTCGGAGCGGAAATCGCGCGCGTTCTGCCAGGCAGCAAAGTCCTTGTACTGGATGCGCAGCGGCAGCAGCGGATCGGGCCTGCCGTTGCCACAGGCGTCGTAGAGGCTGAGCAACTCGCTAAACACCAGGTTGCCCGACCAGCCATCGCCGACAATATGGTGCATGGTGAGCACCAACAGGCTGCACCCTTCCGGCAGGCGCGCCAGCGAGACCCGCAACAAGGGCGGCGACGCCAGCTCAAAGGGCTGGTTGGCGTCCTGCTCGGCGATCGCGCGCGCCTGCGCATCCGCGTCCGGGCTTGTCCGCAGATCTTGCAGCCGGATCGCGAACGGCACATCCGGCAGGATCCGTTGTCGCGGCTCGCCGTCGACGATGACAAAAGCGGTGCGCAGCGCTTCATGCCGGCGAATGAGCCTTGCGAACGCGCGCTCCAGGATCGAGGCATCGATCTCGGTCTCGACGAGATAGGCTTCCGGCATGTTGTAGGCGGTGGCGCCTTCCAGCTGATGCATCATCCAGAGCCGGCGCTGGGCATGCGACAACTCGTAGTGCTCCTGCTGTGGCGCCGCCGGAATATGCGCCCAGACTTCCGCCCTGGCAGCGGTATCGATCAGGCGGCTCAGCTCGGCGATCGTCGGATGATCAAACAATTGCCGCAGCGCTACCTGCACCCCCAGGATCCTGTGGATCTGGCCGGTGATCTGCAGCGCCTTCAAACTATGGCCGCCAAAGTCGAAGAAGTTGCTGTCGACTCCGAGATCCGACCGACCGAGAACGGCCGACCAGATCGCATGCAGGCGGCGCTCGGTCTCGGTTCGGGGCGCCAAGCCCGCTACGCCGGCATTGCCTTCAGGATGCGGCAAGCGCCGATGGTCGATCTTGCCATTGACGGTCAGCGGCAGGCGCTCGATCGCAACCAGCCATGCCGGAATCATGTAATCGGGCAGTCGTTCGCGCAGATAGCGTCGCAGCGTGGCTTCGGTCGCCGCCTCGGGCGCGGCAACGACATAGGCGACGATTGCCTTGCCGCCGCTACCGTCGCTGCGGGCGGTCACGCAGGCGCCGGAAACCGCGGGATGGGCGAGCAGGCAACTCTCGATTTCCGCCAGTTCGATGCGATGACCGCGGAGCTTGATCTGATGGTCATTGCGGCCGAGAAAATCGATCTCGCCATTCGGCAACCACCGGCCGACGTCGCCCGTTCGGAACAGCCGCTCGCCGACCCGAAATGGTGACGGCAGAAAACGCGCAGCTGTAAGTTCGGGACGGTTGAGATAGCCGCGAGCGACGCCGGCGCCGCCGATGTAGAGCTCGCCGGCGACGCCGACCGGCACGGGCCGCATCGCGCCGTCGAGAATATAGATCGTGGTGTTGTCGATCGGACGGCCAATCAGCACCCGCGCGTCGCTGCCGCGCACCTGGCGAACGACGCAGCCCACCGTGGCTTCGGTCGGACCGTATTCGTTATAGATCTGCATCGCCGGATTCAGCCGCTCGAGGCTCACCACCTGTTCGGGCAGCAGCGCCTCGCCGCCGACGATGGCGACGCGGACGCCGGTCTGCGGCAGCTCCATGTCCTTGAGCAAGGAGATGTGCGAGGGCGTAAGCTTCAGGATCTCGACGCCGGCGGCGGGCGCGAGGCTTTCGGCCAGCATCTGGCGAGGGTCTCGATCCTGGGCGAACACGTGCAGCGCCTGGCCACAAAACACCGGCAGAAACAGGCTGGTGATTGTCAGATCGAAGCCAAGCGAGGATTGCAGCGCGCAGGCCGCGCCGCGGTGCTGCGGATCATAGCGGCTTGCGGCCCAGGCAATGTAATGGGCGAGTTGGCGATGCTCGATCATCACGCCTTTGGGCGTGCCGGTGGTACCCGAAGTGAAGATCACATAGGCCAGCGCATCGGAGCGATGCCCCGGCCGCGGCGCCGGCGCAGGCCATCCGACCGATGCCCGCGGATCGAGCACCATCACGCCGGGCAGGTCGCGATAGATATCAGCGTAATGCGGATCCGTCATGACGACGGGGCAGCCGGCATCGCGGACGATGAATCGGGCCCGTTCCCCGGGATCGTCGGGGTCGATCGGAACAAAGGCCGCGCCAGCCTTGAGGATGCCCCACAGCGCGGCCGCGAGCCACTCCGAGCGATCCATGTGCAGGCCGATGCGCGTCTCGGTTACGACCCCTCGGTGGGATTTCAGCAGGGCGGCGATGCCGTCGGCGCGCGCGCTCAGTTCACGGAAAGTCAGGGTCTTCTGGCCAAACCGCACGGCGACCGCTTCGGGAATGGCGCCGGCCTGCTGTTCCAGCCTCGCCACGAGATCGATGTCAGCCGCGCTTGGTGCCGCTGTCGCATTGAACTGGCGGAGCACCACCTCTCGCTCCTGCTCCGGCAGCAGTTCGAGCGATAGCGCCGGATCATCGGGGGCTGCGAGGGCGGCATGAAGCAGGGTGTCGACATGCCCTGCCAGACGTTCGATCTGGTCCGGATCGAACACATCGGCGTTGTATTTGAACGCCAGCGACAGCCTGTCGCCGGGGACGGCCACCACGAAGAAATCATAATGCGGTCGGTCGTGATACGAGACGTCGCCGACCGACAACCCGGCCTCGTCGACCACCTGCCGGTCCCACGGCGCGTTTTCGATGGTCAACAGGTGATCGAAGGTGTCCCGTCCCAACGGACCTAGCGCCAGAATTTCAGACAGCGGGTAGCCATGATGAGGTTCGCCCGCGAGCCACTGCGACTGCAGGCCGCGCACCAACGCGGCGAAACTGCACTGATCCGGGATCTGCAGCCGCAGCGGGATGGTGTTGATGAACAGCCCGACCATGCGATCGATGCCGGCGATGGCGGCCGAGCGGCCCGAGACCACGGTGCCGAAGGCCACATCCGCAGTGCCGTTGTAACGGGCGAGCAGCAATCCCCACAGCGCCAGGATCGCCGTGCCGAGCGTGGCCCCTTGCTGCGCAGCCAAGTCGCGCAGGCGCGCGGTGGTGGCGGCGTCCAGTTCGAGACCCACCTCGCGCAGCTGATAGCGACCGCCGCGTTGCGCCGGCCTCAAGCGGGGCAGCGTCGCAAGCGAATCATAGCCCTCCAGCTTGCTCCGCCAATAACGCTCGGATTCGGTGGCGTCTCCGTGATCGATCCCTCGCAAGAATTCCGTCGGCTGGAACGCCGGCGGCAGTTCACGGCCCTGCAGCAGGGCCAGCCAGTCGTGATAGAGGATGCCGAGGCTCCAGGCGTCCAACACGATGTGGTGGAAACTCCAGACGATCCGGTAGCGCTGATGCGCCAGGGCAAACACCGCGATCCGCAGCGGAGGATCTCGCTCGAGGTCGAAACCTCTCGCCAGATCCGCGTTGCGAAAATTGGCCTCGCGCGAGCGCTGCGCCGCGGGCGACAGATCGGACCAGTCCTCGACCACGACGACCGGCAACCGGTCCTTCAGGACCACCTGCAGGGCACGGGGTCCGTGGCCATGAACGAAAATCGTACAAAGCAGCGGATAGCGCCGCATCAGCGCCTCCCAGCTCGCGGCGATCGCCGCCGACTCGACCTGTCCTGAGAGGGTGAAGGCGACCTGGATGAAATAGCTCGAGGGATCGGGATCGAGTTGCGCCTGGATGAGCAACCCCTCCTGCAGCGGCGTCAGCGGCGCGACCTCCTCGATCTCGGCGGCAGCCCAGCGATGTTGCGCCAGAAATTGCTGGTAGCTGTCAATGTCGAATAGATGGCCGGCGATCAGGTCGGATGGTGTTCGCTCCGGAGCGGCACGTGCCAAGCAGTGCTCACAGACCGCATCAAGCTCCTCGGCGAGCCCAGCGAGCAGCGCATCAACCCGTTCGGCAGGATCGATGCACGGATCGAAGTGGATCGAAAGCTGCATCGCTTCGCCGCTGACAAGGGCGGTGATGTCGAGGTCGTGGCGGCGCGGTACCCAAGCGGCGATCGGCTCTCCGGATGATTCCGGCGCAAAACCGAACGCGCCGCCGGCAGCGGCCACATCGTCGGCGAAGCGGCCGAGATAGTTGAAGGAGATGCGGGAACGGGGGGCCAACACAACGGGTGTCCCAAGCTCGGTCATCGGAAGGAAGCCTGCTCCCTTATGCGGCACCCGGCGCAGCATTTCCTTGGTCCGTCGGATCGCCAGGCCGCGCTCGGCAACGCCGGCCAGCACGATCGGGAAAATGCTGGTGAACCAGCCGACGGTGCGGGTGAGATCGAGTGCGCGATGCAAGCTTTCGCGGCCATGGCCCTCGAGGGTGACCAGATGGCTTGCTTCGCCGTCCCACCGCGTCAGCGCGTTCGCCAGTGCCGCCAACAGGAGATCTGTGATCTCGGTCCGGAACGCCTTGTGGGCATCTGCAACCAGCGCCGCGGTGCACGGCATCGACAACCGGCGCGCCACCATGCGCACGGCGCCCCAGGTCGGTGCCGGGCGCGGCGGATGCGGCGGAATCGCGGTCAGGATCCCGCGCCAATATTCCGCCTCGCCGGACGAGGATGGATCGGCAACGAAATCCGCCTGAAGCTCGGCCCAGTCCCGAACTGACGCGGTACGGGGGGCAAGCTCGCCTTGGGCATAGAGTGTTTCCAGATCCTCAAGCAGGATGCGCCAGGAAACGCCGTCAATCACCAGGTGATGAGCGACGATCAGAAGCCGTTCACCGTCAGGCAGGTGGAACAGCACGACCTTGAGCAACGCCCCCTGGGCCAGGTCGAAGCCGGCATGCGCGGCCTCGACCGCGCGCGACAATCGCGGGATCGGGTCCACTTCGTGGGACAGATCGCACACCTCAAGACCTGCAAAACCGGACGGCGGCGCGACGTGCTGGCTGAGCGTGCCGTCCACCCCGCAATGAAAATTGGCGCGCAGCGCGTCGTGATGGTTCCACAACCCGTCCAACGCCCGCCGCAGTAATGCGGTCTCGATCGGCCGTTTGGGCTGCAGCATCACCGCCTGGTTGAAGTGATGCAGCGCGCCCGAGTGATGCCGGAACAACCAGCGCTGGGTGGCGCTCAACGGCACGGGACCGAATAGCGGCGCCGACGCGACAGCGCCGCTCTCGACCGCGACAAGCCGAGGTGCGAGGCCGGCGATGGTCGGGTTCTGAAACAAGTCGCGGATTTCGAGCTGCCAGCCGGCCCGTTTCAGCCGGCTGGCCACCAGGATCGCAGCGATCGAGTCGCCGCCCAGTTCGAAGTAATTGTCGTCGATGCCAGGCTGCTGACATCCCAACACGTCCTGCCAGATGCCGGCGAGACATTGCTCACGGGAATCGCGCGGCAACCGAGGCGCGTCCGGCCTGTCGCGATTTGCCGCAGGCACTGGCAACGCGTTGCGATCGAGTTTGCCATTGGCGTTCAGCGGCAGCGCCGGCAGCACCATGAATCGCGACGGCACCATGTAAGCCGGCAACAGATCCGCCAGATCCTGCCGCAGCCGCGCTGGGTCGAGCGCCGGCCCCGAGGCGCCGACCACATAGGCGACCAGCTCGCGCTGGCCGGGGCGATCCTCCCGCACCAACACCACCGCCTCCTGCACTCCGGCCTGGCGCAACAGCGCGGTCTCGATCTCCTCCGGCTCGACCCGGTAGCCGCGGATCTTGATCTGATGGTCGCTCCTGCCGAGAATCTCGATATCGCCGTCGGCAAGACGGCGGACCACGTCACCGGTGCGATAGAGTCTGGTGCGCCCATGATCGAAGGGGTTTGCAACAAATCGGCGCGCGGTCTCGTCGGGGAGACCGTGATAGCCGCACGCCAGGCCGTCCCCTCCCAGATACAGCTCACCGGGAATGCCGACCGGCAACACCTGCCGGTTCCGATCCAGCACATGCAAGGTGGTGTTCGATATCGCGCGGCCGATCGGGATGTACTTCATCTCCGCCGGCACGTCGCGAATTTCTTTCCAGCTGGAGAACGTGGTGTTTTCGGTCGGGCCGTAGACGTTGAGCAATCGTGTCGGCGCGGCGCAGCGCAGCACTTGCCGGATCCGGCGTGGGTCGAGCTGCTCGCCACCGACCATCAGGCAGCGCAAGCTGCCAAATGCATCCGGGGTCTCATCCGCCAACCGGTTGAACAGCGCCGTGGTCAGAAACAGCGTGGTGACCCGCTGGTCGCGAAGGAAAGCTGCGAACTGCAGCGGTGCCAGCAGCACCTCGCGCTCGATGCCGACCAGCCGGGCGCCGTTCAGCAACGCGCCCCAAACCTCGAAGGTCGCGGCATCGAAGGAGGCGTTGGAAGCCTGCGCCACGATGTCGTCGGGTTGCAGGGCGATATAGTTGGTGTTGATGACGAGACGGCTGACGGCGCGATGCGGCACCGCGACACCCTTCGGCTGTCCCGTCGAACCGGAGGTGTAGGTCACATAGGCGAGGTTGCCACCGCCCGCCCGCGGCCAATCCGGATCGCCGTCGGCCTCGTCGGTTGCCCCTGCCGCATCCTGCAGCGATAGCTGGATCCGCGCGCCAACGGCTAGCGCATCGGCGTCATGGTCGGTCAGCACGACCGCAGCGCCACAATCCGCAAGCATCAGTTCGCGCCGTTGTCGCGGATAGCTCGGATCCAGCGGCACATAGGCGCCTCCGGCCTTGATGATCGCAAGCAATCCGACGATCCAGTCCGCGGACCGCCGCGCATGGATCGCAACCGGCGTCTCCAGAACGACCCCGCAAGCGCGCAGGCGGCGCGCCAGCCGGTTCGCGCTGGCGTTCAATGCGCCATAGCTCAGCCGGGTCGCACCGAACTCCACCGCGATGGCATCGGGGTGGGATCTCGCCTGGCGTTCGAACAGCGACGCCAACCCGTCATCCCGGGGATAGGACGTGACCGCATCGTTCCAGTCCGCGAGTTGCAGACATTCCTGATGGCTCAGCATCGGCAACATGGCGATCGGCGCCGCGGGATTGGCCACGATCGCGTCCAGCAGCGACATGAAATGGCCGGCCATCCGTACCACCGTCGCGGCATCAAACAGATCGGTGGCATATTCAAATGCCGCTGAGAGCCCGCCGTCTTCGCCTGCGGTGACATTCAGCAGCAGGTCGACCTTGGCGGCACCATTTGCGACCTCGACCGGAGTCAGCGTCAGGCCCGGCAGCCGGAACGGCTGGGCCGCCGCGGTTTCAAGCGAGAACATCACCTGGAACAGCGGATTGGCGGAGCCGTGCCGTTCCGGCGCCAGCGCCTTGACCAGTTCCTCGAACGGCAGGTCCTGACAGGCCAGCGCCTCGCCGGTGAAATTGCGCACCCGCCGCAGCACATCGAGAAATGCCGGCTGGCCGGACAGATCGCAGCGCATCACCAGGCTGTTGACGAACAGACCGATCAGGGGCTCGAACTCGCGACGGTTGCGATTGGCCACCGGGGAACCGACGACGATATCGTCCTGCCCGGTATAGCGGTGCAACAGCACCGCGAACACGGCCAACAGCGTCATGTACAGCGTGGCGCTCTCGCGGCGGCCGAGTTCTGCAAGCGCGCCGGCGACCGCGTTGGGCAGGCTCACCGCATGCACCGCGCCACGATGGCTCGGCTGGGCTGGTCGCGGCCGATCCGTCGGCAATTCCAGCGGAGCAAGCACGGCGAGGCGTTCCAACCACCAGCGGCGTTGCTGCTGCGCGGCGTCCTGGCCGAGCCACCACTCCTGCCAGGCTACGAAATTGGCATAGTACTGCGCCGGCTCCGGCAGCGGCGAGCGGCGGCCTTCGATGAACGCCTGGTAAAGCGCTCCGAGTTCGGCGAGCAGGACGCCCATCGACCAACCATCGGTCACGATATGATGCAGGCTGAGCAGCGCCAGATGCTCGCGCTCGGCCAGACGCACCAGGCGAAGGCGAAGCAGCGGCCCCGTGGTCAGGTCGAAGGCGCGGCTGGCTTCCGCGGCGCACAGTTCGGCCATCAGCTCTCGGCGCGGCCGCGAATCCAACGCCCCAAGCTCGTCCACCGCGATGTCCATCTCCCAGTCGTGACGGAGCGCGACAATCGGCTGGCCGTCGACAAGCGGAAAACAGTATCGCAGCACGTCATGGCGCCGCACGATCTCGCGCAGGCTGCGGCGAAGCGCATCCAGTTGCAGGTCGCCCGAGATCAACACCGCGGACAAGGTGGTGTAGACCGGGCTCGCACCGGCCACCTGCTGCAGGAACCAGATCCTGCGCTGGGCGCGGGACATCCTCGGCACAGCCGTGTCCGTCCGGCAGATCTCCGGCTGGTGCGGCCGCTCGATCTCGGCATCGCTCAGGAGAGCGTCGAGCAGAGCCAGGTCGTCGAAATGCGGCGACTCATCGATCATCCCATACCCTCTTGCGCCGACGGTCAGCGCCCCTGCCTGCTCAGGACCTCCTGCTTTTCGGCATCCGACATCGAATGGATCCGGCACAGTGCCGACCCGATCTTGTCGGCCCGCCCCTCCGGCAAAGCGGCGCGCACCAGTTCGGCCAAGGCACTCACGGTTGCCGCGCGGAACAGCTGCGGTATTGTCACATCGGCTCGGAAAGCTTCGTGCAGCCTGGAAACGATCCGGGTCGCCATCAACGAGTCCCCGCCGAGATCGAAGAAATTGTCGGCGATACCGACCCGCTGCACCCGCAACACGTCGGTGAACCAATAGGCCAGCGACTGCTCGAGGTCGTTGCGTGGCGCGATGAAGCTCGTCTGCAAATCCGGTCGCGCGTCATCGGACAGGGACAAGGCCTTACGGTCGATCTTCTTGTTGGCGGTGAGCGGCATTTCTTGGAGCAGGACAATCCGGGCGGGCACCATGTATTCAGGCAGCCGCTCGCGGAGAAACCGGCGCAGATCGTTGGCGTCCGGCCCGCTATCCATCGATCGCCTGGTGGCATAGGCCATCAGTTGTGGGTCACCCTGTTCGGTGGCACGGACCAGCGCCACGGCCTCGCGCACGCCCGCATGCAATGCCAGGGTGGCTTCGATCTCGCTCAGTTCGATCCGGTAGCCGCGCAGCTTGACCTGCTGGTCGATGCGTCCGAGAAACTCGAGCGAACCGTCCGGCCGCCAGCGCGCCAGATCGCCCGTCCGATAAAGCCGCGCGCCCGGCGCATCGTCGAACGGATCGTCAACGAAGCGCTCCCGCGTCAGCTCCGGACGGTTCAGATAATGGCGCGCCAGCCCGGCACCTGCGATGCACAGCTCGCCGGCGATGCCAACCGGCACCGGCTGCAATTGCCGGTCGACAACATACAGGCGGGTATTGCCGATCGGACGGCCTATTGTCGGCGCCTGCCCGGTCGGCTGGCATCGCTCCGCCGAGGCCCAAATGGTCGCTTCTGTCGGGCCATAGAGATTGAAGAAGGCCCGCCCCGGCGACCAACGGCTCACCAGCTCTGCACTGCAAGCCTCTCCGGCAACCATGATGATGCGCAGCTTCGGCAGGCTCGCTTCGGGCAGCGCCGCCAGCGCCGAGGGTGGCAGCGTAGCCAAAGTGATTTGCTCGCGCTCAAGGGTGGCCAGCAATGCCGTACCCGGCAGAAGCTGCTCGCGTTCCGTCAGACACAACGTCGCCCCACTGGCCAGAGCCATGGTCATCTCGAAGATGCATGCGTCAAAGCCGGGGGCGGCAAATTGCAGGACCCTGTCGCCCGGAGCCGGCCCGAATTGCGCCGCCTGCTCCTTTGCCACATTGGCGAGCCCGCGATGCAGCAGTGTGGCGGCCTTGGCCTGGCCGGTCGATCCAGAGGTGAAGATCATGTAGGCGGCATGGTCCGGGCCCGTCGCACGCGGCGGATCGTCGTCGGCCTGCTCCGCAATGGCGTCACTCAAGCCATCGTCCCACGCTAGAAGCCAGCAGTCCGGCGCCGTCGGCAGGCGATCGAACAACAGCGACCGGGTCAGCACGACCGGCGGCCGGGCATCCTCCAGCATGGCGGCCAACCGGTGCGGTGGATTTGCCGGATCGAGCGGAACGTAGACGCCGCCCGCCTTGAGGATGCCGACAAAGCTGATCACCATCTCAACCGACGGCTCCAGACACAGACCGACCATCGTCTCCGGCCCGACGCCGTAGGAAATCAGCAGTCGGGCGAGCCGGTTCGCCTCCCGGTTCAGCGTCGCGAAGCAAAGCTGCCGCTCGCCGAAACTGAGGGCGATGTCATCTGGGCGCCGCTCGGCCTGGCGCTGGAACAGATCGACGAGGGTTTCGTCCGGAGCAAGCGGCTTTGCGGTTTGATTGAAGTCGACCAGAATTTGCCGCGCCTCTTGCGGCGACATCAGCTTCATGCGGCCGATCGCTTCACCAGGATGGGCGGCGGCTTGCGCGGCAAGGTGGACAAGATGCGCGGCCATGCGCTGTGCGCGGCCGTCGTCGAACAGATCGGTGCAAAACGAGATCGCAAGCTCCAGACTATCGGCGGCCTCGAAGAAATCGAACGACAGGTCGACCTTCGCTGCGGAAAAACCGTCGTCATAGGCGGAAACTCCGAGGTCGGCATGGCGCAGCGCCAGCGGCTCCGCATTGGCCATGCTGATGGATACGTCGAAAACCGGCGAGCGGCTCATATCGCGCGGCAGATCAAGTTCCTCGACCAGCAGGTCGAATGGATAGACCTGATGCTCGTAGGCATCGAGCATGGTCTGCCGCACCCGATCGAGCAACTCGACAAACGAGTCGTCCGCATCAAGGCGATCGCGCAGCGCCACGGTATTGACGAAACAGCCGATTTGGCCGGCGAGGTCGGGATGATCGCGGCCCGCCAGCGGACAACCGACGATGATGTCCTGCTGGCCGGTGTAGCGAAACAACAGCAGCTTGACGGTCGCAACCAGCACCATGAACAACGTCATGCCGTGCCGCAGGCCAAGCTGGCGCAGCTGCGCGGTCAACTCCGCATCCAGGTGGATCCTGCGCACGCTGCAGGCATAACTCTTGAGGGGCGGCCGCACAAAGTCCGCCGGCAGATCGAGCGGCGGCAACGGGCCCGCCAGCTGATCAAGCCAATAGCGCCGGTGCCGCTGGACCTCCGCCGCAGCGAGCAGCCGGTTCTGCCAGGCGGCAAAATCCCGGTACTGGATCGGCAGGGAGGACAGCGACGGCGGGCGACCGAGCGCGCCGTCGGCATAGCCGATGTCGAGTTCGTTAAGCAGCACGCCGAGCGAAACCAGGTCGCTGACGATGTGATGAATGTTGATCAGCAACAGATGCCGGTCGGGAGCGAGCCGCACCAGCCCCGCCCGCAGCAGCGGTCCTCGGGCCAGATCGAACGGCTGGCTGGCGTGATCGGCCGCGATATGCCGCGCCCGCCGCTCGAGGTCCGGATCGCCAGAGAGGTCCCACTCGGCCCAGGGCGGATCGATCTCCGCTCTGACGAACTGGCGCACGGTCCCGTCGACCACGGCGAAGGTGGTGCGCAGGCTCTCATGCCGGCGGATGATTGCCAGCAGCGCGCTGCGCAGCGCCACCTGATTGAGCGCCCCGGTCAATTGCAGCGCGATCGGCAGGTTGTATGCGCCAAAGCCGCCGACCATCTGGTCGACGACCCACAGCCGACGCTGCGCATGCGATACCGGATAACCCTGCGGCGCCGCGCGTTCTGCGAAGAAGCCTTGGTCCCGCAACGCCTGCAGGGCGTCCAGATCGCCGGCCTTGGCGCGCCGCCTCAGGTCTTCGACGGTTGTCATGATCGCCCCAATTGCTCGAGTTCTTCTGCCGTGGCCGGCTGAATGCCGAAACCGCCGCAGCCGATGCCGACAGGCGGCGCGGCGTCACTGCTCGCTTCCTCCGCTCGTTGGGCGAGCGCCTCCAGCGTGGGCTGGCGAAACACGTCTACGAGGTCAAGGCGGATGCCGAACTCGCGCGACAGGCCCGCGATCAAGGCCGCGGCCCTCAGGCTGTGGCCGCCCAGCTCGAAGAAATTGTCCTGGCGGCCGACGCGGGGCACCTTCAGCACCTCGCACCAATGCCGGGACAGCCGTCGCTCCCATTCCGTTCGCGGCGGCTGATCGCGGGTGTTGCGCTCGGGCTCCTGATCCGGCTCCGGCAGGATGCTGCGATCGACCTTGCCGTTGACGGTCAGCGGCAAGGCCGGCACCGCGACGAAGGCTGATGGCATCATGTAGTCGGGCAGGCGGCTGCGCAGATGCGCGCGCAGCTCCGCAACCCCTGCCGGTTCGTCGCAGACGCTCACATACCAGGCGATCAGGCGATCGCCGCGCAGATCCACAACCGCCTGCCTGACCTGGGGATGGCCGGCCAGGCTCGCCTCGATCTCACCAGGCTCAATCCGGTAGCCACGCAACTTGATCTGCCGATCGGTGCGGCCGCGATACTCCAGCCGGCCATCGGCGGCCCAGCGCACCCGGTCACCGCTGCGGTAGATCCGACCACCATCCGGATCGAACGCAAGCCCGCTCAAGAAGCGCTCGGCGGACAGCTGCGGACGCTGCCAGTAATCCATCGCGACGCCGGCTCCACCGATATAGAGCTCGCCCACCACACCAGGCGGGACCAGCTGCTGCCGATCGTCGAGCACATAGAGACGAGTATTACCGATCGGCCGCCCGAGCCCGATCGGCGCACCGGATTGGACCTTGCCGCATGTCGACCACACCGTGGTCTCGGTCGGTCCATACAGGTTCCACAGCCCGGCGGTCCTTGGCAGCAGCCCCTCGGCGAGAGAAGGTGGCAGCGCCTCGCCGCCACACAAAGCCTTGAGGTCGGTCTTGCCGGACCAACCGGCGGTGAGCAGCATCTGCCACGTCGCCGGAGTAGCCTGCATCCAGTTGGCGCTACCGGCGGCCAGCCGTCGCGCAAGCGCATGGCCGTCGGCAGCCGTCCCCCGATCACAGACCAGGACGCTGCCGCCGACCACAAGCGGTAGATACAGTTCGAGCACGGCGATATCGAACGCGACGGTGGTGACCGCAAGCAAGCGCGCATGCGCGTCGATATCGAGCTCCCGGCGCATCGCCAGCAGGAAATTCACCACCGAGCGGTGCGAGACCCGCACACCCTTCGGCTTGCCGGTAGAGCCGGAGGTGTAGAGGATGTAGGCGCAGTCCGAAGCCGCGATGTCGACAGAACGCGGCGCTTCGCCGCCTTGCGTCATCTCGTCGACGCAATAAGCCGGCGCGCCGGCCGGCCAAAGACTCCGGAGCGAACCTTGCGTCACCAGCGCGCGGATATTCGCGTCAGCGGCTACATAGGCCAGACGGTCGGCTGGAGCGCTGGGATCAAGCGGCACATAGGCCGCGCCGGTGCGAATAATGCCCAGCAGGATTGCCACCATGCCGACGTCGCGTTCCAGCAGCACTCCGATGCGATCGCCGGACTTCACGCCGCATTGCTGCAGATGGCAGGTAATCTTTTCGGCGGCGCGGATCAGTTCGGCATAGCTCCATTCGGATTTGTCGTCGGCAACGGCACAATGATTTGGCCGCTGCCGCGCCTGCCTCTCGATCAGATCGAATAGGCTGCCCTCCGGCAGCTCGATCGCCAAACCGCGGCCTCGCGACAACAGGGCGGCACGTTGCCGCGATGTCAGCATCGGCAGGGCTTGCACCGGACGGCGCGGATCGATGATCAGCGCTTCGACCACCGCCTCGAAGGTATCAGCCATCGCGGTGATGGAAGCGGACTCGAACAGTTCCGTGTTGTATTCGATCCCGGTGATGAGGCCGGCGGAGGTCGCCTTGAAGTTGAAGGTGAGATCGAACTTGCTGGTGCCGGGATGGTCGAACACCGGGCGCGCTTGGATGTCCTCCAGATCCAGCCCGGGCTCGTCCTGGCTCTGCAGCACCATCATCACGTCGAACAATGGGAAACGGCTGAGGTCGCGCGGCACATTCAACTCGTCGACCAGCTGGTCAAACGGGTAGCTCTGGTGATCGAAAGCCTCCCTGGTCTGCTGGCTGATCTCGCTGAAGAAATCTTCGAACGGCAACTCGCCACGAATCCGCGACCGCAGCGCCACGGTGTTAAGATAGCAGCCGACCTGGTCGGTCAGGTCGGGCCGATCGCGGCCGGCGATGGCGCAGCCGATGATGATGTCGTCCTGGCCGCTATAGGCGAACAGCAGCACCTTCAGCACGGCGTGCAGCACCATGAACAGGCTGGCGTTGCGTTGCCGACAAAACGCGTTCAGCGTCTGCAATAGCGCCGGCGCCAAGGTGAAGGAGAGCTCGCGGCCCCGAAATCCCTGCAGCGGCGGCCGGGAATGATCGGTCGGCAGCGCCAGCACCGGCAATTCGCCGGCCAGCCTGTCGTGCCAGTAGGCGCGATGCGCCGCCATCAGATCGCTCTTCAGGATCCGGTTTTGCCACGCGGCAAAGGCCGGGTAACCGAAGGTCAGCCTGGGCAGGCCATGTGGGAGGCCGGTACGGGCCGCCTGATAGAGCTGTGATAGATCCCGCGCCAGGATGGCGAGGCTGATGCCGTCAGCGATGATGTGGCAGATGGTGAACAGCAGCCAATGCCGGTTCGGCGACAATTTGAGCAGGCAGGCGCGCAGCAGCGGCCCACTTTCGAGATCGAACGGCGTCCTCGCATCGTCGCGACCGCAACGCCGGGCCAGTTCCTCTGGATTTCCGGTCA
>Ga0307507_10008170_pt1 | contig 14671 bp, 11 predicted proteins | sample 7_EM_MG_FD_207223 | JGI IMG/M metagenome (GOLD analysis project Ga0307507, IMG submission 207223) | Populus trichocarpa ectomycorrhiza microbial communities from riparian zone in the Pacific Northwest, United States - 7_EM | ecosystem: Host-associated > Plants > Roots > Unclassified | place... | reverse complement strand
TAACTTGTTTGTTGATTTTTGATGATTTTTAATGAATTAATTGATCGTTTATATTTAATTTAATTCCAGTCAATTTAATACTTGTATTACTTTAAGAAAAATATAAAAATCAAAACGAAATCATTTTAATAAATATTATTTATCTAACTTGCAAGCTAAATTTCAAGTAGAGTTTGAGAGTTTATTAATGGATTAGAGTGTGTTTGGGGACGCTGTGCAAATCACGTGCCCAAAAAATTTGAATTTTTTTTGCTTAAAATAATTTTTTTATGTTTTCGGATCGTTTTGATGTGCTAATGTCAAAAATAATTTTTTAAAAATAAAAAAACTTTATTTTGATGCATTTTTAAGTAAAAACACTTTAAAACATCAACACCACTACAATTTCAATTAGCTCTAAACGTGTTTGAGAGTGTGGTTGCAGTTACTTTTTACTTGGAAATATATCAAAGTAATAATATTTTATTTTTTAAAAATTATTTTTAATATCAGCGCATCAAAATGATCTAAAAACACTAAAAAAATTAATTTAAAAAAAATAAAAAATTTAATTTTTTTAAAAAATGAGTACTTTAAATAATTTACTTTGAAATAAATGGTCACTCATTAGGTATAGAAATCCAGAGATATTAAAGAGGGAGGGAGGGAGAGAGAGAGGGACAGAGCACAATCATAGGAACTTGCAGCAGCAAGCAGGCAAGTGGGAGAAGTTGTTGACCGAAAAAAGTGGATCGCTTTTCGAGAGAGAATCAGGAGTTTACCAACGACTGACGTGTCAGTTGACTTTGGTCTGTCTCTGTCAATCTGCAGCAGTGTTAAATAACCATACTTTATTGTTTTCCATTTTCCCTTACATTATTGTCCTCATCACTTACCTCATGCTTCCCTTCGCATCTCGTCATCAACTTTTATTACATATTCTGCCCAACCAGCCAAGTACAGCCGAATCGCTTAGTAATTATTTTTTAAAATAATTTTAAAATAAATTTTAAATGAATTTTAATAACCATACAAATCAAAATCCATAACATGTTAAATTTCTGAATCCATTTTCTTACGTAATTTTCTTGAATTGTTTTTCTTTGACTAGAAATGCTGGGCGAGGGTGATATTTTTTGAAGAAAGAAATTCATCTTGAAGCTACATTGTTATAATAATAGCAATAATAATAATAATAAATTAATCGCAAGATATATGTGTTAATGTATGAGAAAACACATTGAATTATATTGTAAGACTATTCAAATAATTTTATTTTAGCATAACATTTTTTTTCTCACGAATCAATGATTTTTTTTATTCATTCTAAGAGATCATAATTTTATTTATGAGAATTAAAAAAATAAAAAATCCAATAAATCTAAGTGGTTATATATATATATATAACCACCTTATTGGCGATTAATTTACATTTGTGGACTAAGGATGAGGTGCAAGGCAGGAGGACTCTTGAGTATTGAATAGAAGACAGCACATAAACTGGATTTTGCCTCAATGTTGATAAACAGGCCCACAGCCCAACGTGATGGACCATTCCGCTGACCTAGGGGAGCCTACTGCCATTTCAGGTGCTACTTGCTAACTATGCTAATAACCATAGTCGAGAATCATGAAATCTCTCAAGTGCTACTTGCTTCAAGAAAGGAGGGGGAAAATCTGAAGTTTCAATTCTCATGTAATTTATGTGGAGGGTTAATCCTACAATGGACAATGGTCATTTCATACAAATATAAGAAAAAAGAACAAAAGAAAGAAAAAGGCATGAATGATTTGGGACTTGGCTTAAATTGGCAGCAAGGAAACCTTTTGTTGTTTTCAATCTTGTACTTGATATCCATAGGGAAGATTGAGCTGGCACCTAACGAGCATTCAATCTAAGAAAAGGGTTCTAACCAACACTTTTGCGAATCACAAACACACAAGAGGTAAGGGCAAAAGGGTTCGTGAACCAGGTTCCATACACTTGAACAGTTCAATGTGACAAGACTCTTGAATTATGCAGATCCAAGTAAAAATTGTTTCAACGTGTAGAACCCCAGATGTTTTCTTCAAATTCATCTCTTTTCTGTGCATTTCACCTGAGAAACAACAAGCTTGGGGGTTTAATGAAGGCACTCTCGTTAGAATACATGTTAACAATGAGTGGATATAAAGGCTTCCTCAATCCATAGTTATAGTTTTTAGCTAGCTTGACATATCCCACCACTATTCTAGACTTGTAAACTTGCTTACTGCCAATGAGCTAGTAGCAGAACCGGCATTGTCCTCCCTCTCTTAGAGATCCCTCGTTAGAGCCTCTTAACAAAAAAGTGTTGTACACTGCAAACTTTTTAAATGCAAATTTCCTGCTATTATTTCTATTACATGAGCTATTGCACTGAAGGCACCGTAGGAGAATGTTCAGAATCAAATGCTGATTGCTCATGGGAATACCGATCTTATGGCTCTCGAGGCAACTCTAGTTAGCAGTCCTTTGGATCTAAACAATCTTGCAATCCTAAAAGAATCATCTTCTAAAACACTTAAATAATATCAAACCCAATAAAAAAACACCGTGATTAATTAGGTATAGAAAGCACGGGAAAACCAATCTTCATGGTAAGTTTTGTGGTTTCTCAGAAAATAACGTACCTATTTTGGGAGAACCTCTTTGTGAGCTTTGAATGAGAGAATCACATTCCAGACTAAAGCAATAACATTAGCAGCAAGAACCTGAAATTGGTTTTTAAGTGAACGGATATTGGAACACAGTAGCCAAAATCGCTAGCAAAAGTTACAATGATTGTCAACATGAATATTATAGCAAAATTTAACACTAACTTGACTCTCTATAACAGCTTCGGAGGTGAATGGTAATGGTACCAAACCTAAATATGGCCAGCACGTGCTGTGCAGATAAATGTAGGAACACTCTACCACTTCACCATCAGACAACTCAATTTGGTCACAATTTTAGCTCATTTCTGGCATTGTATCAGATGTCCGAAGCAAGTAGGGAATGCAAAGCTGTTCCCCTTTTACTACTTCAAATTTTTTTTTTTTTTTTTCAAACCAACACTTCAAAGTTATCTAACCATGTAAGACATGTAACATGCTAACAACCACAAATGTATAGACACATGATGCTCATTCAAACCTGAAATTGCTGTGGGACAAAACGGAAGTTCAGAAATTGAAATGGTATCCACAGTTGCCAATTTGCAAGAACAGCAGAAAACCATTCCTGCAGAAAAAGAATATTAAGAAAAGTTAACGCTGAACAATCCTTCCAACTGACTGTGTTCAGTGGTTTATAGACATAGAAGCCACAGAAAGAACAGAAAGGGATGCCCCTAAGTCTTTAACACAACCTGCTGAAGCTTAGGTATGACTTGTGATGGCCTTCCCTCCAGCGTCACCAATGTTGACAAGAAAACTCCAATGAATATAGGAGAAAAAACAAACTGCAATTATTTTAGAATACATAGAACATATTTAGCTCAGCAGCACAGATGTTGTCATGAAAATTATGAAAGTCAACTATGAAAAATTTGGCGTCACCTGATCAGCTAAAAGGCGCAAGAATGCACCTGATGCTCCGGGTACTGTTACCATTTTACTCAAATATAAGTACCTAAGAAACACCAGGTCAAGTAATGAAAAATTAGCAGGATCCTATAAAAGCAGGTGTGTTTTCATTTTTTTTAAGCAAATTCTGGTTGACAAGATAAGCATATGCATTGGAGTACAGTAGACACCAAAACAATTTGGTGGCTAAGAAACATAAACCAGTGCATCATTAGTATTTAGTCAAACAGATTGGATCATCCAAACTTCAGGCAAACAAAAATACATAAACCAGTGCAGCATTAGTATTTAGTCAAACAGAATGGATCATCCAGACTTCAGGTAAACAAAAATACAGAGTCATGTTTGAAGGGTAGAACTTCAACTGCAAATATTGAGGCAAAAAAGTTTTAGGCTGTTATTTTCACGAATGGCTTCTCACATGCGTTAATTTAAACTCTACTCACTAACCTTCTCATGCTTGCAAAACCAAAATATGAAAAGTCTGAAGGATTACCAGATATGCAATGTAGGACCCACCAGTACCAGCCCCAAGAGTGTAAACAAGAAAGTTCTTTTAAGGTCTAGGGATGGAACTTGATCAATCACAAGCTGAGGCAGAAAAGGCAAAGATTTAGAAAAGTTATACATGAAATGGTCTATAACAAGAGCATGTATTAAAAATAGCTTAATTACTACAATTGAACATGGCAAGGAGTTCTTAGAAGATGCCATAGCGTAACCAGGACACACACACACACACACACATGAGAGCATATAAATGAAAAATTGGGCCATCGTTTCCTAATTCAAGGTGACACCAATGTTAGTAAAACTTGAGTTTGAACACTCTGCAGTTCAAAAAAATAAAAAGTTCGGATGTTCTTACAGGCACTTCAGACCACCCTAAAGGATAATTCAGTGACATTTATTTATTTCATATCATTAATTTTTTTTTATATGGGGGGGGGGGGGGTGTGGGCGCTGGAAATCAATTGTTTTCTCAAAGACTGTTCACACCTTGTTTGGAGGCATTCAGAAAAGAGATAGATCATTCAAAAACCATAAATGCAAAACCAAAGTTGCCAAAATTCCACAAATTGATGAAGTTGAACTACCATATAGATATCATAAAGTTTATAGATCAATACTTAGACCAACAGTTTCAGTTCATGACACATCCATAGGTCGCTAAATAAAGCATAAACCACTCATCTTAGAGATCAAATGAATGGAAATCAATACAAAGAACAAACACTCACGACATATATATGAACAGAAAAAACCCAAAATAAGTAAAACGTGGAAGAGAGATGCACATTTCGCTAACATCTGTTGCCATAGCCTGTAAAATTACCTGGCAGATCAAGTCTCCCATAAGAGTCAATATCGCAGAAGTTACAGCTTTAGTCAACACAGGGTAGTTTGCAAGAAGATTCAAATACCTGCAATAACATATAACTCGATTTGAGCTAAAAGTGATCTTGTTTTTAAATCGGTTATTGGTGAGAGATTATATCACAAATTGCAGGAGAAAAAAAAAAATTCAATGCAGACAAAGATGACAAATAGGGTACAGCATGTACATACAAAAAAGATTCCATACTCCCATAGATTTCCACTTTAGGAGGAGTTAAGAAATATCTGATTAAACATTTTTATTGCATTCCCAAGACAACAAAATAGAATTTTACATGCTATCAAACACCAATGTGAAAAAAAAGCTTGCTACGCAGCATGAACCAGAAAGAACTAAAATCACCAACAGCGTAAAAACTGAACAGATTAGCAAAACTGACAATTCATGATTACCATGAAAGGAAGGACCAGTTACTATTTCCACCAGAACCACTACTAGCACCACTACCTTCACCTCCACCACCAGCAGAGCCTCCAACCCCACCAGAACCACCAGAGCCACCATCAGAAACAGCCAAGAGACGAGATTGATCAACACCCAATTGCCTATATCCCTTTCTAGTACCATCCAAGTCCTTAAACACAGCTCCATGACTATAATTTAAAGAATTTGAAAACAGAGTAGAAGAAGAACAGGCCCTGAATCCAGTTATCTGAACAGGGTTCAAGGAAAGCTGAGTTCTTTGGCTAGAATGAGAAGTGGGTTTGCATGAAAAACCCGCAAAACAGTATAACAATGGAGTCTTACGAGTGAGAGATACTGGGTTTGGCACCATTTTTACTTTGAATGGAAAAAATGCCCTTCAGGGTTTAAAGGTAGTGTTTTTTTTTTCTTTTTTTGAAGATCAGGTTTTGTCACGGGTAGGGTTTTTGGCTACTGGAGGCCAGGGCAGTGGAAAAGGCTTTGGCTGTAGCAGTGAGTGTGTGACACACTTGCAGCTTAACTCTTTCGTGCCTCTGCTTTTGTTTGTTTTGTTGACGTAGGGGAATTGAAAAGGTTAAAGGTGATTGCTACAAGGTTAACCTTAATGTGGCCCCTAATGTATTACCTCTAGTGTAAAATGAGTCTCAAACATTTTGATTTTATCAATTTTATCCCAATCTAATCAATATTAGATAATGCAACTCTTTCGGGGGTGTTTGAAAGTGTGGTTCCGGTTGTTTTTCAAAGTGTTTTTCATTCGAAAATGCATTAAAATAATATTTTTTTATTTTTAAAAAATTAATTTTGATATCAGCGCATCAAAATGATTTGAAAACACCAAAAAAATATTAATTTGAAACAAAAAAAAATATAAAAAAAAATTCATTTTTTTTAAAAACACTTTTAAAATACAAAAATAGTAGTTAAAAAAATTGATTGACTTAAGGTCTCTTCATATGATAAAGCCACAAAGTTCAGATTATTGAGAAGCAAATTTGACTTGCGCGCACACAAATACAAAAAAGAAAAGCAATGTAATCCTAAAAGGTAGTTCAACTGATCAAATCTTGAGTTTGTTTTTCAATGGTCACGAGTTCGAGTCCCTTCAGAGCCACTGGAGACTTACATGATCGTTAACTTCAAGGCTTGTGGGATTAGTCAAGGTGCATGCAAGATGACCCGATCACCTATATTAATTAAAAAAAAAGAAAAAAAAAGAAAAGCAGTGTAAGTACTGCTAGTTGATATATCTTACGGTCTCCATTAATTTCTCGGTGTTTCTCATGAATTCAATCTTCGTAAAGTCTAGCCAGGATTTCAACCATGTCGATCCTTTCTTCCGGTGATTCATTTGAAAATTGCAGAGCCCACTACATTATTGATGTGGCACATTGCTCCTTATTTGCTGAATAGCCATCTCTTCGATTCATCTGGTTGCTATCCACAATTTCAGTTACTGAATCAGGCAATGATTCATTGACCATAAGAATCTTATGTCGCTTATAGCGTTTTCTTTTTTTAATTCAAAACTTGAGTTAACTCTAGTAAATTCAGGTTAATCCATTCTAGGTTAGAGGGTCTTGACAGGAGCTCCGATAGCAATATTTTTGAAATAAAGTTGGGATTAACGCCTCTTCAAATGGTCATGCAACGGTTAAAGTTTAGATTATTGACAAGAAAATATAACTTACACAGCCGGAAAATGGAAGGGGCAGTGAGGTACTGGAAGGTACTAGGAGTTAATGTTTCTTATGTCAATCGTCTCTCAGGTTCTCTCAAGAACTCCACTTTGATCTTCTGAAGCCTTGCCAGGATATCGAGTGTGTTGATCCTTTCTTCAGGTGATTCATAAGTACATTGCAAAGCCAACTTCCATTATAGATGTGACACAGTGCTCCTTATTTACTGAATATCCATCTCTTCTATTCTGCATGTTGCTATCTACAATGTCAATTACAGAATCAGGCAAGGATTCTTTCACCAATCTCTTTAGGCTCATTTCTCCCTCAAACATTTCATCAGCAGGCTTTTTTCGCGTGAATATTTCCATCAACATGATCCCAAAGCTGTAGACATCAATCTTGGTGGACACAAGACCATCCAGTCCATATTCTGCACAAGATATTTAGAATGTCATAGGATGTGATTTATCAAATATTTGGAAGAACAAGCATCACCTGGTGCCATATACCCTATCGTGGCAAGGGTCTTGGTTTGTGCAATGGATTCGCTTTCACCTAAGAGTTTTGCTATGCCGAAATCACATCCGTGCGCAACCATGTCCTCATCTAGTAACACATTGATACACAGAGCCATAACTTCCAACGCCCAGCAGATTACTCTCATGAAATTCATTTGTTGAACGCAGAAGTTCAAAGTTTGAAATTCTTCTCTGGATTGCTGTCAATGGCACGGGTTGTGGAACTGAAAAGATATATATCACTCACAAAAGCCAACACGGTAATAAACTGAACGGAAAATCCACAAGTATGAATATTTTTAAAATTGATAATCGAGTTCCAATTCCCAGAACAAGAATTTAAATAGCTTGTCCTAATAGAAAATAGAAATAGCATAGAATCTGAAATTAATACTAAAATAAAAGGAAAAGATAATTAGAAAAGCTAAAATTTTGAAATAGAAACAATTGAGGCGATTTTGGAGATTTAGATCACAAAAAAAGACTTAAAGGAGGATTTTGACCTAAAAAATAGTTTCCGGTGGCCTTCACACTTTATATTGAAGTGCCTTTTTGATCAGTATGATTTGAACTAATTAAATACCTAGATCAAAAGGTTATCGGCTCATGCGTGTTTGTCCTTTCAAACTATCTTATTGGCATTTGCAGATTGCATGTCAAATCTTTAGACACAGCTCATCACTGTAGTTTTAAGAATTTAGTACAGAATCACACAGAATAACTGGCCCTGAATCAAGTCATTTAATAGAAAGTTCTTAGGTTCATATGAACTCTTGTTTCTGCTTTCGGCCTTAGGGATTGCAGAAAAAAGGCCTCAAAGTTATAAATATGGCCTATTAAAGCCCATTATGGTCCCCTGAGAGCTTGATTTAGGAACACATGTGCTTGTTTTCTACATGAAAATGAATTAAAGTAGAAGTTGTATGAAAGAAATTTTACCTTGTATAATTATAATAACAATTCATATGTGAACATTCTATTTTAAGACTGGATCAATGTTGGATAATCTTAGTGATGAAAAACTTGATTGAATTGAGATTCAATTAACTAAAAAAAATAAAAATTAAGGCCTCCTCCAATGATAAACTCTAATGATAAAGAGACAAAATTGATGGTATTGACCATCAAATTTAATTCACACAGGAAAATTGGACAGCAATAAACTAGAACAAGTTGATGTATGTTATGGCCTCCGCCTCTCAGAATCTCTCAAGAATTCCGCCTTGATGTTTTTAAGCCTTGCCAAGATTTCAACCATGGCCATCCTCTCTCCAGGTGATTCGTTGACACATTGCAGTGCCAACTCCATTATAGATGTCACACAGTGCTCCTTCTTTACGGAGTAGCCATCTCCTCTATTCAGCATGTTGCTATCCACAATGTCTATTACTGAATCAGGCAACGATTCTTTGACCAATCTCTTCAAGCTCATTTCTCCCTCGAACATTTCATCGGTAGGCCTTTTTCGCGTCAGCATCTCCATTAACATGATTCCAAAGCTATAGACATCAATCTTCGTGGACACGAGTCCGTCCAATCCATATTCTGCAGTTGACAAGAATGTTACAGCGAGGATGTGATTTCCCGAATATTTAAGCTAAAGCAATGAACATATTCTGTTTTAGGGAGAGTACACATTACCTGGTGCCATATACCCTATTGTGGCAAGGGTCCTGGTTTGTGCGAAAGACTCATTTTCACCTAAGAGTTTTGCAATACCAAAATCACATACATGCGCGACCATGTCTTCATCTAGTAACACATTGCTCGGTTTCAAATCACAATGCACCACAGGAGATGGATAACCGTGATGGAGATACTCTAATGCTGATGCAACATCGATCATTATGTTCACTCTTTGAATGATGTCCAAGCAATAGTTGTGGGAGTATAACCATTTCTCCAAGCTTCCTTTAGGCATGTACTCCAGGACTAAGGCTTTGAAGTCAAGATTAGAGCAACTGCAGATAATCTTTACAAGGTTGCGGTGTCTAATGTTGCGCATGATTTCGCACTCTGTGTCAAAACTTCTGAATGCTCTTTGCAATTGCAGATTAAAAATCTTGACAGCTACATTTAGCCCATCTCGAAGCCTCCCTTGATAGACAGAGCCAAAACTCCCTATGCCAAGTAGATTACTCTCATGAAATTCATTCGTTGCATGCAGAAGTTCTAGGTAAGAAATTCTTCTCTGGATAGCTGTCACTGGCAAGGCTTCTGGGATTGGATCTTTTCTGTATCTTCGTCGACATCCCATGACAAGAAAAATGAAAGCCACCACAAGCAGTATAGATGCAACAGTTGGTAAACTGAACCTTAGAAGTCTGGATTTAGTCTTTGAATCTTTACGAGATTCAATGCTGCAAGGTGGGACTTGCAGCCGAGATGGACCGCATAGACCCTTGTTCATAATAAAAGAACGAGCAGTAAAATTTGCGAACGGTCCTCCTCTTGGAATTTCTCCTTGTAGTCCATTAAAAGACACACTGAAAAACTCCAAATATCTAAGTGCCTCTAGTGATTTGGGAATCTCACCAGACAAGTTATTTTGTGATAGATCTAAGAGTTCCAGGCTTACCAAACCACCGAATGCTTCTGGAATGGACCCTTGAAAGCTGTTTTTGGATAATGAAAATCTTATCAAGTTCTGGAGTGAACCTATTGTACTCGGAATATTACCTGACAACTGGTTGCTTGACAAACGAATTCCTATTGCAGCTTCCATTTCTCCAACTTGCGAAGGAAGAGATCCATATAGAAAATTTGAATGCAGATTCAAAATCAAGAGATCCTTTAGGCTCCACAGAGCCATAGGTATGGTAGAACTTAATATATTGAAGTGAAGATAAAGGTTTCTTAGAGACGTGAGATTCCCTATGCAGGAAGGTATCTCTCCAGACAATACGTTATTGTTTAATGTTATGTCAACCAACCTCCTTGCAAGACATATATCAGATGGAATGGAACCATTAAGATTGTTTTTATGAAGATATAGTACTTGAATCTTCCTTAGCCCTCCCACTGTTGTAGGAATAGGTCCCATCAGACTATTCTCTTCCAAACTTAAGACAATTAGGTTGCTCAAGTTGCCAATCTCACCTGGAATATTGCCTTTGAGCTTGCTGGCGTATACATAAAATTTTGTTAGAAAGCTGGATAAATTCCCTACGGAATTGGGCAACATGCCATCTAAAGGGTTGTCCCCAATATGCAATTCTTTCAACTGCCTAGAATTTGTCAAAGAGGTGATGAAGTTGAGTGTCTGACTGGAAGGGTGATTAGTAAAGGAATTGGATTGCAAACTGAGGACTTGCAGCGCTCTCAAATTTCCAAATTCTTGTAGAACATTTCCAGTCATCTTGTTATATGACAAATCAAGTATCTCCAACCTGGACATATTCCCAAGAAAGCGTGGCATTGACCCTGATAACATATTATCACCAACATATAAGCCAATCGGTATGAATTGATGAAATAAACTGAAAACTGAAAGAGAGTGTGTGTGTGTGTGTGTGAGAAAGAGAGAGAGATGGGTAACGATCCGACCTGTTATACCATTTAGATTTAATTGCAGTTCCTCCAAGTTAGGAAGATCAATGCTGTTTTCTTGAGGTATTGATCCTGCCAAAAAAAAAAAAAAAAGTGAGGCGCATAATCTTTCGATGATGATAATGTGTAGGACATTAATATTCTAGTTTATATTAAGTTGGATACACTTGAGAAATTATATTTAAGAAATTGGTTTCTTGATAACATATATATTTGATAAAGTTGGTTTCTTGTATATTTAAGAAATTATAAACATTTTAAAGAAGACTACATAAGAGAAAAATATAAAGCAATAAAATATAAATTAGGATTCTACTTCTATGTATGACCCTTTTTGGTCAAAATTTCTGTCTTTCTTGGTGTTTATTTTCTTCTTATCAGGTTCGGTTTAATAGGAACAAATAATCAAACCAATCTAATTTGACACTTAGAATTAGAACAAGGCAAAAGATAATGCCTTTTTGTTTTATCTGAACAATTAAACTGGGACATCTTTGATCCAGCATTCTTATGTAATACAAGCTCAAGAATCCTGTTTCCGAATGAATATAGTTTGGTAGATGTTGCAAATAAGGAAAATTAAAAAACTAAACAGAGAGAAACCAAGAACGTATAAATTCTGTGCGATACTGTAGGCTTTCCACAGGAAAATAATGTTACAAAATCTGACCATTTCGATTAGGGATTTAATGACAGGGTTTCTTTATGCACTTATACGACTAGTGCTCTGCTTTCTCTAGAAGCATCTCAAACTATAAACGACTGTGTTCAAGGTGCGAAGAAAGAAGAAAGAAAGCATTGTTTGAATAACATCGTTAATGGGTATATTTGAAGTTAAATTAAAAGTAAGATCCATTTATTTTTAGAGTTAAAATTTTATTTAAATTTAATCTTTAATATATATTTTTTAACATACAATATTAACATGAATTAAAAAACAAATAAATAAATGAGAAATTGTGATGAAGCTCGAAATCATTTAAAAAACTATATCCTACATTGAAAATAAACAAAACTTTCAAGTGTTTATAAAGTGAGTGGTTAAAAAGTTAAAACTAAATCTAAATAGCATTCAAGTTTTTAGAGAGAAGATGTTTCAGGCAAAGTGAGCTTTGATCTTTAAAAAATATAGATTTAATTCTTGATTTAAAATGATTAATTAAAAGTTGATAATATAAAAATTAATTCTAATTATTATCATAATAAATTTATCAACTTTTTAACTTTCAAAATCCACTATAAAAAGAGAGAGTGAATGAAGAGTTCCTAGAATGTTTTTTAATTTTTATACACTTTTCATCATTTCATATTTTAGTTTTTTTTTCTTTTTATGCTTTGTTTTTTCTTCAAAATCTAGAGCTAACGTCTATTTTGTTAAGAGATATTTGAGTTATATAATTTTTTGTTCAAATACCTTATTTAGAAGTACATCTAAACCAATATAGTATTGTTGAAATCTTGAAAGATATATTGCAAATATCTTAGTTACACAAGTGATAAGTAATAAAATTTTAAGGATAAAAAAATTATCATTGACAACAATAAAAGTTTTATTACTTTAAAATATTTCAACAAGTACATATCCTTTTTTTATTTCAATTTAAACATATATAGTTATTACTATTATTAGTATACTGCTAAAACTTTGATTTTATATCAATTATAATTTTGAATAAATACTTAATATACTACTAGTATTTTTTTATTATTATATCCATATTGAAAATATGTCCAACACAAGTTTTTTTTTTTTTGCATGTTTATATATTAAAAAAATTATATACACTCTAGACTTTCATTGAATTTTTTTTTAATGTTTTGTATATTTTAATGTTATTATAAACTTTAACATCATTACTCACAAATCTTATATATTTATAACTGTGAAAAACAAGCATTACCTGACAGGTTATTGCAACAAATTTGCATGGTTCTTAAAGAAGTCATGTTGAAGATCGATCGAGGCAAATCACCTGCACAATAGCTTAGGATATTAGTAAAAAAGATGATAATCAATGAATAGGTTAGTAAAATATGTTACAAAAATGCATCAAAGACAGTATGTGTCTCTGTGCACATATAGGAACGAGAGACTGCAAACCTGACAACATATTGACACCAAGATTTAGAACCTCAAGCATAGGGAGGAATCCAAGTTCTTCTGGAATAACTCCAGTGAAGTTATTATAAGGCAACCATAATAATTGTAGCTCTCTACATTTGAATAAATCAGATGGGATTTGGCCACTGAGTTGATTAGAGGAAAGCAAAAGCATTTCTAGTCTAGGAAGATGGTCGCACATGTTCTTCGGAAGACTTCCAAATAGGCCGTTAAACATGAGATCAAGGACTTTCAAGGAAGAGATGTTGAAGATTGTGGATGGGATTGTACCTGAAACATATCCATGCATGGTAAAAAAAACCCTTCACATGTTAAGAAATTAAAGTTCATAAAAGGTGATCATTTGGTACCTGTGAGATTATTTCCATCGAATCTTAATTCTTCAAGTCTGTGCAAATTCCCAAAACTTTCGGGTACTATCACTAATGATAACTTATTGGAACCTATATCCATTACTTGCAATCGGCGTAAATTACCTATCTCGCTGGGTAGATCTCCATGGAAACTATTGTTGTAAAGAATCAGATATTGAAGAAAGGACAGGTTTCCAAGTTGTGGAGGAATGGTCCCTAGGAGGCCCATGCTAGAGAGATCCAGCGCTGTGACTCTTTGCCTGCGAAGACTGCAAGAGACTCCCATCCAGTTACAGAAGGAGGTTTTGGAGGACCAGCTGTGAGTTAGCATGTTTTGAGGATCAAAAGTAATGTGATCCTTGAAGGCAAGAAGAGCAGATTGATCAGTGAAGTTACTTGTGGGTATGCTAATGCATTTCTTCGGCAGAGACATTAGCAGCATCGAAACAAGAATAGTGATCCAAACTCTCCCCATGACTTATTTTGTGAGAACATAATAATAAAAATGAAGACTAAGAAAAAGCTTTATAAGCTGATTTTGAATGGCGAGCAAGATCACAAATCCTGTTTTCCTTGAATTAATGATCATGACTTCCATATGGACAGATGCTTCCATAAATGTGGAGAGTCAGAATGCCGTGAAAGACCTTCTCAAAAAAGTCAAAATTAAATAACATGAAGGAACCACCAAGATTGTAATTCCCGTCTAAATATAGTTGGACCATACTATTTGCGAAGTCCTTAACTATATAATTATGTCCTAAATGATAGTTGATTAGATAATTTCACATGAGTATGTTAAATATCTCAGGATAATGTTTCAATATTATATAATTGGACGATCTTTTTTAATTTAAAATCCATGAGAATGTTAAATCCATTATAATAACTCTAAATAAAACAAATTATGAAGCTCAATTTCTAATAAATTTATTTTTTAATAATAAAATTGAGAAAAAATTAATCTAAAAAGGACACACTAAAATGACTTTTCTGAACAAAATTTTGAGAATATCATTAGCAATCTTATAAGGCTTTCCTAATATCTGATTGTTCTA
>Ga0307507_10008169_pt1 | contig 14675 bp, 7 predicted proteins | sample 7_EM_MG_FD_207223 | JGI IMG/M metagenome (GOLD analysis project Ga0307507, IMG submission 207223) | Populus trichocarpa ectomycorrhiza microbial communities from riparian zone in the Pacific Northwest, United States - 7_EM | ecosystem: Host-associated > Plants > Roots > Unclassified | place... | reverse complement strand
ATTAATTCATTTGTTTTACATGTTACTTTTTACTTTTTTAATATATAGTCCATATATAAAGAGGATCAGATGCATAGATAGGTATATTAAAAAAAGTTAGTTTTAACGTAAAAATTCACCTCTTTAGAAAGAAAATTATAGATCAAAGAGGTGATGTCTAATTTATTTTTATACTATTTTAGATTTGAATTTAATGTAAAATTCAATTATTAACCTTGGAAATAATTTCAAATGCATCAATCGGGTGTTTAATTATCAAGATCTGTTTAGATTGAAATCACATCAATATTTAATGTTTTGTTTTTATTAAGAGAGATTATTAACTATAATGTTTTAACGAGAATGGCAGAGATTAGAGGTGCATGGGTTGATCAGTGATATGCATGCATGCATGTATGCATGACCAATAATGCTCGAGTAGTCAAGGATCGGACTACTAAGTACTACAGCTGAGCAATTGTAATAAGTAAATTATGAATGTCAAGATCGAGGATACATATTTTCCAGCCATGCTTTTCCTTAATTTCCTATATATATTCTTGGACGTGGAAAATAGCCGCGGTACTGCTCTTCTGACAAGACAAGTACTCAAGTGTTCTTAGGATGTCTACACACACACACACACGTATGTCCAAGTTCAATGAATCTAATCTCCACACACACACTCCCTTCCTCTCTACATTCAATATTGAGCCAACTAATTAAGGTTTCCTAAAGTCATTTACTTTCCATCATATATATATATATATATATATATATATATATATATATATATATATATATTCCTACCTACATACATACATGCTTCTCATAGTTAGTTAGTTTGTCACACAACAAAACCTTTTTACGGGAGACTCTCCTCACCTATTATTTTGCATATGTACGTATATTTAGATGCGATTTAAAAATATATTTGGTTTAAAAAAACATTAAATAGAAAAGAAAAGAAAAGAAAAGAGCTTTCGGCTTCAATTTTAATGCTTGGTGACTTCACCTTAATTTAATGGTAAATTCTGACCCAAGGTGTTAGGGCAGGCAGAGAAGTGTTAAATGGGCTTGAGCTGGGGTTTTAAATGGGCTTGTGCTGGGGTGTTAAATTAAATGGGCTTGAGCTGGGGTGTTAAATGGGATGCTGCATGATATGGAGGCCCGGGAACTTGCCGACTAAAGCATCAGCATCAAGAGAGAGAGAGAGGCCACTTTTGATTTTTGACTCGCAGAACATAGAGGGAAGAGCGAACGCGTAGACAACGACGACGAAAGCAATCGAGAAAAAGTCAAAAGTAGCCTCGCTAAATTAAAAAAGAGGAAAGAGTTTAATGCTTCTCTGGTTCTTTGGATCGTGCGTGCTGCAGCTGCTACCTTGCCTCGCCTCTCGAAATGCCGAAAACAGAATCTCCTCTCCTCTCCTACCTTCCTCCTCCTCTTCCCTGCCCTGCTTTCTTCGCCAGATTATTAATTAATTAAGTTATTTGTCTGTTAGCTTTCATTTCAGACAGAGACGGAGACGGAGACGGAGACATGTATTCTTAAGCCCACCACAGACAATCAATTTCATCACCATATTCTCTCTCTTTTTATTTCAACTATCTCAAGGTAAATCTTGCTTGCTTGATTCATTCATTCTTGTTAAAAGTAAATTACGAGGGATGGGTTGGATTGGATCTTATCGTTGTTTTTCTTAAATCTTGATTATTTATTTACTAGATTTGATCATCATTGGAGTTGGGCTCAACCCCAGTTCTATCTCATCTCTTCCTGTTTGTATATTACTACGAGCCCTGAGCTCCTGCCTGTTTTCTTCACCTTTGCACGGCAAAGATGCACGCTTTTTCACATTTCGAGCGCAAATTAAATGAATTTTTTACATGAACAAAACGAAAAAGAAAAACCCGCGATTGTTCGGCCGTGCTCTCGATTTTTTCATGAATAATCTTCTCCATTGTTACGTTGTCTAACTGGATTTTTGGGTTGCTGAATCTGCAGACACTTGATCTATTCTATTTACACCCTACTGAGATTAGAGAATTTGTCCAATCTTTTCAAAGTTTAAGCATACTTCAGCGAGAATGGCTGAGGGAGGAATATCGAGCTTCTGGGGTCCTGTCACGTCTACAACCGAGTGCTGTGAGAAGAATTATGCATATTCTTCTTATATTGCCGAATTCTACAACACCCTTTCTAATATACCATGCATTCTTTTGGCACTCATTGGCCTTATAAACGCATTGAGGCAGCGGTTTGAGAAGAGATTTAGTGTTCTCCACATATCTAACATGATACTTGCTATTGGAAGCATGATTTTCCACGCCACTTTGCAACATGTGTAAGCATTACTCTCTGTTTTTTTTTCACCGATGATCTCTTATTCAACAATTTTTTATCTATGGATAGTTCTCTCATGTATGCTGGTAGAACACCTGATAGCTTGATGAATGAAAATTTGAATAGAATGCATCATATGCTGGCAGTTGTGATAATTTATTCTGAATTTCCCAACTAAATAAAAATCCTTTAGTTTGAATTTTCTGTTGGTTTACATTGGCAATGCGGTCTTTATCGGGCAGCTCCGTTACTACTTTTTTGTGTTCAAGTCACAAATAAATTGTCCTTATCACAAATCATCATCATCATCGGTAGATGGTCATTAGATGCAGTTTGAACCATTGCTCTTGCCTTTCATTTGGGATAGGCTCCTTCCTGGTTCTGTATATATGGTGTGCTCTAAAAAGATTGATGTGAGTGATTATCATTTGTATACATAAGTAGGGTTGCTGGTGCATAGGTTGTGGAGAAAACATTTAAATAGGCTGAGCTCGTGGAGCCATAATGGTTGTGAACTTTTGTATGACTTATCCTGTGAGAAATGTTTGTGTTACATCACAGTGCAAACTTCTTATTCTGCCCTCTGAAGGCAAGGAAATTCAAAATTGCATCGCTGCTTTCTTTCAGCGGTTATTAGAAAAGATGATATCTTTTTTCTTCAAAAAGTTGATTTAGATTCCATGTTTGTGTTATTTTCTATATCCTGGAGTCAACTCCTATCCCACCCTCTCTCATTTAAAGGCATTGATGATGTTGGATGGCTCAATGCCCAAAAAGGTACATGATTAGGAATGGCAGATAAGGGAATTTTTCGGGATGTGTGAAAATCTGATCATCCTTTTTACATGAGTTACATACATGAATAGAGTGGCACAGGGTTCATATTAGGAATTGACTTCAGGGAGCGAAAGAGAGTAGTTGGAAAGATCTGTTTTTGCTTCAGCCTCAAGTCCACATGGAAGCATTTGGCAGTCATCCAACAGATAGCTTTCTCAATAGTATACATGTCTGGTTAAAAGAGTTTGCATGCCTGAAAAGATAAAGGGCTCAGCTTCATGATGTATTTTCTTCTACATCCACCATTGCTGCAGGCTTAGTGCAATACATTCGTATTCTTGTCGAAATACAATCCACTGGCACTTAGAAATGACACCCCTCAATTAACAAGATCTCTCTCTCTCTCTCTCTCTCTCTCTCTACTTTTTTAGGCTTACCTATATGAAGTGAGTATACTGAACTTCCATGAATGTTTTTTATTGTTGAGATTCACGCATGAAGATGATGGTTGAAATTTATTTCCAGGCAACAACAGAGTGATGAAACCCCCATGGTATGGGAAATGCTCCTATATATGTACATCCTCCACTCACCGGATTGGCATTATCGCAGTACAATGCCGACCTTCCTCTTTCTGTATGGTGCTGTTTTTGCTGCTGTCCATTCAGTGGTGCGTTTTGGAATTGGCTTCAAGGTGCATTATGCGATCCTCTGCATCCTCTGCATCCCTCGAATGTACAAGTACTACATTTATACACAGGATGTCTCTGCTAAGCGGCTTGCAAAGATGTATGTGGCCACCCTTCTCATTGGTACTTTGTGTTGGCTTTTTGATCGTATTTTCTGCAAGGAGATATCAAGTTGGCCCATAAACCCACAGGGTCATGCTTTGTGGCATGTCTTTATGGGTTTTAATTCATACTTTGCAAACACATTCTTGATGTTCTGCCGTGCCCAGCAACGGGGATGGTCCCCCAAAGTGGTCCATTTTATGGGCGTTCTTCCATATGTGAAGATTGAGAAACCGAAGGCTCAATGAAAGAAGTGAAACAATGAAATTATTAGTCTTTGCTCATTGTTTGAGGCACTTGGGAGTTTTGGCAGACAAGAAAGCAAGGATCATTCACTATTGTGTTCAACAAAACGGACCTGGTGGATAAAAATCAAACATGAAAATCTTTCTTGTTTGAGTAGAATATGTACAATACTTGTATGCTTTGCTGGAAGTTTCAGGTTAGATTGTTTGGGTTTTGATAGCTTCCTTTTCTGTCCTAGAAACCTACAATACTGTGATGAATTTGTTTTGAACTCGTGAGAAATCATGAATTTTGGTTAAAAGAGTCTTGACTTTGCCCGTTCCTTTTGAGGGACTTGACTCGTTTCTGATTGGAAAGTTGCGAACTTAGTCATTAGTCACCCTGATCATTCTTCCTATGTGATCCTTTTTCCTTCCAAGTAAGTTCTCCTATGGCGGCATTACTGAGGTGGTTGGCGATGAGAGTTTTGATAGTGAGCTCGGTTAGAGCTGTTTTCCATTGAAGGAAAACGGGTGATTTTTTCTGCTTCCTTTGTTTGCCTTGGAGTACGAAGAAGGCAATACCTCAATATTTCAGCTGAAAAGCGGGAGGACGGCATGCATGCTTTATCAATCAAATAAATAGTCTGCTGCTGACACAAGGCACTCAATATTATCGTTAATTTTGGGTGGTGATGCATAGAAGACAATCATGTTTCAACTAACAAAAATGCTGAAGATTATGAAGGCTTTGCGTCTTCTTTTATTTTCTTTGTTGTTCTTATCATTATAATGTTTAGCTCTACACTTGGGTAATGAAGACGGTGGTGTGGATGGTGAGATTGTGCTGTCCTCACGACGCATACTGTCAGCTTTAGTCTTGGAGTGCCAAAGGCAACAGAAAATATGCTTTCCGACTACTCATTGGTAGTCATCTAAATGCAAAAGAGTGAAAAATCATACGATGTGAAATCAAGGTCTGTTCATATTTTTAAGGATGTTCTGAAAAGACACAACTCGCATTAACATCATCAGCTCATCGGGCATCCAAGATGTGATGGACATTTGCAATTTTCTTAACTTCATTTGAAGTGCGTTAACAGATTCATGGAGCACTGTAAAATTGACTTCAACAAAGTCGTATCTCTAGGCTTGTATGAATGCTGCCTCAAAACACTATCAGCACTTCCTTCGTCCTGGTAGAAAAGTCGGAGTTGTCTGTAACGCTGAGAAGAAGCAACAGCACCAATACATTTCATTGTGTTTCCGGCGATGACAATTTTACACAAACCCCCTATAAATACTGTCTAAACCAGCCCAAATGAATGGATATAATATAGATATTATTTACATACATATACATGCATGATTATTTATATTTTTTAAATATATATTATTTTATTTTATAAGGAATAATAAATAGTACTCGAGCAATGAATACCCAAAAAAGATACCCTATCAGGTATTAAATATCTAAAATTCTTACCCGATAAGTAATGAATAGAGTATGAATACAGTGAAAACTCGACCCGTTAATATCCGTTGCCATCCCTAAGTGTTACTGCATAATAATCTGCTAAAACTATACAGAGTGCATGTCCTAAAGAATGTGTCCACCGGAAATAGGAAAGATGACACCATGTACAAACATTTCTTCCTTTCAGTGCAAGGTCACCTTGTACGAAACATGCTGGCAGGAGTTAAAGCATGCTATGGATGCAGACTATGCAAATCTAAGGATGTCAAGTCGGCCTTCCTTGGATCAATTCCCCAAGCCTCGTGTACAGAGTATACTGCTCCTCGTATGGGAGGCTTCTCAGTATCTACAAAACAGTAACACAGTGCACACAGATATTCATTGATCTACAAGAACATATATAGAAATATGAACAACTTTTAAAAGTTCACCTGTTCCATGAGCATATCAACAGAGACGCTTTGAGGCACAACAAATGATTGATGATAGATGTATGCAAACACGGCCATCACCATCTATACCAAAGTATCAAATTAATCAGATAAGAAAACATGTGTGGCTGTGGCATGTATGGCACACCAACACTGAACTTGAAGTACACTCTATTGATTTACATGTTTTATTTTCAAATCTGCCTCGATAGATAAACAAAAAGTAGAGAACAGGCATCTACTCTTCAATAAACTTACAACACCTTGAATTTTGTAGTTCTTGGTTGAGAAGTGATCTCTGCTATTTAGTATCTCTCTGTTTATGGCAAAAGTACAAGTTTTGGTCTAAATCAAGGTTCCAAGTAATCATATCCCGTGAGTATATCCATATATTATCAGATCAAATGATTTTTCCATTTATTATCAGATCAAATGATTTTTAAATATGAAGACGATGTACATGGATGCATGGCTCCATAGAATCAGTAGCCATTTATATGTTGTTAAAGCTGCTACAATTATGCAGCAAGCAAACTAATATACATCATGTGACAATCACTTGTAATCACTGAGAGGGTAGTAAAATGCACATAATGTTGTTTTTTGGGCATTGCCAGTCAATTGTTCAATGAGTGTAACATGGAAGGTGAGAAGAGCTCCCAGATAAACAAACTACCATTTGTATAAACAATTCAAACTTCATTATATCTTACCTGGCAATCCATTCTATCTGTAATCCCTCCATGACCAGGAATACTATCGCCAAAATCCTGTTGCAAATGAAAGATAACAAGTTAGAAGATTATATAAACATCTGCAATGCCTGTCACACATCGCAACATCATTTCCCCCCTCAATTCTGGAGCCAAAAAGAAGAAGAGCACACCTTTACTTTAAAAGCTCTTTTAAAGCCACTTGCAAAAAAGCCTCCGAAAGGTGCTATTATTGATGCAAACAAACCAAGACATAGTGCGTGCCATTGAACAGGTAGAATGGAGATCTCCTTCCAGGGGAACTAAATAAGAACAAGAACATGTTATATACATAAACAAAGTGCAGTAACTTCCAAATTTCTTCCTGGAACTGCTTTTGATATGCTGAAATGGATGAACAAAATTAGCATTCAAAACCGTTGATAGCTAAATTAGTGGTGCCGGTTTATAGTGGAGGAATTATCAGGTAACAGATCTAAGGCTCTAGGACAAGGTAATCGCATCAATTTTCAGAAAGAAAAACACAATAACAAGATAACATGTAAAACGTTTTGGTCAGAACAAATAAGATGCTAGATGCATTCCTATTCAAGGCCCAAGTTCAACACGGTTCAAGCTGTACCAAGAATGGATCAATATTTTTGAGGTTGATTGCCTCTGGTGTGTGATAAGTCCATAGCTCAAAACTATCTGAGGCCTAATTGAATGTCAGCTTACTCACCCATTGAGGAATCCATCCAGGTAGAGTGAAATACTCTGGCTTAAACAAAGGCCCAGGATCACATTGCAGCCAACCAGTTGATAAATCCTGCAAAGCCACAAGTTTCTTTTACAGTGAACAACGCACCTATTAGGCTATTATGCAGTAATAACTTACATTTGGTCAAAACAATTTACCTTCCTTGGACATGTTTGCCACTGAAAACGCCCCATGATGTTTGCAAGCTGCATAAACAACCATAGAATCAGTTAAGAGTCCAAGAATACTTATGAGGTGATGAGCATGGCCATGACAATTCTAACAGCAAAAAGAAACTAAAAAATAAAACGTGATCATTTCCCCAATAATTGTTAGTTAAAAATAGCAATAAGGAATGGTCTCTTCTATTTACAATTAAACGCATCATTTATTGTAGCACGCTTGATTTAATGACAAATTTCTGACAAAGGCAGCCTTGAGGTTACAATATGGGCAATTGGATGCCTGAGGTTTGATCCATTAGGCAGCATTTGTCCATTAATTTTGACTTTTAAAGGGAGGGTGGGACACAGTGTCAGATTTCTGTTATTACAATTTTTGAAAAATAAAAATTGACTAAAAATTCGAAAAAAAAAGGTTCAAACAATAAAACTTATTAGTTTTTTTTGCTAATATTTTATTTATTTACCGCTGGAATTTTTTCTTTTTCAATTTTTTTTGCTGATTTTATATTTATTTAATGCATTCAAAAATCAATACAATAGAAAAATGTCAATAAACCTGGTAAACTTTGAGATACAAATTATGGACATCATAAAATCACCTGAATAAAAATTGGGAAAGCTCCAGATTTGAAATAAACAGAATAAGCATAACTAAAGGAGTCATATGTGACTACGATGGTTGCAACCCTCACATAGTTCAGATAAAATAAAAGCACAAGATGATGCAGTGAGCATAGCCACATCCATCTATAACTCTTGTATATCCTCACAGAAAAATGTGATTAGAATTAATTTTATTCCCAAAAAGTTGTCCAGCAAAAAGGAAGGCGAAACCATACTCACCACAAATGCAGAGATCATAGTTGTGATAGATGCTCCAATGAATCCCTCCCAAGTTTTCTTTGGAGATAACTTGATCAGAGGGGTTTTTCCAAAGAAGAAACCACATATATAAGCAAAAATGTCATTGATGACAATAAGGGTTGCTGGAAGAAGAAACCTACATTGCACAAAGAAAATCCAGGCATGAGCACCAAAAAATCGATAACACGAGGCAGACAAATTTTGAACAAAATCAAAAAGCAATCAGTAACATAAGATAAAGAATAGCATATGAGATCAAATGGTACACAAATATGCTTAAATTGGCAACTGTGGATTGTCATTAGTGTTTACCATATGTTTGAAAACTAAGCTTTTTAAACACACATAAGAAAGAAGATTTTTGCACCACAAAAAACAAATATGAAACTAAACATGAAAAATGAAAGGACAAAATAGCAGCAGATGACTTCATGACGCCATAATCCACATGCTCTCATTGACTAATACAACTTTTCCATGGACAAGGTTTTCGTTTAGTATCAGGCATTCATTGTCCTTTATATGTGTCATTGAACTTAGTAACAAGGATTACCATATAGCTCTTTATCCCTTCTTTTCCCGCCCTAGGACATGAAACAATTGGATTTTAGTTCTGAAAGGATTCCATAATTCTGCCCTCTGGGTATTCAGCAAACAGGAGTTCCAAACTCATTCAAATGAGCAATGGAAAAGCCAGGCATTGTTAAAATAAGTTGGAAAGGATTTCATCGGACATTGGGAGAATAAAGTGACAGGGATCATGCCACAAAATGGAAACAAGATGCATGCCAATATAACCAAATGAGGAAGCTAAAAAAGCTCTTCCAGTCAGAGTTTAAAAATTACCAGAAAATTCCTTCAAAAATATTGGCTACAGTGAAAGATGACTGTGTAAACACCACAATTAGAATCATATGTGTCCAAGCATACTGGCCGAATTGATACTTGTACATCTTCTTCTTCAGTGTAAGAATGAACCACATAAAACCTGAGTTGATTTTACAAGTTATAATATCAATGCCAGAAGAATGCCAAGAACAAACTGCCGCTGCAGAGGGAACAAATTTGCAATGCCAGGAATAGGCTCTTACATAAAGCACAAACGTAACATATATGACAAACCTGCAATGTACAAGGAATAGCAGATAGCCATGTGATACTTGATTAGGCTGATCACTAGCTGATACAAGAATTTCCCTGAGGTTACAGTGTTGTAAAGACGTTGATTGAGTATGCGACCATACACAAATAGCATAGCAGTGAAGAAGAAGTGCCTGACACAGGAAAAGGAGAAACAGGCAAACCTATGTGAGACATGTAATAGATAGCATCTAAAAGTGAACTAGGATTGTAATGCAGCTTAATCATGAGAAAATAACAGCATAAAAAAACGCAATTTTTAACTTGAAAATAAAATTTAGTCTGCCTACCAATTTAATAGTCTAAATCCTGGAAGTTGCCTTTCTTCATTTGCTTTCCTAAGTAAATTGAAGAGCTCTTTTGCCATATAGATTTGGATGACAACCACCATGGCAGTGATATAGAGATGTCCCATATAGACAACAAACGCAAAGCTCCCAATCATCCAAATTGTGGATTGAGCACGGATCCACATTGACTTGTATTTGTTCTGATCATTAACAAGTAAACGGCCACCATTTTCTTTACTAGCGTCTCCAACAGCCTAAGAGACCAAACAGAAGATTCATTATAGAAATCCATGTTTTTCATTTTTTTTAAAGGAAACCACTCTAGCTATCCAGCACATCTATGTTGTTTATAAGCAGTCCTCTAAATAAACAAAAATATATCAAACTTGGAGCAACAAACCTCACTGGAACGCTTGCGATGCCGGAGCCTAGCAATAGGCGTTGATGGTGCACCGGTGTTGTTATTATCCTTGTGCATAACTGATTCACTTTTACACAATCAAAAACTAGAAAACCGCATGCATATGCGGTGTGCAAGAAACCGTCACCTAACCATCCATCAAATTTGCACATTACAATTGTTAGAAACCGCAGTTAATTATGAAGTTGTGTTTTCGCACCAATCAAACATATGATGCAGTGTGCAATCAAAGAGCACCACAATCTTTGTATTGAGTAAAACATTAAAAGTGTTATTTTGAAGCATAACAACCAGTTATAACCAGAATATCAAAAAAAAAAAATTATAATTATTGATCAATTACTAATCAGAAATACACTCTGAAAAAGCGGCAACTAACTAGCTAATTTGTAGTACATAGAGAAAGCTTTCTCGCCTCAGATTTGCATTTGCATAACCTAACCTAATCGCATTAAAAGATATAATTGACGATTTTCGCAAAAAACAAATTCTTCTATCGGTTTACTCGCTTAGAGCTAAATCGGGTTAATTTACCCATTAATTAAACTTAAAAATCAAGACAAAAAAAGAGAGATTCTCGGTTAAATCCATATCAGAAGTGTTGCTACTACTATTATAATTGAGAGAGAGAGAGAAAAAAAAAGAATTGAACAAAAACTGAAGCTTAGGGATCTATACATCGTAAAAAAGAAGAAGAAGAAGAACATGCAGACGAAATGAAGGAGGAAAGGGATTTGAAAGCACCTGTAATTAGGAGTTGCAGGTCGCAGCAGTGACGATAGGCAGAGACAAAGAGAGAATGTTTCAATTTCAATGATGATAACACCAATAATTAAGCAAAGATGAGAGTATAGAGAATCTGAGAATAAAAGGAAGGGAAGGCAGGCAAGCAAAGCAAAGAAGCGGTGAGATAGGCAGGGACAGGTCGTGTCGTTAAGAGTTACAAACTTTCAGGAAAGGACTGCTTACAAACGACACTACTACACTAGAATTCTTCTTCCCCTTTTTTTTTTTTTTTTTCGAAAATAAAATAAAAAAGATTCGGCCTTGGAAATTTCAACCAACACACGCACTAGTGTACTCTCCTCTCCTCTCCTCTCCTCCAAAGGGGGCGGGCGTTAGATTCACGCTTTAGTCTTCTTGTTTACACGTGGATGATTCTTGGACCTTCCACGCAACATTATTAATGCCTTATCTTTCCAATTTAAAAAGTAATCCCTGCTTGTTCAATAATTGGGTTTAGGGGCCGTTTGGTGTTAAGAGGGGGGTAGGCCTTGCCTGTTTTGAATATGTCTTGTTATTTTCATGTTGGGCCTTTGCTCCCGTATTGTATCGTACTGTACTAAGAGAAAACACGCGGCCTAGTGTGCTTTCAATTGGGTTTAGGGGCCGTTTGGTGTTAAGAGGGGGTTAGGCCTTGCCTGTTTTGAATATGTCTTGTTATTTTCATCTTGGGCCTTTGCTCCCGTATTGTATCGTACTGTACTAAGAGAAAACACGCGGCCCGGTGTGCTTTCCATGAACATCAACTGAAGGCGGCAGCAGCAGCAGGACCACCACTGAGCTGAAGCAAAAGTTGCTCCGTTTATTTCATTGGTCCAAAACTTCGCTGCTCTTGGCACCGCAGTAGAGAGAGGAGATCAAGAAAGCGTTGATGATGATGAACATAGAGCCACGAGGGACGAGGCCATGACGTGAGGGACATTTATGGATCCACACACGTCATGGGTCCATCTAGTAGTACTGTATACTTCGTTGGTATAAACCGAGTAGTACTGTATAATTCTCGGACAAAAAAAGAGAGATTCTCGATATACTATACAGTAATTAATAACAAGGATGATCGGATCAGGAGGACTATTGACTATTTTATTTGATGAACAGAAGAAAAGAAGCGTACAGGCAGGCATGCATGCGAGGGGAGGAGTATGAACTATGAAGACTCTCTACCAGTCCACTCATCGTCAATTAATAGACAGTAGCAGTAATTTTCATCTTTCCGCCATTAATTCTAGTTAAGGAACAGCAGGAGGCCGGGGGGAATCTTCCCAACTGTATGTCTGTAACATCACGCAACGCAATCCATCTCTGTAGGAGTATTTCACACACTAGTACTTGGTAGTGCATGCACAGATCCACAGGCACTGCCTATTTGCCTTGAAATATAAGCAAATCTCAATTGTCTTCTTGTCCTATATATTATTAACCTGCGCATGCGCATACAACTCCCACCATTGCTCATATACCCTTATATCTACCTTTGGCCAACCATTTTGCATGCATGTGTGGCAAACATTTTTGTATGCCCACCACTCCTCTCTTCCATGTGCTGCCAGGCCACCTCCTTTTTCTTTCTCCTCCGCGCGATCCCACATGCTACAAACCATGTATAATTTATACATGAATCCAATGGCCCGCCATCTATTTTTGAATTATTAAGTCCCGCCTAATGAATTTAAGGAGTTTAGACCATTGTCTTCTCGATCTTTTGTTGATTTATTATAATATTTCGTGGTGAAACTTATGTCCGAATCCCCTTTGTCTCCTTTGATTTTTTTAATTAATTACAAACCCAGAAACCTCTCAGTTGATCAGCAGGGGGCGTCCTCTTGTCTACAAGCTGCAATTGAGATGGTAATTTTCAGATTAATTACTCACTGCCCACCTCTTATATATAATATAACTGATCCTCTCTGCATACAGAACAGCATTGAACTGATTGATTAGTGCACGAATATAACATTGTTCTCAGGTTTTCTTAATTTTTAGAATAAAATACTGTACGTACATATACGTTCTTGAAGCTATGTATTAAGAAAGCATTTCTCTAATGAAAGAACGAAAGCAAGGGACGGTTGAAAAGCAGAAACACATCTTAATTAGTGCTATGCAAATGGTATAGCTACTTAGCTAGGCACTTAATTAAGAAGCATTTCCTTCTCAAGAAAAAGAGTGGATTAAGAGATGATCAGGAGCATTCTTTACAATTAATTAATGCATTAAAATACAGCAGGTGAATAGGTGGATAGTTATGGCACTTTTACTCCTTTGATTGATATTTGAGGTGGCAGCACGGAGACCACGACCAAAACTTTAAAGTTTGAATATTCCTAAAAAACCTCTTTCAGAGGAAAAGAAACGAAGAAACTTTTCAGGAAGTGGGCCGAGTACGGATGAGGAATATTCTCTCTATATATATATATATATAAAGAATAGTTATAACTTGCTTTGCCTTGTTTTTGGTTATGGATGCATGTAACTATCAATTTCATGCATGCGCTGGTGAGGGAAAAAATATATATATCTCTTTAGAGATTAAATTATATGATTAGAAAAAACTAAATCTTCTACGAAAGTTACTGGGAATGAATCTTTTTATTGATGTAATTACGAAATTGCTCTTGGACAAAACAATCTTAATTTGAAGCGGACATTGGGGAATAAGATTTCAGTATGGTATAATTATCTCTTATAAATTATACATAATTAGATTGGTAATTTCATTTTTTTTATACACTGAAATTATTACTTTAACCTTAAAATAAATTAATTTGATGCCTATAACCGATGAATATTCTTTGTTTCTTTTAATCTTTTTAAAATAGTATAATTACATTGATAACCTTAAAGACAGCCAATGAAATTCTTAATCGAGAGCTTTTTTTTAATATTTTACATTGGTTTTATTGTAAATTCCAAAAGTACTTAGGGTTATTGTTATAGATTATATTTATTATATATAATTAGAAAAAAAATAATGGCGCATGTGGACAACCCCCGCAACGTTTGAAAGTTCTTAAAGCTCTTGATGTCTTGGGCGGCGTATACCACTAATACGCATTGTGTTTGACGTCGACGACCATTTATATTTTTTTTCTCTCTCCCACCCACCCTCGAATTCTATGTTAACACCTTACAAAAAAAATCAGACCAGCCCCTGCAGTTTATTTCCCCTTAACATTTGGTTCTTCTTCTTTTTTGTTGTTTTTTTAATTTTATCATTTATCATGGAGTTGTTTAATATTTCGGGATGGCTTAGATCCAGTTCTTTTAAACTTTTTTTCATTGTTATTTTTTTCTTATTTATTTATTGTTGTAGTATATTTTAGTTATATTATTGAAATTACGAGATGAACCAATGATTCCGGTCTCAATTTTTCTTTTCTTAGCATTTGTTTTATGTTGAAAAAAAACTTGTTTGACCCACAGCAAACTACTAATCTAGTTATACTACTAAAATCAATGTATGTACATTTCCATTAAAAATTCTAAAAACCAGAACATAGCATATGATAAAA
>Ga0307507_10008168_pt1 | contig 14675 bp, 3 predicted proteins | sample 7_EM_MG_FD_207223 | JGI IMG/M metagenome (GOLD analysis project Ga0307507, IMG submission 207223) | Populus trichocarpa ectomycorrhiza microbial communities from riparian zone in the Pacific Northwest, United States - 7_EM | ecosystem: Host-associated > Plants > Roots > Unclassified | place... | reverse complement strand
ATTAAAGGCTTGGCTGTCCGTAAAAGGTCTAAAAGTGGTTAGGAATGTCTCTAAGGTCTCTTATTCCTAAGCGTCTAAGTTAAAGTCAATTATAAGGGCTTCTATTAACTTATTAGGGGGCTCTTCTGCTTCCTTTCCTTTATATTCCAAAATAAACTGGCTAATATGGCTATTAAGTCTCTTTCTAAACTTGTTACGTTCTTCCTAGGTATGCCTTGTAGACCAACATCCTTCCTTACCGCATACGAAGCACTTCTGGCTGGTTTGTCTGCGGGGGTATATTTTTGTACGGGGGTTACTGCGGGGGTTACGGGTAGGACTTGGTCAATACAGGTGCTACTAGCGGTAGCGGCGGTCCGTAAAGTAGACGTCTGAGTCTGTTTACGGATATTAAATATCCGTAATAAAGGCTTGCGTGCTGCCTGGTGGGTTTAAGACTTCGTACATTACAATAGAGGAGCGTAGGTTATTAATAAGGCCAGCTAAGGTATCTATAGGCTTATAGTAGGTATGCTTATAGGGCTCTACTTCCTGGCAGGCCATAATAAGTTTATTATGCAGGAAGTCGTCCGTTTAAAGCTTGATATCAAGACCGTGCTATAGGTGGCGGAGGTCTTTAATAAGGATTTGCAGGCACTCTATAGTCAATTTTTCAGTGTTCTTGTCCATTACGGTCCGTAGCTTAGTTGCATTCTATTAGGTAAGGATATCACGCTTATATTCTAGTCCTTTAAAGTAGTTACGTGTAGCTTCGCATAGCTTATTAAAAGGAACACCAAGGGGGTTACTCTTGAGGTTAGTATAGTAGTGGTTAAGTGCTAGGCCGCGCAGCATAGTAGAGTAGGCTTAGCTAAACTCCTATTTAGGAATATCGGCCTTCTAATAGAGGTCCGTAAAGATGGTCAGTTTGAAGTTAAAGTTGTCGTTTTTACCGCTGTACTTAGATTCGTCGGTGTAGAGCTTAGCTAGGTTGGCCAGTTCCTTGCCATAGGTCTTTACTTAGATGGTTTGCGGATCTGTAACTTAAATAATAGAAGGGGTTTGGTCCATATTTTGGTTTACGGGGGTGTTACGTTCCGTAATTTGGGTTATAGGGGTATTGCAGTCCGTAACTTAAGTACTAGGTATACTTTAGCCCGTAAAATCAATTCTAAGACTGCTTGGGTTTGTAGGACAAATTTGGTTAAGAGGGTCAGGTATAAGGCCAGCAATTATATTAAGTTTAGAAGAAGCAAAGAGTTCCTTAGTTTCTTAGAACTAGTCTAGGATTTCCTCCTTAGTCCATTCCATTTGGTCCTTTTTGTATATTGTGTTGTATAAGGACTGTGCAACAGTAACTCGTTTATTCCTTTCAACCTATACACCTTGGTTACGTAAATGGGTTCGTAGTTTGCGGATGGTAGTAGGGTTGCAGGCTTTAAAAATAGCTTCCATAAAGTCCACAAAGTCTTCCTGGTATTGCTCCCATAGGTTATTGTTTATAAGCTCAAAGTATCTGTATTTAAGGATTTTAAAACTAATATAGTCGTTAACATTGTTTATAGACGTAACGTTAACTCCTTATCTCCACTTCTTTTAACCTTCGCTGACTTGCTTGCTGATATCTGCTATACTGTATAGTATAGTGCGTAGCGGGCGGAAGAGTTCTTGTAAGGGTCCGTAAAATCGGTTTACGGGCCGTAAGGGTTCGTAGGAGGGTAAGAGGTCTCTGTAAGGGGTCTTAACAGGTCCGTAATGGTTCGCAGAAGGGTAGGGGGTCTCCGTAAGGGGTCCAAAAGAGGTGTAGTAAGAATGGGGGTTCGAGGTTTAGAGGAGGTTAAGAATAGGGGGTTCCGTAAGGGGTCTAAAAAAACGTCGGAGGTATTAAAGGAGGGTGTAGTAGAAGCAGGGGTTTGAGGTTCAAAGAGGGTTGAGGATAGGGGGTTCTATAAAGGTCTATATTCGCGTCTATAACTTCCGGTAAACCGTACTAAGACTTAAATAAGTATACAGAGTTGGTGATAGTCCGTAATCCCTAACTTCCGACCTTCTAGCAGGTCGTACTAGGAGTCTAAACGGGTGGTCGCTGTTAAGTATCGCTCGGTGGGAGGTGTCGAGTAATTGCTGATCTGTGCGCGCTTACTGATCAGTGTTCGTACTAACTTAATAGCACGAGTGAGTCGTATCCACGGGCACGAAATATATGTAGTATCATATGCTTGTTTGGATGGTGACTGTCGATTGTATAAAGTAGACTACGTGGTCTATATACTAATGCGTCCTCCCCCTGATTAGTCAGTGCTTCATAAGTGCACCAGATGTGTAAGCGAGTGGTTGGTGCACCGAACGCGTAAACGCGTACCTGGCGTACCGAACGCGTAGGCACGCGGTTGGTACGATAGGTGCTGTAATTATACAGCTTTATATACTAAATATTTTTAATACCTAATAACTAAATCGCCGTATAACTGGAATTAAACTTTACTACCTAACTTAATTAAACACGTGTATAAGAAGAGACATAATAGTATATTAAAACCCCTCCTCCTAATGGGCAGAGGTAGTGTGGCTATAGTAGTAACGCCTAATATAATTAATTAACCACATTGTTACCCACTAGTTTGGATATATAATAACGCAATAGCTTAGCAATAATGTAATAGCTTAGCGCCAAGCAATAAGAGGGAGGGAGGTAGGGGTGGCTTGGCCACTATAAGAAGGTTATAATAGTAGTATAGTGTTAAACTTTAAAAATTGTGTCCTGGGAGCTTAATTAACAACCCCTATATAAAATATTAATAATATTTAATTATAGAGCTTTAAACTAGTAGATATTTTAGGAATGCCTATTATAAGTAGCTCTAAGTATAAAATCTAGAATATTTAGTAGTAGTGTAAGTATGGGATAGGGTATATATTTATGTTCCCAAATATCATTACATAACACAATCTTTAGGTGACAAAAACCAGCCATTAACATTGCTTAACTAACACCTACTAGAGGTTCCTCCGCCCTTTCTATCTTCTCTTTTGCCTATTGTCTCCTTATCTAATACTGTTTATATTACCACGTTAACTAATAGATCCCTTAGTAGGGACTAAGGAGGAGTATTAGAGCACCTTTAGCTTTTATAAGGAAGAAGAAAAGAGGAAGAAAAGGTATAGAAAAGGGAGTATTTATAGATAGGAGGAGGCCTATAATTATAGAAGATTAGGCGGCCATAATATAGCTATTAATATTGCTTAACTAACACCTATTAGAGACTCCTCTATCCTTTCTATCTTCTCTCTTACCTATTATCTCCTTATATAATACTGTCTATATTACTATATTAACTAATAAATCCCTTAATAGGGACTAAGGAGGCATATTAGAGCACCTCCAGCTCTCTATAAGGAGGAAGAAAAAAAGGGAAGAAGGTATAAAAAAGGGAGTATTTATAGACAAGAGGAGGCCTATAAAGTTAGAAGTAATATATATTATTAGAGGTTACGTAACTTATTATATAAGCAACATTTCTGCCCTTGGTAAAAATTCTAAAAATTCTAAAAATTAATTAATGTCACAGTACGTGCGGAGGGTCAAGGTACGAGGTAACTGTATAACATTGACAAACGATGTCGTGTGAGGATCTATGTATAGGAGACGAGGCAGGTATATATACGTGTTGCTTAGGGGTCAGGTCCGTACTCATGCATACGCGTAGCCATAACAACGCGTCAGGTCAGTGCCGTGACAATTAACGCTATAGACAGCAGTAATATTAATCTGGCAATACTACTAATTCTCTCTATATACTATTATATATATATTTAATAGCTCTAGAGGCAATAAAAAAATAAAATAGATAGGGGGGTTAAATTTTAAATAAATTAGATTTTGTAGATTAGCTATTTAAAAGTTAGGAAACTAAGACAAATATTATATTCTCCGCTTACCTCTAAGCCAGTATATAATTTTCTATTTAGGAAAAGTTGTTTGCAAATAGTTACTACTGCCTCCGTACAAAATCTCCTTATTATACCTCTTTAGCCTTACTTATAAATAACTAAAATCATTCCTTATTAAATCTATATTTAAACATAAGCCCTAAAAGCTTTTTAACTTATAGGATTGCTATATAAGTTAAAATAGCTATCTTATCCTTTTCCTTAATATCTAGAACTACTTGGTTAGGTATTAGGCCTGGCTTTTATACATAGTAAGAGTAAAAGCTAGAGTAATTAGAAACTAACGCCGTAAGTAAAAGCCTTTTATACCCTCCTACTTATAAAGTATAAAAAAGATAGAAATAACCTTTATCCTATCCTACTAAGTAAATAGGGCAGGTCTATTATAACTATCTACTATAATTAGTAATGCCTAGGGCTGATCCTTTTTAGTATTAGCGTCCTCCTTCTATATAACATCTTTAACTATACTAGTAGTACTATTTACTAAGTCTATATCAGTTATTGTCTGTAACTAACTGGTCATGGGTAGTCACATGCACTAGTTACGTGAGCTAAGCGAGTATTAAATCCACTAAAATCCACCTGTAGAATAGTAGCATTAACAATAACAATCTCATCAATGCATCTTAATATATGTATTTGATTCCCTTACACCTCCGCTGCACCTTGTCGAGTACTAGCCTCGACAGGTTATAAGCCCGGCTATGCCTGTAGAGGGTTTCAATACAGCGTTCTTAAATAACGTGTAGAGAGAGCTGTGACGCGTAATCGCAGCAGTTGTTAAACAATTAAAGGACGCGCGTTGTCCGCGAATTAATTACTATCTCATTAACCTATTTGGCTCGCTGAGTTAAATTAGTCGTTTAACAAAGACAAGAGCTAAGAAGTAGGCAGAAAAGAGATAGAAAAGAAAGAGCTTACAATTAGACGATAATTAATATAACGTGTACTAGGAGCTTAATTAACTAACGCGTCTAGTAGTAATATACGACTACCAATGCTTTAAGAAGGAGTAGATGACGTTTAAAATTAACCAGAACGATCTTAATTATAACACTATAACACAAATACAGCAAGTCCCTAATTAACTTAATATCCAATTACTGCACTTAAGATAAGTAAAAGCAGTAGCAGTAAGAACCTACTGCCTAATAGCATAAAGCTAAAGGGAAAGGAGAACTATATTTATTGGGAATATATCACGTGTGGTCACGTGTAGCCGCGGCACTAGCGTGGCGAGGAGCCTTAAGCTCCTCGCCCTCCCCTATTCTAGATCAAAAAGCATATCAACCAACATCACTGTAACCCTACTCGAGTAGTCGTTATTGGTGAGTCACCCTGTGTGACCAACACTGATCAGTGGTTAAATACACAGTCAACCACAGAACAGCAAGGTTCTCAACAGAAGAGACAGTCTCGTGTAGGGGTGCCATATACGCTTATATGGAATGGATCCCGGCGATACTGTGCTACCTTAAACTTGCGGAAAACTAGTAACAGAAGTGTCACTAAGTACTAGGAGATACCAAGTTGCGTCCATCACGCAGAACAACTACGTTTATGAAGATTTGGTCAAGTACTTTAGGTTAGAAGTATTACTAAACCTAAGGTCCCAAGTTAACGTCTGAAACGCGTTAAACAATATCTCGAATTGCCTACCTCTTAACAGCAAACCTACGAGATTCTATAAAACCGAAAACCCTACCTACCTTTAACCCATTATGGCGTTAACCTACCTAAAGAAGTACGAAGAAGACATTAACCCAAAGATATAGAACAAAGACATTAACCCTGTAAACGCTGAGCAAAAGGACCTAAACGGATTCTTATTATACTATATAGTACACTACACAGACAGTGAATACAACGACACTATGCTATAGTATTGCATGAAGGAGGACTTTGTTGGATGGACAAAGGAAATATAGGCTCTTACGAACAAGCTTATTATATGAGACTTCTATAACTTCCTTTGGGAGAATGGAGTGTTTGTCCCTATAGATGGAAGCGCTATTAGAGACAATATTTAAGAGCAAGTTATTAACGTAAAAGAAGAGCATGAATGGACTTTATAGGAGATTAAGCACCAACTACGCACTATGAGGAAGCTTAACTTATAATAGAATCTAAATAATACGCTACCAAAGCAAATATAAGACCCCCCTGCTTCGTGAGCTAACAGCCTTTAGACTCCACTGACTAGACCTATATCCCCATTATAACCTATAATACAACTCCCTCCTCCATCTCAATCTTAAATTAAAAGCACTTTAAAATTGCTTATAGAACTTGCGAAGCTCTATTCAGATCAAGAAAATAAATTTAGTGGGGAATTATATAATGTTCTTAATTCAAAACTGCGTATCTTCTATAACTGTTGCTAAAAAATAGGAATAGAGTCTAATTAATACCATAACGCCTATTCTGTTATACTTAGGGGCCGAGCTAGCACCTTCTATTATAATTGTTTGGTAGGAAAAGGATACGATTTTAACCGCATAATATATAAGTTAAGGTGCCACTTTGAAACAGAAGAGAATAAGCAATAGTATATATTAGAGTGGAGAGAGACTACTTTCCTAAGGATTATTGCTATAAACCCAGGTGTTTCTCAGCTTGATTATCTTTAAAAGCTCTTTAATTAACTTTAGATAATTTAGCGTGGTTTATCTAAATTATATTAAGAGGACTTTAGCCTACGCGATTAAGTTATTAGCGTATACTAAGGTGTTAAAGAATACAACCTTGCCCTCTTTAATCCTGCAAATACTTACAAAGGAGTGTATGCTTAATTAAGATCCTCTATTAGCACCGCTCTACGCTCTTAAGAAGTATAGCAATTTAATACCTAACCCTAACCTACTTCAATCGACCCGACCGACTAATATAATTATAACTGGACTGATCGAACATATAGTGGCCAGGGTAGGGGATACAGCAAAGGGCACGATTAACATCAACCATAAAGTAATCATAGAGGTCCTTGTGGAGGTTTATCTTAAAACAATTAATAGAAGAAATACTATGTTTATAAAAAGCTAAATTGCTAGTTAACTAGGCACCCTCTTAACAGACAAAAGGAGGCATATAATAAGTTTCGCTAGAGCGCACGAAACGTTGGAAATTATAAGGTTACTATAGCCTACTTCTAAAGCTTCCTAGTTCAATATAAAGGCGAAAAAGATCTTAAGGGTGAGGTTAACGAGGCTAAACAGCTCCTTATAAATATAGAAATTGAGGACTACTCTCCCGACCAATACTTCACCGAGTATGGTAAGGTAAATGGTATATAAACCGTTGCTATCCTTAATAACCAATCTACGCTCCATTCTGTTACAAAGTTAGATATCTTTAATAAGCTAAAAGAAAGTTCCGCGTTCTCCTTTAATAATAGATACTCGGCGAATGTTTTCTATAGTATTATGCCAGATACTAGAGCCGCAGGAGTATCTACAGCAGGAGAACCTTAAGTTTAAGCTCTTTAGCAGCTTAATAGCTCTATTCAGATTAACCAATTAATGGCAGGCCAATATATAATTTGCTTTAGCAAGGGTACTACAATCTCCCTTAGCACAATTAAGGTCCAAACTCTGTTAGGATATATTACTTTCTATATTATTCCCGCGAATACCCCATTTCTATTCTGCATCTAAGATATAGATAAGTTAGGCGTCAAGCTTAATAACCTTAAGAATATACTTATTTAGGGAGAGAATTGGGTGCCCGTTATACGCAAATAGGGTCACCCTTAGTTGTTCCTTCAACAGCCAGAAAGGAGCGTTGCTTAGAGCCATTTAACTAAGTTAGAGTTACGTTAACTATACCATCGCTTTGGTCACCTATTAGTTTATAGATTACTTAGGGTTCTTTAGCAAGCAGGTTATAAAGTTAAGGCTAAGACAATTAAGCATCTTATAAAGTACTACTATTACTGCCAAATGAACTAGAAGTCCCCTAGCCAATTTAAGTTCACCCTTAAAGATAACTACAACTTTAACTTCTGTATTATCATTAACATTATGTATCTTAGCGGCAAGCTAGTACTCTAAGTTATTAACCTCTTAACCTTCTTCTAAGCCGCACGCTTCCTAAAAGATATATTAGCTAGAAACGTATAGGATACTCTCTAATTATGCTAGATTAATATCTACCTAGGACCCCCTAATTAAGTTATTTATAATATAGGAAGGAACTTCTTATCTGCAGAGTTTTAGCAACAGGTAAGGGCAATAGAAATTAAGGTTAAGGAAGTCCCTATTAAGGCACACAATAGTATTAGAAAAGTAGAACGATATCACACGCCATTACGCCGAGTATATAAGATTATTTCTTTGGAACTAGAGGGCGCTAGCGAAGAGCTTACCTTACAGATAGCTGTTAAGGCTGTTAACAATTCCGCTGGCCTAAATAGGCTCGTACCTATATTACTAGTCTTTAGCGCCTACCCTTAAATAACTAACAATTCTCCACTATCTCCATCCGTTATGTAATGAGCTGAGGCTATCTATAAGGTAACAAAGGAGGTGCGCCGCATCTACGCCATACGCCAGGTCAACGATGCACTAAGAATAAGAAACGGTCTAAACACCTTAATTATAATAGATCTACTACTCCAATCTAAAGTATAGGTATGGCGTAAGAAAGGGGGCTAGTTAGGCCTACATACACTTATCGCCATTGAGGGTTAAACTTGTACTCTTTAGATGCCCTATAGACCCACTTAATTCCGCTTAACCGTTGTTAAGCCCTACTATAGGGACGACAGTTTTAAGCCTTTATAGGATGCTATAGAGGATACCCCAGAGGAGAACTATAATTAATATGCTCTAGAAGGCAACTATAATTCTAATACAGTTGTAGCAAATGTGCCGCAACTATGACGCGGTAGAGGTCGTCTAAAAGGATTACAAAATTACTAATATCTTATTAATTTCGAAGAGCAATTCATTGCCGCTATTAAGAGTAGAGTTAAGTTGTTAATGGCCTTTATAACAGCTAAAGAGAAGGCGGACTTCGAGCTCGCAAAATAACTCTAAAAGGAAGGCCGTATTATAACTCTAGGAGCCCCTTTCTAAGTATCTAATAAATAGGAGATCAACAGTCTTATTATAAGAGAAGTCTTTAAATTTAAGAAATATAACCCTACTAAGTTTAATAGAGTTTGTATCTTTAAGTTAAGAATAGTTAATAAGATTAAAGGTAAAGCTACTAACACCCCATTTAAGAAGTTAAGACTGGTTATTTAAGGTTATAACGATAATAGTAAGGAAGTAATTCTTATGTAATCCCCTATAATTTAACAAGCTAGTCAACGAGTTATTATTACGCTAGCTCCCTCCCTAATAAAGAATAAAATAGCGGTTTATTTAAGAGATATTACTTAGGCCTATACCCAATCAGAGACGCGCCTTTAGCGCTTAATACTAGCATACCTTCTAGAGCAAATTTGCTACTAATATCCCGAAGATACAATTATGGTTATACTTAAGCCATTATATAGAATCACAGAGGCAGGAACTCATTAGTGGGCTACTTATAGTAAGCACTATAAAGAGAAGCTCTTGATAACTACTTCTATATTTAATCCCTGCTTCCTTATCACAACTATAGGAACTCTATTCGGAATCGTTGGCATACAAACTAATAATACAATTATCTTAGGAGATGACCAATTTTCAGCTCTTAAAGAAGATAAGCTAGTAAAGGTAAATCTTATAGTAAAGCCAAAGAAAAAGCTTAATTTAACAACACTATTACTTTTTAATAGATGCATCCTCTCCCTAAATAAGGATTCTATTGCTTTGCGCCAGAAGGGTTAAGGTAAGAAGATCAACGTTATTAACGTTAACTCTCCGAAACAAGAATACGTGGAGCAACACGCTTGCGGAGCTTATATTGCTTCTATCTATTAACCTAAGGCTTTATTTAATCTCTCTATTTCCGCCTAATACCAGGAACCAACTAAGGATAACATCCTTGCCCTAAATAAGCGTCTCTTCTGGCAAATAAACTATCTTAATTGGGGACTACTCTACGTGCCTATTAGTTTTCCCACCGCTAAGCTCTTTATATTTGTTAATGGATTGTTTGCAAATAACAAAGATTTTAGCTCCTAGTTAGGATATAAGATTATTATCGCAAACGAATCTACTAGAGAGAATGACTTTACAATCCACGGCAATTTTATCTATTAGAGCTTAACCAAGAGCAAGCGCGTTACTTAAAGCGTTCTAGCGTTAGAGATATATAGAATGGTTAGCGGAGTTAATATAGCAATTACAATTGGAACTACCCTAAAAATAATTATAGATTAACTTAAACTTCCCGCTATCCCTATAATCATGTGTACCAACTTATATTCCCTCTATAAGTGTTTAGTCAAGCTTGGTACCACAAAGGAGAAGCGCCTTATAATCGATATTATAGCACTTCGGCAATCTTACGAACGGCAAGAACTCTTTAAGATTTAATGGATTAATGGCCAAGACAACCTAGTAGATGCAATAACAAAGGCAAACCTAAATAAGGCTCTAGAAACGTTTGTTAACACAAACGTTCTCTATATGCGAGTTAAAGGTTGGGTTAAAAGGGAGTAGAATTCCACTGCAACTATCTACTAAATTCCACTGTAACTGTCTACTGAATTCCACCGTAACTGTCTACTAAGTTCTACCGCAACTGTCCACCAAGTTCTACTGCAATCTGCGGATACTGGTTTCAGCCAGCCAATCAGGATTTTCCATGCCCAGCATGGAAAATCGCTATTAGCTCGCTTATGCTTAGCGCCTTAGCGCCCTTAACATAATATCTACCCTAACTCCAAATAACCAATCAGGATTTTCCATCCCCGGGATAGAAAATCGCCATTGGTTCGCTTACCACTAGCGCCTTAGCGGCCCTCGTGATATGTCTGCCTACCACTCCCTAATAATTATTCTTCTTCTTTTTCTTAGCTTAGTATCTTCATTAGATAACAATCCGCAAGTTTCAGTTTAAAAGTATTTATACAAGCCGTTACATATTGCAATAGCAATAGTAAGTGAGGAGGATTAATACTTGTTACGCTAGTCAAGCGGTATTTTATATATAGATGGCAACCACAAAAGAAGAGTTGCCAGTGTTAGGAATATATTACGTGTGGTCACGTATAGCCGCGGCACTAGCGTAGCGAGGAGCCTTAAGCTCCTCGCCCTCCCCTATTCTAGATTAAAAAGTATATTAACCAACATCACTGTAACCCTACTTAAGTAGTCGTTATTGGTGAGTCACCCTGTGTGACCAACAATATTATATAGAAGGAAGTAATAGAGGATATTACCATTGCGAACGGATTAAGACGTTACATTTATGTAAAGGGAAAAGCACCCAAGTATGTGGATAAGTTTAATAAGAAAGCTAATAAGATAAAGCTGGCAGTATAGCTAATATAGGAAGTTGAAGACTTAAGCATAAAGATTATTATTAAGCTTAATGTTAGGAGTACCCCTGCATAAATGCTAGTAGGATATAAGTTAGCGTATAAGATGTAGGTAACTCTATAGACTTAGTATAAGGGAACTGGAGCAGTTCTTAGCTATAACGCTATTAAATTATATACGAAGATTAAGTATAATAACTACCCCAATCTTAAGCACTTTATTATTGCATTTAAAAAGGCTATTAAAAAGCTAGCAACCCTTAACATTTCCCCGCCTAAATCTTGGCATCCAATTCTCTTTATTATAGCCCTATCTAACACATGGCCTATCTAGGCAGAATAATAGTAATCAAATTCTTAAAAAGAATTAACCTAGCTGTTACTCTCCATGTTAATTAAAGATATTATAGATAAGGCACAAAACAAGAATAAGAAGGCTAAGGGAGGTATACTATATAGGGGGAAGCCTAATAAGAAAGGTAAATAAAAGGCAAAGGAGGATAAGGAGAAGAGTAAGGGAAAGTACTATAAGAACTATAAGAAGCTATATTATAAATAGGAAGAAAAGATAGGCAAGAAGTTTGTTCTATATTAGGAACCTAGTAAAAAGAAGTTAGGTAGCAAGAGCAGGAAGGAAGAACCTAGTAGTAACTTCTTAGACGATAACAATGTCTGCAGTAACTTAGATAATAGCGATACTTATATATTCGCAAAGAAAGAGTTAGGGTACCTCTGTGTATACCTAAATAGGAAAAATTGATTACTAATTAAGCAGAAAGGAATACTGTTTAATACTAGAGCTAAAACTTATATCGCCAAATTAATTAATAACTTTAATACTAGTACATATGTACCAGCATCCCTACCATTAATTAACACAGCAAGTGGAGAAGCTACGCCGCTTGGCTTTAGCAAGAGAATAATTATCTATACTATAGATATAGGAGAGACGCATACACTAAATCTTGGCAAGGTGCAGTATCTACTAAACTATAGTATTAATATCTTTAGAGCTAAAAAGCTCTTAGGTAGGGGTAACATTTAAATTAAAGATAAAAACCTTATGGTTAATAAAGAAGGCCTTAGTATATTCCAATTTAACAAAGATATAATAATTATTAAAGCACCCCACATATATACATTCCCTATAGTTATATAAAAGAAGCTATTAGAGACATCGATTTAACTCTAGCATTATTACTTTAGCCATCTTGGCCTTAAGAATGTATAAAAGACCTCTAGATTGGTTAAAGGTATAACACTTAAGAAGGAAGAGCTGAGCGCTATATAATAGGAGGACGAAGACTTAAGGCTCTATAACCTATATAAGAAAAGAAAAGCTATAAGGTATATATAAAGACACGCTAAAACGCAAAATCTATGGGTGTTTAATAAAGTATATATTAACGTGGTAATAATTACCCCTTAAGGCATTAGAAAGAAGAAGTATGCCACAGTATTTACTAAGAAGGCAACTTTAGTTCGGTAGGCTTACTTCTATAAGTTAAAGAATGGTATATATAACGCTCTAGTTAAATACTAGAAGATAGTAAAGACTTAATTTAGAAAAGTTATTAAAAAGTGGCGTATAGATAGGGGTAAAGAATATAGCCTAAAGAAGCTAGCTAAGCTTGTAGATAATCTAGGGCAGGTAATAGAGCTTACTATACTATACAACCTAGAGCAAGACGGCACTTCTAAACGAACAATTAGTATTCTCTGCGAGCGTACACAAACCGCGATAATTAACATGGACATTCTATAGTTCCTTTAGCCATTAATATTTAAGTTAATAGTACTAATTACTAATTAAACAGCTACCTCTTTATTAAAGGGCAAGACCCTATATAAAGCTTTTACGGACAAGTTTTACCTAAATTAAGACAACAGACTATCTGTAGCTTATTTATGGGTACTCAGCTATAAGATATATGTTTAAATACCAAAGGAGCGCTAAATTATTAGCTAAAAGGTTGCCGCATGGGCTAAAGTAGAAATCCTTATAGGCTACAAAGGAAGCCATATCTTTAAGGTATATATACCTTTAAAAAAAGGACTTGCTAAAAATAGAATTGTATAATCCTTAAATATTAGATTTAATAAAAGAGGCTTAATTACAAAGCCCCTATTAAAAAACAACACTAATATTCTAGTACCTACTAGAAATAGGGGTAAGAGCACTAAGAACTAGGATTAATAAGATAGTGACCTAATTTATTAGAGAGTTCCTAACATGCCTAGAAACATTAAGCACCAACCCCAATTAGTACTTAAAAAGACTATTATGCCAAAGCTTTAAATTAATAAGGATCTAAAGCAACTAGATATTAACTCCAATATTAAACCTAAATTAGAATGTAATACCAAATTAATGCCGGAGACTACTTAGGAGAGAGTTAAAACCAAAACGGTACCTAAGTTAAGGGGTTAACCTAAAGGTTTAAAGAATAAGGTCTATATCCTAAACCTAAAGCTTAATAGAAAGACTTAATAAGCCGCTTAATAATCAAAGCTAAAATTAAGCTTTAACTCTAAATTAAATACAGCATTCTATACACTATATGCAGCTAGCCCAGTATTATCAATCCATAATAATCCCAAGACAATTAAGGAGGTAAAAACTAGACCCAATTAGCCAGAATGGAAGAAGGTAATTAAGAAGGAGTATTAAGGCCTAATTTGCAAAGGAACCTAGAAGCTTTTAAGACAATCAAAGCTCTTAAAAGACACTAAGGTATTACTAGGAAAGCTTATTCTAAAGACTAAAAGGGATAAAGACGGTAATATCCTAAAGCAAAAGGCAAGATAGGTTATTAAAGGGTTTAGATAGTAGTATAGAACGGACTTTGACTAAATATTTACGGGAGTATATAAGAATGTTATATGGAAGCTAGCAGTCGCCTTTATAGCTCTATTTAACCTAGAGATTAAGCAGATGGATATAGTTAGAGTCTTCCTAAACTTAACCGCTAATATAAATATCTATATAGAAGTACTACCTAACTGGAAAGTTAATAAGGAGATCTTAAAGGATGTAGCTAAATAGGTATACAAGCTCCTAAAAGCGCTATATGGTCTAAAATAGGCACCTTAACTATGGCAGAAGGAATTAGCCTCTACACTTTAGTAATTAGGGTTTAAAGCATACACTAGCAACTAATATATATATATTAATAAGTTAATAGGAATTCTGATTGTCATATATATTATTATTGATCTTACACCGATTTAGCTCTGTGGCCATGCGGTACTCCTATTTTACATAATGGGAAAACCCGATACGGGACAAAAAACCCCCTCCTCGGCCTGTTATACACTCTCTGCC
>Ga0307507_10008167_pt1 | contig 14679 bp, 13 predicted proteins | sample 7_EM_MG_FD_207223 | JGI IMG/M metagenome (GOLD analysis project Ga0307507, IMG submission 207223) | Populus trichocarpa ectomycorrhiza microbial communities from riparian zone in the Pacific Northwest, United States - 7_EM | ecosystem: Host-associated > Plants > Roots > Unclassified | place... | reverse complement strand
CCTGGTGTACGGTTGTGACCAACGAAGGGTGTTAGTGGTGGTGGTGGTGGTGTTGGCGTTGATCACATCGAAAACACACGGAGAGAGATTATACCCTCCCCGTTCGCGTCCAAAAGCATCGAAAACACAGGGAGGGATTAAATCCTCCCCGTTCACGTCCAACTGAGTCGAAAACACGCGGGGAGGGGTTGAACCCTTCCATTTGGGTTGTGTGTTAAAAGAACACAACATTACGAGGAGGGGAATACTCCTCCATGTGGTTCTGTTAGTGTAGTTAGAATACAAGAATAAAGTAAACAAATTGCGGGGGTATCTGCCCATCCTCTAAAATAGTGGGCTTACAAGGTACGCCGACTCCTGTTCTTCTCGATGGTTGGCGGTTGGTGGTTGTGGTGGAGATGTGTCGTCGTCGTCGCCTCGAAATGGTAAGGGGACGAAACGAGGAGGTTACCTCTAAAAATGTAAGTAAAAGAAAAGAAAAGAAATAGTGGGCGTACACTTTACGCCCACGCTGTGCTTTTGTCTTTTTCTCCTTCCACTCGATGTCGGCCGTACGCATTGTCATCGAGTGAGGCCTTCCAAAGGCGGACGCTGGTTGACCAGGGGTTGACCCTCGGGCCAACCGGGCCCATCGTGAGCTGTAAGATTTTCAGTGCCACACGCGTCCTGACTAGGCTATCGTCAAAAGCTAGGTCCGACAGTCACCAGCTAGCTCGACGTACGCATCGAAGGTTGATCTGGAAATTGTTGGATAGTGTGTTGGATGGTAACTTTCCCCAAGCAATTGGAGATCTAATTGCCCGTCGTGTGAGTCATCAGATCGTTGCTAGAAAAGAGGCGATACAGTACGTACTCCGTATGTTCCCGTTTTCTCATCCACTGGCACCTGATCTACCTGTGTAGGTTGACAATAGACGCCGAAATATGTTTCCGGCCGGGCGACAATTGACATGTACAAGTAATACTCCATGGCGCTCCGATTTCGGTTCAGCATCAATGCGTTTGTACGTACTCCCATATTCGCTGTCACTCGGAATGGTTCCAGCTGACCAGGTAGATCTTGTGGACACATTCTGAATCAATGACTCGCGATAAGCAAAGATATAAATTACGTGAAGCATTTCGAATGGATTTATGTGCGACGAAGTTCCACTGGAGTATTTGCGTGGAGCTCAGGACGTCGATGTACCCGGTGTATGAGCTGATAAAGTAGGTGGGTGTCAACAGAGGGGGAGTTGGGCACGGTGCAATGGATCGCTCAACTATACGGTTCCGTTGGTCTTTTTGAATCGGACCACAGCAAGGGGTGTGAGATCGACGTGAAATGTGCTTTGAGAGGCCAGAAAGATCTTCCATTGGTGTGAATAGGCCATCGTTTTAGGCGGTGCGACTCGGAGTGACTGCTGGCGTGGATTTGATCACGTCCTTCAAGTTGAGATTGGCTAGGCACTTCTGGTTTCTCAGTCCAAATGCGTGGCTAGTCAGCGACAGACCACAGTAATAGTTGGTCGTGTAGCACATGCATGGCCCTAGCCTTTGTTTCTGCATCCGACGTACTTATCTGATATCCCCAATATGATATTAGTAATTGGTTGAGGGAGAGAAATGAGTCGCGGGGTGAACTCACGTATTCGAGAAAAGTGGTTTTGTTTTCGCAGGTGACGTCAACAACTACCCCACCAACGTGAAAGTTGTCAGGCTTTTTTTCATTTCCGTCTTCCCAGTATGGAAACTTTGAACTGTCCTCAGGTTTTCCCAGACGCTCATCCTCCGTCATTCCACCCGTCTGATGAAAAAAACTTTTTCAACTCCCATGCAGATACCCCCACTACTACGATACTCTGTGTTGCTTGTCCTCAGATCTGTTGCTAAGTTGTGTTGAGAGAGCTGTAATTCTTGCAGAAAGGCTCTCTATGAATCTACAAATGTTAAACCCACGCCATTAAATATATCAATTTTTTTGGAAAAGCTGCGCACGCTGACAAGGTCTTTCTATCCCACGGAAAACTGTAATCTGCTATAGGAGATAGTACGGACCGAGATCTTAACATAAGCAACAATTTACCTTATCTTAAGTATTGTAGAACGGCAAAGCTCATGATTGAATATCTGCCAAAGAACGTTCGTTAGAATGAGCACATGCAGGACGTGACTGAACCTTGCAAATTTCAGTACAACCAATTTGATTTGGAATGTTCTTACAGTAAATGGCGGTTATTCCGTCTTTACTTGGCATCGACATCATATTATTGGGGATATTGTCCGAGCCAGTGTGGAGACCAGAGACCTCCTTGGTGCTGAAAAGCCTTGAAGCTCAAAGCTGATAAATTTAAAAGACGTAAGAGCATATCATATAAACGACCATGAAGCCTAGCTCAATTGGGAAGTCTGGCTTAGGTTATGAGAGTGGCCTTGAACATCGGAGGATCGGCATGCAGGGCTGCACGGTCCCAAAGGGCACGATTTTCGTCGATGTTTTTGTGGAAGTGGGGAGCCCTAGAGAGTGCGACAAAGAGTTTCTTTGGAGTGAGCATGGGCACAAGGGAAGCGTTAGCAAGGGGGTTCTGTGAACTTTGGAAATGAATTCTTTGAATGATTTGAACCATGGAGAAGAAGCCCCGTGCAAGAGTAGGTATCTGAACCCTTTTGTCTTCCTGGTTGATAGCAGGACGCATAAACAAAGCCAAATACATTTGTTCCCTTCTTTGCCCGGGTATTTGCTTTTTCGTGGTATATGAAGGTGTGTTGAAACTCAGGCTAGTGCCTACTTTGTGGCTTTGGCTCAACATTTTTCTCAGACGTACATGTTTACGAGTGGCGTCTAATAGAAGCCCTACGATAATATCGACTTTATCCCCGATGTAAGGCACCTGAACATTGTCTACATTTGGGTTGTCATCCAATAGGCCGCAAATACCGTAATGTGCAACTGTGCTCAAGTTCTGCAGCAAATTCGACAAGAGTCTTGCCTGCAAGCGGCCGAGCGTCATCTACGGTGATGACACGACTGTTCCAAGTCTCTCCGCATGTGGGCTGAATCTAGCCAACTCGATTCCCGACGAGTGACGATGCACGGTGCGTCTGCAATTAAATCTGATACCCGGTCGCTTTTATGACCCGTTGATACACGGTACAGCCACGAAGCTGGGCTTGATGCTCTTCCAGGCTGAAATCATCAACTCTTCTCCCTGCCATTTTGCCATATAACAGGATTTCCGATGTTGTGGTGTAAATTATTCACGCTACTAGTAAGTAAGTCTTCCTCCATGCTTCTCAGTCGATATTGGACTTGGCAGATGTAAGGGTCATGCCATTTCGACACCGGATGGGAACATCGTCCTTTTATCTTATCTTGATATCTTGTGAAATGTGCAAAGATTCGGCTGCTTTTGGAAGCCTGAGGGTGAGTCTTGGTAGGATTTGGATGGAGTTGGATGTCGACTGTCGGCTGGAACTGTTCATGATCATTCCTTGGATCATTCTAACGAACGTTCTTTGGCAGATTTCCAATCATGAGCTTTGCCGTTCTACAATACCTGAGACAAGGCCAATCGGGTCGCTTATGTTGGGATCTCAATCCCAATCAATCTTTTCTTAGCTACATTGAAACGAGAGATTGGGGTTCGAATTTGGAGTTTTTCTGAAATGGTGCCCTGACCCACTGCTATCGCATATTCGGCTAGATGTGTACAGCTTCCTGATCCTGAAAGTTGGAACAAGCATTTACTGACTTGGGTTTAGCTTTGGATAGAGGGCCTCTCCCCAAGAATTACAGGTCTCTCAAGACAGCAACAGATCTGAGGACAATTAACACGGATTAGATTGTGAGAGTGGTAGTGGGACTCGGAGCAGCCACATGGGCGTTTTCTTTTAATCAGATTGGTGGAGTGATGAAGGTGAGCGCGGTCTAGGAAAACTCAAAAGGAAATAACATTAACTTGTCCACAAGCAAATACGCAATTCTGCATTTCAAATTTCCCATACTGGGCAACCTTCGGAAGATGGAAATGAAAGCCTTGTGACCAAGGCGTTTCAAAAACGATGACCGCCATGGAAATCGTAAGCATGTCTGGCACATTTGACGTTGACAGATCTCCCCTTTGCGGGGAACTGAATGCGCTGAATACGCGACCCTCAGAAGCCAGGCCAGGACTCACCATGTGACTCTTTTCTCTCCTCCTTATCCGAATGTTGGAGAGACCCTATGCATCGGATAAAGAGTACAGAAAAGGCCAGGGTCATGATTTGCTGCCATAGTATTACAGGACCAAGTATTACTGTGGTCTGTCGCTGACTAGCCACGCATTTGCACTGAGAAACCAGAAGTTAGCCAATTTCAAGGGCGTTCCACGGCAGTCTGGTCCATTCACACCAATGGAAGATCTTTCTGGTAGCTCAAAGCGCATCCACCGTCTATCTCACCCCTTGTTGTGGCCCGATTCAAGAAGACCAAGCTTTGCGTATAGTTGAGTTTCATTGTACCGTGCCCAACTCCCCTTCTGTTGACACCCATCTGCTCGACGTCCTGAGCTCCATGAAAATACTCCGGTGGAACATCGTCGTGGATAAATCCAATCAAGTGCCAAAATGGTGGACGGAGTATGTCACGTAATGTGGATGTTCCAACGACTCGGACGAAACTTCCAGAAGGTGTAGGATTGGTCAAATGATCCAACTGTTGGAAAGTCTGGCTTGTATGTAATTCACATATCTGCTTATCGTGAGTCATTGGATTCAGAATGTATCCACAAGACCTACCTGGTCGGCTGGAATCATTCCGAGTGTTCTTGGTGACGGCGACTATGAGAGTACGTACAAACGCATTGATGCTGAACCGAAATCGGAGCGCCATGGAGTATTACTTGTACATGTGAACTGTCGCCCGGCCGAAAACATATTCGGCTCGCCTATTATCAGTATTGAGCCAGGTAGATCAGGTGCCAGTGGATGAGAAAACGAGAACATACGGAGTATGTACTGTATCAGCACAGAGATCCTCTTTTCTAGCAAAGATCTCCTTGGTACTTATAAAACTGATCCATGCGAGCCCATCTTATTCTCCAGCATCCTAGCTCTCATTTCTGCAAACAACTTCTCACCAGACTTGCATAACATGTACGTCTTCGAAGTCTCATCTCACTCTTCTGATTCAACCATCTTAACCCACAGTCTACCATGCCCATCTACGTCGGCAAACTCAACTACTCCCCCTACGCCTCTGACGAGAATATTATCATCGACCTCCCTGATGGCTGGGTCACCCACGGTCGCGCCCGCGTCTGGTCTACTTGGACCAAGGACGCCTCTGGGGTTGCGAAGTCCCTCGCTTTTGGCCCTGCCTTGGGAGCCTATGTCCTCCGGGACGTCAACGACGATGCGACGAAGTTCGTGATCCGCGATCTCGACAATAAGAATTACTATTGGTTCAGCGGCCATCGCAGCGGCGATTTGGTTACCCTCTCGTTGCTGAACCCCAAGAATGAGACCGTCAGCACCGACATTAAGTTGAAGTCGCACGAGTGAAGTACGTTCACGCTGGTGTGTAATTCCTCATTTTGTTTCTAGCTTGCATGCTAATATACCCAGGTGAAATGAAGAAAGATTGTGCTCGCCGTTTTCTTGCTTACAAAACTGTAATTGTATTCTTGATATGATGACTGCCTCTTTGATGTATTGAATTCCTTGACCGTGACTGCGATTCAGATGTGAAAATGTGAGAGCTTCCGTGTGCACAACGCATTTCCCAAAGATCTGACAGGGTATTCCATCTGGCGTGATCAGTTTCAAAGGACAGGCTTAGTGACATGATGCACATTGGAACATACCGAATTATCCCTTCTCTACCCTGTTTTTCTCCCAATAAATTGGAAAAAAACACAGGGACGGTCCGGACGTAATTAGAAAAGAAATGGTCGGGGTCATGTGATGGCGTTTCGTCATCACTGCCTGCCAGCGCTGAGCGTCGGATAATCTCGAGGTTGGTGTCTGCCTCGAGTAGGGTTGCATCGAGTCTCGATTTCAGTCAGATCCTGTTGCTCCTCTCCTGGATCTTGCACCCGTTCCCGGTCTACAGGTCATATGGAAGGGAGTCAAGGGTTTGTGGGACTGGGTATGACAGGTACGTGATCTGTATCATTCAAATCTGTGTGCCGCACCTGAATCATACTTAAAACTCGGGTTCACGAAGGCCGTTCACAGCTCGAGTTGTTGTCGGGATCGAACGCCCAACGCAATTACTCCATGCATATTGCCTTCGATGGGGACAACCGTAAGTTGGCTTTCCAAAGTCCACCGCATAAGAACGTCAACCAGACATTGTATCAATCCCACATCTATCAAATACACAGCAGGTCCAAGGATCAGTAAAAGATATATTACACTTACTTTTCCCATCCGTGAAAAGGTTTTCCAATGAAGTAATTGGTTGATAACTTTTAATCCTCTTAAGCAGCTGCTTCGAGATAGGGGCTCTCCATCCTCCAGTTCGGTTGCATCAAGGAGTTTGAATCCCGTCAAGCGCTCGACGAACGCAGTGAGCACATGGTGGCGCGGAACGTCTTCCGAAGGGAGAAAAAGCTCCATAATGCTAGCTGTCAGGCGGTGACTACATTATCAACGATTAGAAAATATTGTAATATCAGAGGATCATCGATAGACATACCTACCAGAAAACCAATACTTGATGCGCTCCAACAGCAGACGATAATGGGGCACATATCAGCCCCTGCGGCAGAGCGAAAGCACTCCTTCAGATGGTCGGCAGCCACCTGGGCCTCGTCGATCAGGACGAAGAAAGTTGTAAAAACGCTCTCAGGAAATAAATCTGGCCTCGCATTTGCGGAAAACGACACCATGGGTACCTTCATGCCGAAGACTTGAAGCACGATGGCGAAAAGCCCGAACGGGCGGGCAAAACTTGGGCAAGAACCCATCGCCGTCGAGCTACCACAGCGTCTGTGTCGACCAGAAGTTGCTTCAGAATGAAGAAGCGCGCACACAACAACATTGCGGCTTGAAAGTTTTTACGAATATCCTCAAAACTTTCTCCCTTGAAGTCATCGGAGCCAGATGCTGGGTTTTTCCCGCAATAATGAAACTTCAGGATCGACAGTAATGGTGAATCTGTGGCTGGTTGTCGACACTGCGGAATCAGTCAGGCTTTATAATACCCCACCTTCTCTGAAAATAAAATGATATAGAAGTTTGGACGAGTGATGCAGGCATAGCCAAGGCCATGAAAACAAAACCTGAAGCATCACTGGCGGTGTCGCTGCAAAGTGACTCACACTGTGCGTTGCCACACCAGCGACAACAAGAGGGATCGAGGAGGGATAGCTCTCCTGACACCCAGGCCTAAGGCGAAGATCCGACCTTACACGACGCCAAGAGCCACACGTGTCGTGATGGTCAAAGAGTAATGGACTTGGATACGGTGGCATTCTGCGCCAATAACAGACTGCCTTGTAACAATCAAGGGAAATGGAAAAAAAAAGCAGAAAACCTATCGTTCCAGGCCCATAACATGACGAAGCAGGACTGGCATTGTTCAGAATGACTAGTAGGCTCTGCGCCAAAGACCCACAAACTGCCTTCGAGTTCAAGGAGCATGAGAGAAGCGCAGAAAACCAAGAGCTGCAACCGATACCAGTAACCCACTGGCCAGACAAGAGTAGGGAAGTCAACAGCGGTGGGGATGAATCAGCAGAAAGATTCAAGTAAAATACTTTCATCCACGTGGTGAGGCACCATTGCAATACCCGGAATCCCGGATCAAGGTACTGCCTCTCGGCGTTGTTGGTATACATCTTTTGACTCGTCAAGTCTTCAAAATTCAAGTCCCAGAGTACCGTATAATGATTTGAAAGTGTAAAGAGTCGGTTTTGGTTGTGTGTCCAGCAAAAAAAAGGTGTTTTGATCCGAGTCGGCGATTAGCCAAATTTGGTAAGAGGTGAGCCAATAAACACGGCTGTGTGCTTCAGGGAATATCGGACGATTTTGCAAACCCGATAGACCGATTGGCAGTGAAGGGGGGGAACGGGTTCAGAGGCGGGGGGTTGATGCATGGATGCTCTAATGAGTCTGGCCTACTTATAAACATTGAGAACAATGTGTATATGTATTTTTGCAAGGAGTGGCGTTTTTTTACGATGGAATTTCACTTACAGCTGTATATGTAATTTCATCAGAAAGTTTTGGTGACTATCCTCTCACGGCTGCGGTCGGAACTGTAAAAATAATAATAAATAATGCGGTGAATTCTTTAGAGTCAACCAGTTTTCTAACTCTTGCCTTGCGATCCATGGAGTCGTCCTCGTGTCAATGCTTCCCAGCCAAGCCACCGAATGTTCATCCGCGGAATTGGGCGCCCCCACCGACGTGATAACCTGAAACATCTCAAACCCCCAACCCTCTGTACCCAAGCCTTTCGGATAACAAAGGAATCGTGTTGGCTTCGAATTTCTACGTATGAACGCTTCAAGCTTTGATGGTGAGTCCAAGAGGACCGACTCTCACAGGCACATGTTTCTGTGCGCATACATCCATATGCCACCGCCTTGACTTCAGGCCCTTCAGGTGTAGAGTTGGCTCCTCTGTCACGGTTCTGTTGTCGTCCGAACGAGCAAACTGTTAACAACCCAACAGAAGTGCAGACGAAATTGACGAACCCAATTATCGCGTTGGTGTTATCAGTTCTATTGCCCGCCTAAAGCAACTCAAGAAAATTTGAGTTTATACAATTGCAACAAATCTTTGGGTCGTCAACCCTATGCAGGTACCTTTTTTCGGACACACTCCATATAGTAGCTACGGCACCTCATCCCATTTCCTATGTTCCCTCATCTCACTCACCTCAGGAATTCACGTGACCGAATATGCCCAAAATCTGCATACATTCAATCAATGCGCAATGCGACGTCACATTTGTGCTCCACCCAAAGCAAGACTCGAGCATATGTACCGAGGTCGAAAACCCTGTAGATGGGTCCGCCGTTCAAGTGTACGTGTGTCGTGACTTCACTCTCCCTAGCAACCAATACAATGACAAGAACAATCAAAGGTTTATTTTCAATGCAGATAACACTTCCTTTATTCAAGTAGCGGGGACAAACCTTTGCTTTTCTGCGAGTGAGCTGTGTAATCAATGACTCTGATCTTTAGTGTTGTGAGACCGGATCTTTGGAAACAGGATTGCCCTTCACCATGCAAGTCAGTCCCACTTCTCATTGCATTTTTCTCGTCTTTTTAAACCAATTGGGTAGCAACGTCACAGATTCCAAGTCCTGTATTCACCCTCCTGCAGAATGGAAAACAACTAATTGTTTAGAATCGAGACTTGAATGACAATAAGTAGGTCTTTAATCTTGACCCAAAACAAGGGAGAGTCACATAAACGTGAATCAATGACTAAATCGTGTTCATAGGTGATTTGTTCTCAATAAACGAGAGACTATGAATTCTTCCAAAGGCCTGGGTGAAAACCAGGTTGTTGTTTTTTTAGTAATACCAAGGGCCGGGGCCGCCAAAGGGTTGAAAATGCCATACATGACTTGGTTGCCATATTATCTGACTGAAATTTGCACGGTCAGACTATTTGATGATTGATTTCCACAGTGGCGATATTTGCGCAGTTGCGCAACCTGTCACCAGTTCACCAACGTCGTGTGGGAGAGTATGGAAAAGGGCCAGAATGACTCAGGGGAGGGTGTATAAGAGAAGGGGATCCCCTTTCGTAATACACACCTGCATTATGGAGGGCCATGATGTGCTGGTCCTATTTTCATACCTGGCCCTATTCTTTCATTCAAAAAATTTTCCATCCAGCTATTTGCCACTCGATTGCCACACGACCACATGCACTCAACCGAAATTGGAACAATGCCATGACAATGCCGTTATCAATCCAGGTAGACGAAAATTCGCCCTTGGTCCCGAGACACACTGAATTACGACAGATTACGACCTCGACCTCATGGTACCATGGAAGGAGTAACTCGTGAGGACGCGTCTATCAACACAATGTCGAGTCGGTCACGCCAAAGTCAGCCACCTTCATGTTTTAGGCAATGAACTGCTTATCTTCTTTTCAGGTTCTTTGCGTGGTCCCTACAGGGAGTGTTCTCCAGCAGGGTCATGTGTTGCTATTCCATCAGTCCCTGAACGCTCAGGGATTGAATTCGAAATCCGTTACAAATGAAATGGCCCTCAGACTTGGTCTGATACTGATCCAGTACTCACCTGTGAATCCAAAGAAAATCTCGGAGCAAAATATGGCGTGTTTCTCAGAGGCATCCGGATCGCCCTCAACCATCGTACATGGGCTACTTTACCATATTACAACCCTCTAGAGTCAAGACCACATTACAACTTATTGTCGACTCCAACTGGACTTGTCTCCAAAATTGTCCGGATGATCGAATCGCGGACTGTCACTCGTTCGACGACACTTACAGGCAAGTCTCCTGCCTCCTGTTTACATCTTGGAAAGTAAACTTGGTAAAAGGTACCATTTCATATCTCAGATATCCTATCGCAATTCATTCTCTTAGAGGTGAGTCAGAGCACACCTACATCAAATGGAGCTGATGATTTCCATTCTATTAAGTAGTTCCCGAATTCAGACGTTGTGCTTGTCGAAGACTCGATTTGGATGAGTCACTGATCTTTGCGCAGTAGAGTTCACCATGAATGACTATTAACGTCTATGGTCAGGTTAGGGGTGACAGTATTCTGTCAGAAATTCGAAAATTACTCACGAGAGTGGTTCTGGAAAGTAGAGAGTGCCTTCAGCTGGATTATAGCATAACTTGGCTAATGGTACAACTCCAGAGACAGCGAGGTTGATGCCCAAACCAATTCCTGGTCGGACACCACAACAATTGTCTTTCGGCACTCTTTGCGCCGCAGTTAGAACTTAGTAAACCTTCTGACAGATGGCGAGTGGAACGAAAATTCGAGAAGGTACTGAATGACCGACATTAACATTTTTTTTTAGCTTTCCATTATATTATGTCATGTTACAGCTTCATTGAATTCAGGGAACAGCGGGTGATCTACTAAACTTCGAAAGATGATACAACCGGAATGAGTTCATATTTCTATTTGAAACCGTAATAACTGTCAGAAACAAGGCTTTATGCTGACAGTACAGCAACTAGTTCTATATACTTTAAATATCAATGTTGATGGTTACCTTAGCAAGACTTTCTGTCCCATCTAAGCTACAACCAACGTGAATCGAAAGTCGATGCAATACCAGATTCTGTAGGTAAAATGGCCGTATTCAGATCGCATAAAGTGGCTATAACCAACGTCACCAACACAGGATTTCCGCGCACCTTCTCGCTGAATCACTTTTTTTCCCCATTTGGCAGACGCTACGCCGACTGGTGTGGGAGAAGGGCCACTGAGGGCCACTCGGGGGGTGTAAAAGTGGAATGTAGGTTTGTATAATCAAAGAGGATCCCGAGGGCCATGATGAGCTGGTCCTATTTGTTTCATAATACCTGGCCCTTGTACGTAAATTTCTTCCATTGGAAAAATTTCCATCCATCCAGCTACATATGTATATAAGCCAGTTATTTAAAGAATACTTGCAACTTGACATGCCAGCAGTCCCGCTCAGCTCAGCCGCAAGCTTTAATGGCAACAATGGTTGTGTGCTGACTCAGTCATCCATCACGATATATACCACCAACATTTTTCTTGGAAAAGGTCAGTGGAAAATGTTCAAGTTCCATGATTTATTCCTGATCAATTCACAGATCCAAGTACGATACCTGGCAGTGAAAACGTATTCTGGGAGGACGAGGAGTCTGAGAGGGGGGCGGACCAGGAATCCAGATGTCATCACAAAAAATGTTCGTTTTCCAAAACAATTTCGGAGTTCGACGTCAGTGGAAAGGTTGTAGCTGTTCTGGACGCTATTCTGGATTGTCTGCAGTCGTCTGATGATTTCTGATTACATTTTGTTTACATCTTCTAATCCGCCTTCATCAAAGACTTTGTTGTTATCTGGGTAGTAGAAAGCATTCCATTCTCGCGGTAACTACATTGCTTTGTCATGATCTTCACATCTCTGTTTGGAAAACCGCTGAGATATGAAAATCGCGGCATTGTAAATTATCCTCAGGCTGGTGTTTATATTGGTGTTTACTCTGTAAACTATGGACATCATTTACATACGTTGTCAATCGAGTTGATCGCGACGTCGACCAAGATAATTCCCCGTCGAAACTACAGTAACTGTCGAAAACACGGCTTTATGCTGACAATAACAGCATCAGTCTTATGTACTTTAGATATCGGTGCTTCCGTTCCTCGCAGAAAGATGGGTTAAAGTACTATTATAGACATTGGTGGAGCCCATATGGACCTCGAGGAAGCATTCCGCAAGAAAGTCGATCTCTCGGAATAGATCCAGAAGGAGGACAGGACAAGAGAATTTTCGTCATGTGGAGTTGAGTGTATGTCCCCTATGCCTCCTCTGAGTTATAATCAGCCATCGCACGGATATGCATCATCTCCGCATCATCGTGACGTCCTTGATTAACATAGAGAATCCCCAGATTGTTGATGGTGTTGAGCGTGTATATATGCTCAGGTCCCCATGTCTTCTCATAACCAGCCAGCGCACGCTTGAACATCATCTCCGCATCTTTGTGATGTCCTTGATCAACATAGAGGTTCCCCAGATTGTTGATGGTGTTGAGCGTGGATTTATGCTCCGGTCCCCATGCCTTCTCATAACCAGCCAGTGCACGCTTGTACATAATCTCCGCATCTTTGTGACGGCCCTGATTTCTGTAGAGGACACCCAGGTTGTTTACAGTTTCGAGCGTCGATGTATGCTCGGGTCCCCGTACCTTCTCTCTACCGGCCAGTGCATGCTTGAGCATCATCTCCGCATCTTCGTGGTGTCCTTGATCAACATAGAGGGTACCCAGGTTGTTTACAGTGTTGAGCGTGGATGTATGCTCAGGTCCCAATGCTTTCTCATAACCAGCCAGAGCATGGCTGTACATCATCTCCGCATCTTTGTGACGGCCTTGTTCAGCGTAGAGGTTCCCCAGATTGTTGGCGGCGTTGAGCGTGGATGTATGCTCTGGTCCCCATCCCTTCTCATAACCAGCCAGTGCACGCTTGAACATCATCTCCGCATCTTCGTGATGTCCTTGATCGAAGTAGAGGTTCCCCAGATTGCTGACGGTGTTGAGCGTGGATGTATGCTCCGGTCCCCATGCCTTCTCATAACCAGTCAGTGCACGCTTGTACATCATCTCCGCATCTTTGTGGCGGCCCAAATTTTTGTAGAAGACACCCAGGTTGTTTACGGTGTCGAGCGTGGATGTATGCTCAGGTCCCCGTGCCTTCTCTTTACCCGCCAGGGCACGGTTGTACATCATCTCCGCATCTTCGTGACGGCCTTGTTCGGCGTAGAGTGTACCCAGGTTGTTTACGGTGTTGAGCGTGGATGTATGCTCAGGTCCCCATGTTTTCCCATGACCAGCCAGTGCACGCTTGTACATTATCTCCGCATCTTTGTGACGGCCTTGATGTTTGAAGAGGTTCCCCAGGTTGTTGGCAGCGTCGAGCGTGGATGCATGCTCAGGTCCCCATGCCTTCTCATAACCAGCCAGTGCATGTTTGTACATCATCTCCGCATCTTTGTAACGGCCTTGTTCGGTGTAGATGGTACCCAGGTTGCTTACGGTGTTGAGCGTGGATGTATGCTCAGGTCCCAGTGTTTTCTCATAACCAGTTAGAGCACGGTTGTACATCATCTCCGCATCTTTGTGACGGCCTTGTTCAGCGTAGAGGATACCCAGGTTGTTGGCGGTGTCGAGCGTGGATGTATGCTCAGGTCCCAATGCTTTCTCATAACCAGCCAGCGCACGCTTGTACATCATCTTCGCATCTCTGTGACGCCCTTGCTCGTAGTAGAAGCCACCAAAAGTCATGAGAGCATCCAAAAAATGATCACCTAAGTCGAAATTCTCTACACCACGCCAGATGGTATCTAAGTGTGTTTGTCCCTCTTGCCGTGTTTTGTGGTCGCAATCACCAATGGAGCGCAAGTGACATTCCAAATGTGATATGGCAGTAGTAAGAAAGGTAGGATGTAAGCTTTTGTCGAGTCGCATACGAAGCCATTCGGACACCATGGAATGAAGTGATATTGTAATTTCACCATCATTGCAGTGCGAGAATTGAAGCAGCGACAGCTCCTGCATCTTCACGATGGCGTCTTCGAATTTCAAATGGTTCCAGTCGCCATCCTCCTTGAAAATCGTCATTGGACAGGTTGTCGGATTGCCGTCACATGCGTCATTACTGAAGAGTCGTTCGCCGATATTTAGATGGTTGAAGAAGGCGAAAAGTGTTATAACCCTCTCTAACTCTGTCGCTTGCTCACCAACGCCAAGTAGCTGTAACGACATTTCCCATGTAGTCAACAGGCTAAGAGATGTCTCCTTCTCCTTGCCTGGTAACATACGCTGATACTGCCAGAATCTTGGAGTTTCCTGCATAACACTCCGCTTCCTCCTCTCGTACTCGGCTACAAATGCTCTCAGGTGAAGTCGTCGCTTCGAAATGTAGGCTCGCGCCTGATCGATGGCCAATGGGAGATTTCCTAGTAGGCTCAAAATCTCCTCCGCAGCATCGAGCTCATCGGTATCT
>Ga0307507_10008166_pt1 | contig 14679 bp, 12 predicted proteins | sample 7_EM_MG_FD_207223 | JGI IMG/M metagenome (GOLD analysis project Ga0307507, IMG submission 207223) | Populus trichocarpa ectomycorrhiza microbial communities from riparian zone in the Pacific Northwest, United States - 7_EM | ecosystem: Host-associated > Plants > Roots > Unclassified | place... | reverse complement strand
TTCTATCAATTCCCCAATCAGTGAAACAACTCTCCAATGTTTTCCCAATGATTTCACCCTTGTGATTAGAAACTTGAAAAGAGTTTAAAAATCCTTTTATGCAAGTTCTGATCACTACATACCCAATTAGTTGTGACACACATGTAATTAATGTTTTGGACAAAAGTCTACCTATCACTTGTAAGATACACCCTTATTTTTAATGGCTTGTTTTTTTTTTTAGTTTTTCTTTTTTTTTTCAGCGTAAAGGTTCAAGCAGTCCCTTGCGATAGTGATTCACAAGGAGATACAAAATCTAGGTTGCGTTATAAAATTTCTTAAATTCTAAACCTTGTATAATTCTAAAGGAAAACTCACAAATAATCATCCTATCAAATACCTTTCTAAAAGATTCTTAACTAAAATCAACAGCCTTAAGAGTATCTTAACTTCCATTTTTTCGAGCCAATGTAATTTTTTTTTTCATCAAACTTAAACCTACCAACAAGCTGTTTCCATAAGTTATTTAAGTATGTCTAAAAATTACTAGTGTTATGAGTCTTTAAAGCACATGCATAATCTTGTTGACAATACTTACATATAGGTGTGCTTAATGAGGAGTTAGAACCCTCTATTATATCAAAGTGATATCAAATTTCAGATATAATTCTAGAGGGCACATCCATTTTCTTGTTACCTTTATTGCAAATAGAATTTATAAGAGTAATTGAAAAAGGTTTGGTCTCTGCTGGAGCACAACATCATTTGCTGGAGGAGGAACATTATCATTTGTTGGAGGAGCACTTGATGAATCAATATTGATATCTTGAATAAAAGGTCTTGTATTCTTTATTTAAAATAATAAAATTCAATCAATTTTAGTTTAATTCTTATACAAACAAAACCAACATATGATTTTCCACAAATCACAAAGTAAGTAATATATAACTAAATAAAACAAACCAGCATAATGATCTTTCATACTATTCAACAACTAAGAGCCAACAATGATGGAGTCTTGACTAGGCATAGCCACAAAAGACAATATATCTCTTTCTTTTATCATTCCATTTTCTCCTTGGTTGGGCCTTGACACGACCTTAATCAACCTTAGTTAAAATGAAATTTAGGATTGAATTGAAGAGTTATCAAAGGATTAGGGACCTAGGTCCAAAATTTTCACATTGTTGTTATTTTAACCTCTATATAACTCTATCAAGCTTAAATGTGTGACAAGTGTGACAATAGATTGTCCAAGGATTAAATCATAAAAATAAAAAAAAATATTTCAAATATAGGACAAATTCAAATGCAATAAAAGATTTTATCAATAAAAACAACTATATTGACGAGCAACACACGTGCCAACTTATAAGGAAGTTGACGCGTTAAAGTGGCATGTGCAGCCTTCTTCGAGCTTCAATGGTGGTTTTCTTTAGTGCCATCTGAATTGTCTCATCAATGTCTTCACTTAAGGCATCACATGTCAAAGTTGAAGTCCCGACGTGGCTTTAACAACATTTTATTTCCTTCCTTTTTCCCCTCTCTTCCCTTAATTTTCATGTCAAACTAAAGAAAAAAAAACATAATTGTTGTCCGTAATGTTGTGTGCGTGTGCGTGTGCACATTGTGGATTCCTTTAGATAAAATACCACTGGTTTTAGTTTATACCGTGCCATGGGCCAAATCAATTTGTTTTTTAATATAAAAAAAGTTAGGTGTTGCTAACATGTTAAAAAAAACAATGTAGGGGTTAACTCGATGTGACCCACCCGACTTGGTAAGTCCAAAGGTAACTTGGAAGATAAAAAAATTACAACAAAAATAGACGCTTGCAAAATCAAGCACCAATAAAATGGTGGAATGTTTATTTGAGTATGTGATAACTTCATAGGAAAAAAAATAAAACAAATCATGAAGATCAATTTAAAATAAATCAAATGTTGAAAGATAAAATTGAAAAACAAAACTAAAAAAACAAAGAATAAAATTAAAAAACAAAACTAAAGTACCTGCAAAAAGCCCAGACAAACAAGTCTGGGTAGCCCAGCTTGCATTGGCATTAAAAAAAAGCCAAGTTTGCATGCTTAGGCTTTGATAATATTTTTTTTAAAGGGTGGACACCATGTTGTCCTCTTTATTTTTTTAGGTGATGCATTACTTGCTGTGTCTAAATTCTAGCGACCATTTGGTTATCAAAAAATCAAAGTAGAGGTGTTTTACACCCAAAAACTCATTTTCGAATATTTTTTTATCCAAAAACACACAAAAAAAATCTAATAGATCTAAATAAACCTATTTTTACATTCAAACAACCCAAAAATGATCCAGAAATAAAAAAATCAACCTTAAGTCTAAAAACTTCATATGATGGTCAGATCTACTCTTTTAAGCAATTTGAAGGTGAAAGAATACCAGAGTGAAACTTTTTTTTATCATTGACAACAAAATTAACTATTTTTATAGTTAAAATTGATGTTAGTCGATATTTTTTATCTTTACTATCAAAATCAGATGATGTTTTCATTCTCATCTTAAACTAAAAGACTGAAAAATAAGAAAAATAAAGTTATCTATCAAAATGAATTTTGAAAAAAATTGAAGGGACTAGAATTGAGTGAGTTCCAAATTAAAAGAACAGAAGTCAACTTTTTAAGTCAATTTCAAAACAACTACCTAATTTATTCATGTTTTTCACTATGATTTCCTAAAGCGACCTTCCTTTTAATTTACTACTTTCTTTTTAATTTTGATTTTTCTCTTGGTTAACAAATAAGAAACAATTAGTCTTCATTGGCCACATAAAAATCAAATCACCCAAAAAAACAATTTATGACCAAAATAAATAGTGAAAGAATCAACCGTATTTTGACGATAAGTAAAATCACCACACCTCTTAATTTTATTTTATTTTTGTTAATTGGGGTTTCCAAGGCACTAATCATACCTTATGGCTAGCTAGCACAATAACGATTCTTATCAATATTCAACGCATATCATGATCGTATTATTTATTTGAGAAAAGCACAAGGCACATTGCAATAAGTTTCAATAACTTTGCATCATGTGTAACAACTACACTTTATAACATCACAATAATATATATCGAAATTTATTGACGACACGCACGCGTGCGCGCGCACACATTGAAAGAGAGCCTCAAAAAACAGGAATGAAAGAAGATCAAGGGTTTGAAAAACGATTTTGATGGAGGAAGGTGGAAGGCAAACACTGGAGATCCATAAATCCTTCATCAAGATAAACTTATGGTTGGTTTCATGAAATCACTGACCTTCTTTACATACAAAGATGAAAACAAAATTCGTAAAGAAGCCATCAAAACTGATTGGATCATGCAGAACTAAGAACTTGAGTAAAGAAAACGATGATTAAGTTGGAATGGAAACACTACAGGAGGATGAAAGAAAATTGTTATTGCAGGTTAATCCTATAATCAACAGCTTGGTCTCAACAAGTCAGCACACAACAGATTATCTCTAACTATTTTTCTCCCACCATCCACTACTATTTATCTTTTCTTTCGAGAATGAGAATGTGTATGTTATTTTAATTTCTTTATCAATATGTTTTGCTGACATTAAGCACATGTTTAACTATGGTACGAGGAATTTGCGGTTTGATAAAACATTTCATGAACACACCCCTTGATCTCCAAGGAGACAGGGTGAAGTTACGAAAAGCACACAGGATAAGAACACCCATGGCCATTGCGAGGACCTCTACATACAAATAATTTAAACAAGATGACATTACAACAAAATTAACCAAAAAATAATGGACTTGAAATACTACTGGGGCTATTAGCTACTATCTTGTGTTATAATTGGAGAGGACGAGGACTTGTCCGTCGTCTCACCACTGGACATGTGTGATTTAGCACTCGCGCGTGCCATTTCTAACATCAAATCTACTTCTTTCTTGTACTGCAAAGTGAGATCATAATTCATGAGACGGATTTTGAACTTTGGAAAGCTAGCTGAAAAGTAAAAATTCAACTGGTACTGTAAAAAGAAAACAGCTCTACAGAAGGGAACTAACCTCATTGATGGCCCCTGACCTAATTTTAGATTGCATCACACACCATTTCTTGAAATGTGCACCTGCAGAAATAGTAAGATTAAAATTTCACCCATTTCCTGAAACAACATTCCGGACTGAAAAGGATGTTTACCATTTTAAACGACACAAAAGAATATCAAAAGAACACAGTAGTTCAGGCACAGACAACAGGTCAGGGTTAGTCGGAGTCGGTCCCTGTCCATAGAGAAGCTCTAGCATGTTCTAAAGATCATAGCTTGTTAGAAATTCTTATATCTATGCTTCTACGCCCTTGAACAAATGCAAGAGAGAACAAGTGCTTGTGGTTTCATTATTTCCTCTTTCATGACCAAACAACCAGTACACAAGATTATACCAGGTAAGAGTAAAATAGATTAGAAGAAAAGCAGTCAACAGAAAACAATCTATTTAGACAAATTTGACTATCAGCAGAATTCAAAGTAAGGTAAAATCTGGTCACATATGTCAAGGGGACTAGGGCAACAAGAAACCTACCAGCTTTTATATCCATTGCACATGAGTTTTCACCATTGGTCTCCAGGCTCCAGCGACAGTGAATCTAATGCAGGGCCAGCAGTACAATGTCAACAATAATGTTGGAAAAAAGAAAGCAGATAATAACATCTACAGATAAAGTAGAGCCTTGTTAAGCTAGAAGTTAAAGTGTGAAACACGCAAGCTCCTATGATGAATGCTATTCTCATTCTCAACAGGCTAAAAAATCAACACCTAGTCAGCTTATTCGGAATAATAATCCAAAACTATTTTAATTTGTAAATTATGTTTCCAATTCTTTATTTTGTCATCCAACTTTTTGTTCAATGGATGAGACCTGAAACATTACACTGTGCAGAGTGTCTCCTAGATGCAAAAGAACAAATAAAACTTCAGAAATATGCTTTACAATCTATGATTGAATCATCAAGGAGTTCATTACTCTCTTTAATTTAACATGGCTATATTTTCTCAAGGTGCCTAAATTGCACATACCTCAAAGTAAGATCCAAAGGGAACATCATGCGGCTGTTGCACAGTTTCAAACACCTAAAAAAGGGCAGATAAATAAATAAAAAAAATTAACACAAATGAAAAGAGAGAGAGATACAGAGCAATAATTTCCTCCTGCCCATAGGAAGACATGTATGGAAAAAAAATCATGCATACCAAGATGAAAGTAATTAAAAAGGAAAAAAATTATCAAGATGAAACATGCAGCATAATACCATGACATCTGTGGACAAGAGGAAGCTTCCTCCACCCCAGGTTGGAGGAAATTATTGTCCAAAAATAAAAATGGTCATATCACAAGTTATATATATTGAGCTTCATTGGACGAGTAAGGTGATCTGAGATCATTTGAAATAACAGGATTGCTACTAGCATTAAGAAGAAATTTGTAGGGTGAGATATGAGGTCGCACAAGCTTTTTCTTATCTGGTGACAGAACAAAATGCTGCCATTCAGTCACAGCTGTGTCTGGGGGGCACATGGGACTATTGCATAAAGATCTGAATGTTATCTCTCTCACTTGACCATCATACTCATCTGCTGCATGCCACTGTCCCATCTGGAAAGAACACAAACTAGTAAGTGCTGGAAGTAGAGAGTAGTGGATAATTAGAAAACTCCACATTTTTTATCCAATAAAGTATTGCCACCAAGTCAAACCAAACTTGATCCACATTTAACAGCAGAAGTAACGAATTTAGACTTGTATGAGGATCTGTAGACTAATGTGACAGCCATTCATAATAAAATCAACTATTACCTTGAACTCCAAAATTATATCATGCAAAGAAAAAACAAAGGAAACCTTAAAAAAGAAAACAAACTGGGTAGCTCAATAATAAATGAAACTTAAATGGAGACAGTGCTAATCCATTGCTCTCAAGTAATGCAAGGTCAAACTTTAGGATAGACACAAAGGCCGTCTATAAGATGTTGCACCTTCCAATGCTCTAAGTAATGCAAAGTCAAATTTAAGGAATGATATGAAGGCCATCTATAAGATGTTGCACCCCGTATCTACCAGAATCCAAGCAAACACATATTTACAGATAGAAAGAGCCTATCTGATACTAACCATTTGTCAATATTTTCTGTAGCTGATTACATGGACTTTTGCTACTCTAGAGCATAATCCAAAACTTTTTACCACTTAATTCTTAATTCTACAATCATTATTCTAATCATTACTAATGCTGAATGATATGAAGAGTATACTTAAATAACCAAACATACAGGATGTGTAAACTAACAGCATTTAAGGAACGATCTCAAACTTACAACAAGATTTGAATCCTTTCTAACTGAACGATACTCATTTATAAAAGTTGAGCCATCCTTCAAACATATATTAAAAAACTGCTCAGCAGTGCATGGAAATAAATCCTGCAATAAAGAATAATCAATTATAAAAAAGTAATATTATGATAAACCAAACCCATGAGAAGGTACAGGAATAAGGTGTTCATACATTGTATATACCAACAAGAACCTCTTCTTTGATGAAAGCTTGAAGCTTTCCAGCTTTCTGCACAACATCTTCAGGAATATTGGCTTGCCTTGTACCACTCCTGATGGAGCTACTATGTGCACGCAGTGCTGATTCTGCCCTCTCCTACATGACAATAATAATATCAAGTGAGACTTTTTTTCTTTATGAATTGCAGATGTTGGTTCATCAAATTTCAGGCAGAGTATAAAATTTGGAGCACAGCAACAAACAGCGTTATTCCAGATCAATTATAGGGGAGCAAATTCACTCACTAATGGAAGACTAACTCAAATACTCTTGGCAGCTAAAATATCTTGGTCTCCAAACGGTGAACTACTAAAGAATTCACTGAAGAAAGCATTTGGATGTTGCCCATATACAATGCAAAGGAAATCATTTCCAGATTCTGAGTACTTCTAGAATGCCTTTCCAGGGAAAACCATTGAATACTGTGTTCCAAGGGCTCACCGGGTACATACAATGATGGCATATGGATTGTCAACCACAAAACAGAACTTTACACGAGAACAAGGAAAGGGAGGAAAAAAAACAGATGATTTAATGATTGCATATTCATCTTCAAATCAACCGTCAATCTAAATAATGACATCTTCGAGTTAATGAAGCTCTGATTGCATGGCTATTATCAATCAAGACTCGAGTTTTGTGTGTTTCTCTATGACATTTAATTGGAAAATGTGCCCATGCGTGTGCTTACACTGATGTGTGTATAAATAACAGCAAAGGAACTGGAAAATTCATCCCTAGTATACACAACAAAGTATAGAAGAGACAATTTCTGAAGCTTGTTTCTAGGCCAAAAATTAGAAAAAGAAACAAAGAGACTGTAGTACATAACCCATGGGCACAGCAAATGAAAGGTTTGCTATCAGAGGAACTATTACAGTTTCAAAGAATGGCTAAAAGACTAGTGTCTTTAGCAGAATCTCAAGAATTTCAAAAAATTGTTCCCATTTTGTTCTGCATAATACATCATGCCAACTTAAAAAAATAAAAATTCAATTGACATATATAATAACAAAAGATGACAAAAGAAACGATTCAAGGATAGACCTTTTTCTCTGCTTCTAGCATTGTGCGGTAGTTCTTTGCTGCACGCTGCAGCCCTCTTAATGCATGATTCCTGTTCCAAAAGGATGCAAATTTATACCTGACTCTACCTGAAAATGGCAAAGAAGGATAAAATGAAGTAATATAAACATAACTAAACAACTGAATTCATGCTAAATATAGAATTTGCCTCAGATGATGGGTGCTTCTAATTAGCAATCCAACAGAGTAAAAGCACATTTGATTTGTTTAAACAGGACATAGAAATCTGAAAATTACCCTGTTATGGAAGAGAGAACTAGAGATATTGGCTTATATAAATGAAGGAGTGTTGCCAAAGCGAAGTACATTTTCCATCATGGAAAAGATGCTACATAACATAGTAGAAAGTTGAATGTGCTAAGGAATAAAAAGAAAACCCAAGTAACAGCTTATATGTGCATCTTCTGACACATCTACAGTGCTAATTCTCAAGCATCACATCACATCACATACACATATGCATGCATGAGCTGTGGGATACATCAACTACTTGGAACTAGCTGTGCAAGGCATTGCCTGGGGTCAACGAGCCCACTTTTTTAGGACAAGCTCTATCCTGGCGGACCATAGGAGTTGGACATCACAACTTGTGTTAACCTTGCGGGTTTTAAGCCTATCTCGTACTATGAGCAAGCCAGTACCATGAAAAACCCAAAAATTGTAAAATAAGCAGCACCTAAACCCTTAAGTAGGCAAACTGTATAAAGAAGCACAATTTTGACCAGACAGCACATCAACCAAGGGCAAGAAATTCTTAACTTGTGGCAGGGACAACCTTACTGTTTGAATCAAAATCAAGCAGGCTAGTCAAAATAATAAATATATTTTGAAAGATGAAGGAATATGGTAAAAAATCGATGGTTAATGTGAACCTCAAATGCAATCAAGTTTCTAACTAGGTGAGGCCCTTTCTCATAAGCTTCAAGCAACACATATATACTGCATTGATCCAATAATACGATACATTACAAATACACAAGCTGAAAAAAGAAACATAAAAGACTAGGGCAGATTTCAGAATGAAATGACAACCGGAAAAACTTGGATGTTTGGTATTGTTGCTGTTTTCTTTTATCTATTTTTGTTTTCAAAATTATGGCATAAGATTTTATTTTTTTTAAAATGAAGATAAAAAATACTCAATAGAAACTAAACTAATAACTGGAGACATCAAATAAAGAATTTAAAAACTTAGTATGGCATGTGAGAATTGATTGTGAAACCAATTTCAAAAATAGAAACGAAAAACAGAAACAGAAAATAGAAAACAGCAGCAGTACCAAATGGCCATTTTTTCCCTGACATCAGCACGAGAACTTAATACCAGGCAATTTAGGCAACAAAACTTCAAAAAGATGACCCAATGTCAAGATTTCACAAAGAAAAGAAATGTCGAAAATTTTATAAACATAGGTCAATTAAAATATTGAGACTTCTTGGGCAATGGAAAATGATAGGAAATGCTGAAACCTTATAATGCACGCCATAGATAATTTCATCTCCAAGTTAAAGAAAAGGATAAATATATAAAAGCTTTTGAAGCTATCAGAGTTATGAATTTTATCACTAACCATCAGGACTTCCTAGAGGGGGAACACCGTGTCCACCAGCACCCATCCGTAGAATAATTGTTACAGCAGGATTAATAAATGCATGTTGACTCCTACGAATCTGTAAAAACCAAAAAAAAATTGGTTGAACGTACGTGTTTCATGTGGTAAACAATAGGGCCAATATCATCAAAAGAAACACACGAAAGGCATACCTCATCTATATCCCCAAATGGTATTACCACCTGTGACATAAAAATAAATGAATAGGGTACAAAAGAAGACTGTAAGAATAAGTCATTGACTCTGAATACACCTATGCTGAATTAAAACCTAAACGCTTGTAACAAGATAAATAACTTGAATTTTCACATCAATTGGACTAAAGAATTCTTAGCATAAACTTTTTATAAGAGGAAAAACTTTATAACCAAAAAAAAAAGAAAAAAAAACGACCAGAGAACTTTTTAGAAGTTATGACAAGCAGATTATATCAAAATTTTAGAAACAGCAACATGAAGTTATACATGCAAATCTCCCTTGCGTTTTCTACCTACAAAGGTTGAACACAAAGCATATTACTGGAAAAAATCCCATTACTTGGGAGAAAGAGAAACTTGCAAATAGGCCAAGTGGAGCATACTACATTCTTCTCCCCTAATATTGAGGTATGACACAACCAAAGACAAGAATATGTCATGCATTATTCCTCCGCCCAAACACAAAGGAGCTATCTCTGCCTGCCTTCACCAACACCCCTAGACAGGTTAAATCTGGGCCCGAGAAGGGGGGGATGGTGGGTGGTGTTTAAATAATCTATCAGTGAAGACCTAGTACAATTTATTTGAACAGTGTTAGAAAAATCAATAAAATGGTTATAATGAGAAAGATGAGCTAACCTTCATTTGCTTAGAAAACACATTAGAATGGAAGCATATGTTCCATGCAGAGACATACATGCGGCCATGATATAAGAATGACCTTTCAAGTGCACATGAATAACTATGCTCAACAACCTGAAAACACAGTACATTTGTTAAGTTAGCCAGTAACAGGATATGCAACAAAGAAACTAAAACACTAAAAGGACTTGTTCATAAATTCTTGAGTTCAATAGATAGACAGGTAGAGCAAGGGATGATTTTTGTGTAAGCTACCTCATCTGGAAGGAGGCTAAATATTGTTTGCAAAGGCCCAGGCTTTTGGTGAACCACCGTAGGTCCTTGTTTATCTGAAGATATCCTCCTTCGAGGATTAGCTCCAGCATATCCGTTTACAGCCCTACCAGTTATAAACTTTAAATTAATTCAAGATAATTAACAATTCCACCAACATTTAGAGGTAAGACTAATTCTCGTTACTTGATATGGCAAACGGTTGGAAGTGAATTAATCTGCACTGGTCAAATGAGTTTCATTCTTTGGAGAGTAAAAGGTGAGTAGTCCAAAATCCATAAAGTAAGATAACATGAAAACCAAATTATTAACTCCAAAAAATAGATTTTACTGATAGGCACAGTGACATGGAGCAGCACAAGTTAAGCTAATTAGAAAATTGGCAATTTTTCATTAAAAAAATTATTATCCAGGTATCTTAATTAAAACATTGTAAGAAATCAATATTAAAAGTCCAGTAGACAATTAACTTAAACTTAGCAATAACAGCACTGTAACAAGTTATTGTATCAAATACAGTTCATACTGAGAGTAAATACTTGGGTTGGCTTTGTCTCAGAGGTATTTTTTATTAGGATTAGTTGGATACAATAGCTCAAATTGTTATCGCTAGAGTTCTAAATTTTTCAATATGAATGATACCAATAAGAGCTTCTGCAGTTTTGTTCAGGTGACTTGAGTGCCTTTATTTTATATCTTGATAGCTTACTTTCTCTTCCTTTTCATGCACTCTATTTCTATCTTCCTTTTTTTGCATGCAAATCCATGGATCCATAATTCTCTAATCCCTCAATACCATAATTACTTCTAAGACAAACATGACATTTTGATTGCAAGAAACATGTTTGGAACCACTATACAATTAACCACTAAGTGCAAATAATTAAGAGATAACCTAAGAGAAGAGAAAAGAGACTCAAAGCCAGATAAATGCAAAAGGAAAAACCCAAAAGTGGGATTTCCACTGCTTAAATAAAATTTTGTGTAATTCTAGCTTGATGTTAATGAGGTAGTGGTAGAAGGCAATAAACCACACCTGGCGGAATTTGCAGGCACCTTTATTGTTTTAATATGGAGACAAACCTGAGAGGCAGTAGAAAATTTTATTCATCTTTACAGGAAAGAATAAACAAATTGAAGAGGTCAAAACAATGAGAAACAGCAATAGAAACAAGAATGGGAAATAAGAAAGTTACCTGTCCTGATGGGCTATCTAATGTGTACCATTCAGCACCAGTTTGACCTTCACTTTCAACTGGAACAGTTACGGAACCAAGAACAGCACTTTTCCAAATTATATCCCAGTCATATATTGTCACATTAATCTGGCAAGACGTAAAAAAAGACATTAGATTGAAGGCAAAAAAGTAAAATAAAAAAATCTAACCAGAAAAAAAAAATTCTCATTTGACCTTCAAATAACAACTTTGGACAGAAAGTTGAAGGATTCTCACAACTTCCACTGAAACTAAGTTGAAAGTCAACAAATAAAATAGGTAGGCAAATTCAAGGATACAATCACCAAGTAAAGCAAGTGATGTAACTTTCCCAATTAAATGATTATTAACCAGACAATATTTTATAGGCAGTTTAAGAGGAAGAATAACACAGATAAACACAAGAAGAATTGCCAACATTGATCACAGTAAAGTGCATAGAAGAAGGGAAGATCAGGAATAAAGAAACTGCAAAACTTGAGACATCAATCAATGCTTATAAAGGTACAAAAATGTACTTTTGGAGAATGATTTGCCATGTATGCAAGATGATCTATAAAATAAAATTCTTAATACCTCACCCAGTTATTGATTTATATCAGCCAGTCTACAATTACCTGAACAGGGAGCTCATCAACAGAAAAATTGAACTCTTCTCCCCACATTGGATTTCTTGAACCAGGGACCATTGAGCTGTGTAGCAAAAAAGTAAAGATAAACAAATGGAACAGAACATAGTCAGAGTCATAAATCTAAATGAACAACTTGTATGAAGAAGATAAGATCCTATGATCAAGCATTCAAAACACTTAGAGAGATGCACCATATGTATACAAGGTTAAACCGCATAAAATAAAGCTGGAATGGCCAAGTGATTAGCAAACAATATGGTGAGTCAGTCACAAGCATATAGTTGATGAAGTACATGTTCATGTTAGGAAGTTAATAACTATAACAACACAAATGCCCAATATTATTTTTATTTCATTTTTGATATCCACATGTGCCAAAAAAAATTCTGACGTGACTATTAGATTACTGCTGCCATGAAAATCCACCATGGCCATCCCAAGCACCATATTGGTATTCAGTCCCAAATGAACAATTATAAATTTGGATATATGTTTTAGAATCCATGACAAGTTAATAAAATTCAAAGTTGAAAACAGATCAAATAACCTGAAACGTTTTTCAGAACCACAAGTGATGATTGCATAAGGATCTGAAGTGCCATTTAAGTTTGCACCAATGAGATTCTTAGCTGCCAACAATTCCAACTGAAATAGAAAATACACAATAAACAATATCATTCTCACAGCCAATAAAAATGACTATGAGGACATACTAAATGGAGTCAACTATGCCGATCTTCATCCATGATACTTATGTAACAGAATCAAACATTTCGTTGGATCCAAAGATACCTTGATTATATATGCAGAATTGGCTTGAGAATCTCCTTTCAACTGTCCCATCTACAAAATAAGTGCAGAACTGCATGTCAAAGAAGTGGAAAATTACTCCGTGAAACAAGCAGCACACAAGATTGCAACACCACTAAAGTTTAATATTTGATCAACAGGGAGTGCATGCTCAAGAGCTTCAGCTATAACCCTTTTTAATTTTTAAGTTTATAGAAAACCCCCTCAACCAAGCAACATGAACGCATTCAAACAAGTGGAAGGTAAAATTTTGATCTGATCTTCCAAGTACAGAAAGCTCTAGAATTCCAGATTTTCATTTCATTTGTCCTACCATAATCCTCAGCAACAAAAGAACAGCTAAAAATCCGAGCAGACAACAAGCAAGGAATATCAAACATTAAGTAAAATCTATCCCATAGAATACATAAAATTGCAAGAAATCTGAATAAGGTACGTGAACTCTCTATATGAACTTTTTTTCCTTACTATAAACTTTTTTTCTCTCTCTATCCCATAGGTTCAGTGATAACACATCAATCATTTTTAAGAGCCAGAGATTTTATTTTGGTTTACTGGACCTAAGTACATATAATTAATGTGATTCTAGAGAGAAAAAAACAAAATAGTTCCTTGCCTCCTCACATTTTATGATGGTCCCTACATGTATTCCCCCGCTCCAAACTATTCCACTACTACCATTGGGTTGTTTTTAGAATCAAGAGACCAAAAGGATTGATCACACTAAAAGCTAGTGAACTAGAGAATACTTTATCAAAGGTAATTACTTTAAACAAGAAGCATTCAAAGCACCTACTGCAACTTATACTACTTTTGGAACTTATCATCATTTCAGTCCCTAAAGCGAGACAGGAATCAAATTACTACTTCACCACCAACAAAAGATAAAGAACACACTTTTTCACATGATCAATGGCATTACCCACACAAAATTCATGAGAAAAACTCTTCAGGACGTTCAAACAATCCACTTCGAGAACACTAATTATCTAAAACCATAAAAGAAATCATATAAAAATAAAGAAAGAATCAAACTTTACATAAAAATAACTCAAAAAATCAACAATTGCCTAGAAAAACAAAAAAAAACAAATCACGTAAGAATCTTAAAAATTAAAACTTCACATAAAATTCAATTCAAAACAGCAAACTAAAATCAGAGAAATTTATCTCAGGAGACGCAAAAAATATCATCAAGTAAAAAAAAGAGTCAAACTTGATAAAAATGAATTCTAAAAAATCCAAAAAAAAAATAAATCAAAACAAAAAGAAACCAAAAACTAACCTTATCTTTTTCATCAATGCCATCTCCAGAATTCTCCAAAACCACCGCCCGATCACCACCACCACCATCTCCGCCGCCACCTCCACTCCACGAGAAAAAACAAAACGACAAGATCACAAACATCGCAGCCGCCACCGTCACCTTGATCTCCCACCATGACGGCACCAAAAAATCCAGCGCTGCCGTTTCAATCATCCTCCCTCAGTTTCACACCTCTCTCTCTCTCTCAATTCTCGCCAATAACTAAACCAATCAATAATAAATTAGGGTTTTAATTAATAATGATAGAGAGAGAGAGCGTGAGCGTGTTGATTTTGAAGAGTAAATGAGAATGACCATTT
>Ga0307507_10008165_pt1 | contig 14680 bp, 13 predicted proteins | sample 7_EM_MG_FD_207223 | JGI IMG/M metagenome (GOLD analysis project Ga0307507, IMG submission 207223) | Populus trichocarpa ectomycorrhiza microbial communities from riparian zone in the Pacific Northwest, United States - 7_EM | ecosystem: Host-associated > Plants > Roots > Unclassified | place... | reverse complement strand
GCCCCCCCCCCCCCCCCCCCCCCCCGGGTGCGTGAGTGGTATGTAGGGCGACTACCAGCACCACCGTTAGCGAACGGGAATCAGGCGGCCTAGTAAATTGTGGCGGTCACGCCGGGCTGTAGTAGAAGGGGAGAAGGAAAAAAAGTAGCGGAGCCGATGAAGAAAGCTGCGCTAGGGAAACAACGGCGGGTGAGTACAACAAGGCGAAGTAAGATAGGATATACTATGAAGCAACAAGTATAAGGATAGACGAAGTGGAAGGTGAAGAGAAGGGGAGGGGGAGTGGGTGGGTGGATGTGAAGGAGAAAGTGAGAGAGAGACGATATGAGAGAGAGAGAGGCACGCAAGCAGTAATAGTCTAGGCAATATGAGAGAAGGCAAGTCAAAGCAACAATGGTACCAACGAGCACTCTGTGCCTTTTGACCGGCTCTGGCTTTGACTCGACTTGATCTGACTGAGGGACTGACTGACTTAAGGCTTGACCTACGTGACTCAACCTGACTCTCTTGACTCGACTTGACTTGAGTCGACCTGACAGCGTTTCCCGACAGCCACAGGAGAACAAAGATGACAACGAAGAAGAGGGCAGCAGCAACGACGTGTGTGGAACCTCGCCAGAATAAAAATAATAAAATAATAAATTTTTAATAAAATAAAATAAAAAAAAGAGGCTAAGGGGAAACGGCTGCGGTATATATGGAACTGCGCCAACTGGGTGGGAGCAACGGGGCGAAATTGAGCTTTGAACTTACCAGGAATCCACTCGGCTCAACGGGTTGAGCGTCTCTGGTGCCGAACAGCTAAGACTCGCTGTCCTTCGATGACTTCCAGGACCGTTCCAACAGGTTGGGAAAAGGAAAATATATATATATATATGTATATATATATCGTAGAAAAAATATGCCCAAATCAAAATGAATATCAACGATAGTCTGAAGATAAAAAATATATATATAAAAAGAACACCAGACTTGGTTCGGGTATGCTTATGTCTAATAGGTAGTAGTCTACTCGTTGTGGCCTCCGTCAGTCAGTCCCTCAACATAAAAGGGCGTGAATTTCGGCGAAAGGAAAGAAATATGATGAGAAAGAAAATAATTAATTGGTTAGTGAAATAAATAAAGTATGCGTGTGGGCACGCGAAGTTGCGTGAGTACGTGCTGCGCGTGTATTGTATGGGTTTATGTACTCTATAGTTAAATTGATGTGGGCGTGTGGAGAAATGGAAGGATGAATCGAAGGAGGAAAGAAGGATGTGGGTGGGAGAGAAGAGAGAAAAAAAGTTTATAAGGCAGCAAGAGCCCGACCAGGTAGTAAAGGAAGGTAGCACCGGGGGCGGATTGAGGAAAGGAGAGGAAGAAGGGATCGGGGGGAGTACATACGGTACCGTTACAAGTACAGTACCGTGGCCCCAGAGCCAAATATTGTAGGTGTGTAAACTATCTGAAGCCAAGGTCGTAAGGTAAGGTCAAGCAAAAGCGGAAAAGCTAGAGTGCTATTATGTCCGTGGTGTAAACTCCAAGGATAAGGTACCGGTAACAGACGAGAGATGGAAGGGCACCGCAGGAAATAATATCAGTTTCGAAGATTCGCAAAGCAAAGAGCGGCAAGTAAAACCCAACAAGCACACGGGGTTTCTATTTACGTCCAAGAGGCCAAAGTCAGCATTGAAAGCCCCAAATCTACTACCTCGATAGGGGATGGAATAAAGGTAAGGGATGAGGAAATGGCGGGCGCTGTATGAGCAAATAAGGTAAATGAAATCAATGAGAATTTAGTCAGTTGGGCACGACGTGAAATAGTCAACAGTACGCTACCGAGGGGGCGTAGGGGCACAGTATAGACAAGGTACTATAAAGCAAGCTTATAGGTAGCAAGAACTAGCGCTACTAGATGAGAGCGAGTGAGAAAAGTATGAGGAAAGAGATATTGTCACAAGTACCGCACTGCGTTGGCAAAATTTGTGGTAATCCGGGTCACCACACCCCCCCCCCCACATATATACGGCTATCTTCTGTGAATTATGCGCAGAGGGTACAATGCTCCGGGGGAAGAGAGAAGGAGATCGTGTGCTCGATTTATTGCTTGGCTGATGCCAATTCGATTCACTCCTCGAGAAGGATCACCGGGCTAGAACAGGCACAAACAGTTGAATCGGAAGTACGAGTACTGTACACTTGGAGCCGCAGGAGAAAAGGCAGACGGACAAGGACAGGGAAAATGTGAAAAATGATACCGAGCTGTGGGCAAGTAATTGTAGGCCTCGTGGACAGGAGATACCTCTTAACCGTGACTCTCTCCTTGCAGGGCACCATTCCGGTGAGACATGAGATGTGAGATATGAAGTTGAATATGGTGGGACGAAGAAAATCGTTTTCTTCCTTTCCTTCAGTACGATACCGGCAATACACGAAGGGGGAAAAAGAAAAGAAAAGTTGAAAATTTTGAATTTCAAGTGAATTTAAAACTCGGCTCTCGTTTCCCCCTCGTTCGCTAAGCTGAGCCATTGCTGGGCCGTAGGGGGTTCCTGACTGGTCGACCTGCAGTTAGCTAGGTATAGGATGATCTTCAATTCGTGGAACAGGTCAGGCTTTCGCTATCGATAAAATGGCCTTCGCATCTTTACCTGGCCGCTCGCTTTTGGAGAAACACAGCAAGGCACAGCACGACGAAGTCAGGACAGCTGGCTATGATGTTGTTCGCGGCTCTCAACTTCATCGACCAGCTGAGATGTACTCTCTATCAGGTTTCCCTTCTGGCTCTTCTGGCTCACCCGCGCCTTCACTCCTTCATCTGTAGCTCGATCATACGGTGACCGCATGGAGTGCGTAAGTGCAAATGTTTTTGTGGTTCCACTAAATAATCATCTTTTATAGGAGATACGATGCGACAAGACAGGACTCAATACGAGACTCTCGGAGCATAGGACATCGTCTCTAACAAAGAGCTGTAACAATTTTGTCATAGCACGGGCATCGGTACCGTATACAAACGAGGTAAAGCAATTTAAGATTAAGGTTTGAATGACATGAGTAGAGGGCAATCTCAAAAGTGGCATGCGCTACAGGTTCAAGACAAGTCGAAGAGAAGGGCGAACGCAGCCTCTCGCACCCACATTGGAATGAGGATGATGAAAACGGCGTAAAATATGGGACTCGACGCTGATGTGATGGGCCCTGGTTTCGTGAGCCATGAATGTGCTGAGGATCATTCGAAGGCCGTGGTAGATTGGCGAGAGCAGAGTGCAGAAACCAGGAGAGTAAAATTGTGCATCTGGTAGTCGAAAAGTTAGCACGCGTGGGCAAAGCTTGGGATATGCGTTGTACTCGAGTACTCGATTACTCGTATAAAAGTGCATATCCCTTAGTGCAATCCTCGTACTGCTCTCGATTCCACCGATAGCCTGAGATGCCGAGTGACTTATTACTCGAGCACAACCCGATACAGCAACTACCCTTCTAACAAGGTGTACTGTGCCGGTATTGCTGGTACCGCATAGTCCTAGTAATTGCCAGTACTTCAATCTTTCCCACAAATCATATCGCCATTTCCCTCTCCCGACGCAGTGAATTCATTCTCAAACACGAACGGCAATTGTTATTGCCCAAGTACTGTCCCCCCGGTACCAAAAAGGAGGATTTAAAGATATCCAGGCTTTCCCCGGGCACGGTACTTCCTTCTATCTCCAATTAAACCTTGCTCATCCCCCGGTCGTCAAGGCCTGCAAATAGGAACCCATGAACCATACTTTAAGATCCCCCATGCCGGGCAAAATTGAAACGGCACCGGGAAATGGAATGCGAGAAGAATACAATGCTCTTCTGATGATGAAGAGCTTTAATCGAACAGAATAGAATGAACCACTTCTTTGGTTCGTGATCTTCCTAAGGCGGGCGTCAGTCCCCGGACTGCCCACATCGTGGCTGTATGCTCCTGCACGTCGTCATCACCCTGCGTTGACTGAGATGTATCAGTCTAAATTTGGATCAAGTCGCGAAGCGAAGCCACGGGTTCTCATTTCGCATCCATCCCACACGTCGGAGCCGTTGCCATCCCTGCTCATCGTCGGATTCTGATTCGATCAAGTGAGCCCCTCCTTGACTGCCAGCTGGCATAAGCTGGCCTTCGGTTTGTGGTGGTCGGGAATGGGGAGCAAGGGCATGGGAGGAGCAGATGAAGCCTCACACTCACGCTTCCTCACTCAGTTTCTCTCAGCTTACAAAAAAGAAAGCGCCTTTCGGGAACAAGCCTATTGAAATACCTGCTCGGGAAGCTTTTGTCCTCTCCAATCGCCCTATCGGAATTTTTTTTATATTTTTTTTCTGTCCCCCCTTTCTACCTCTCTTTACTTCTTCCTTCTATCCTTAGGATTCGCCAAAAGCTGGCTTCCCGGAAACTGTTGCCTGACTTGGTCTCAACCCCACCCCAAGTTTGACACGGCCTAGCGCTGGAAAATGTACCGTACGAGCACTGGTATGGATCACCAACGCGATTACCCGAAAAGGAAATGTTCTAGAAGCCTTCTTCTCCAGGGATGTGTTTCCCTGACATCCTTGCTACCAACCTACTTCAAGCCCTTGAAAGGTCACTCCAATTTCACGGCTGTCAGTATTCCAAAGTGCTGGAGAACAGGCCGACCTCCCGACTTTCCTTTATTGGTTTTGATAACAGCAGGGGGGCTCTCCGACCAGCTCAGGCAGTTTGGTGATCATGGTTGCCAGTGGCCAGTGTGTCAAGATGGGTGACAGAGGTAGAGGGGGAGGTCCCCTTCTCGAATGTTCCTCCGCGTCACATCAGGAGGTCCAATTTGGTTGTTGGCCCCGCCCTTGGAAAGCTCCCGTCCGTCAACCCAGGGTACAGGGCGAGCTACCCCGGCCCTTCTTTGCCGCTTGTGTCTCAGCCAACGACCACATGCCTCGGTGGGCTGCTTGGCGAGATCTCTTTTCAAATAAATTAATCTCCTCCCCCGATACCCACCATTTCTCCGCAGATTTTGGCCTTCAGCCGAGTCTTTAACCGAAGCGAAACTTACCATTAAATCCTCTGCTTTTACCCTTTACCCTACCTCTTTCCTAAAAGAGACACACAAATGCCTGTGAGAGCTGGCTCCTTTCCGATTGCATTTTATTACAAGCACTTGCACTTGTATTATTATTATTATTTCCTTATTTATGTGTGAGCGAAATAAAGCAATTACCGGAACCAGACCTCGAACCTCTCTGTCTTATTTACTAAATGATGCGCACCCACGGAACCCTCCCCTTTCCATCATGCTCGAGTACGGCTGCTGTTCCATCATCCATAGAGTCTAGAACGACCAGGCATCTCTCTTCTGCTACAGGATATTGAACAGCTCGAGTAATTGACATTTGAGTAAGCTGGAAATGGACCGTACAAGCATCACTCGGGTTACCATTATATAAGCAGCTTCCCTGATAGCTCTTTCTCTGAAACATACCGGTACAAGTGCCTTATGTACTCGAGTACACGAGGTATACGCGACAGTACTAGCATGGCCTTGCTGGAGTTCGAAAAAGGAAAAAGGAGGGACCGAACACAGTACGGTAGCCTTTAAAACTGCGTCACGAAATCCAATCCATACTCACTCCCGTGATAAAGAGGTTGAGATGGATATTGGTTATGTTGTCTATGTCAAAATCGAGTACCGGTATTGTATTACTTTATTGGGATCACCGGCACTTCTCCGGTTGTCAATAAATTGAGTCCTTCCTCTCCTCTCGCTTTGGCTCACCTGTCAGGCAGCGCCTTGTTCGCACCGGGAAAATTACTCGCAAGCGAAGTCCTGCTCACTCGGCAAACAGGGGCACAGGGCACAGAGAGGTCAGAAAAAAGAAAATAATGGTTTGATTTTACCGGTAGTTCCTTCGAACGTCCCCTCCAAAAACTAGGAAAAGAAAAAAAGGAGCTGGGGCACACCATCAGCATGACAATTTATCATACGGTAAACGTTCGTCTCCAAATTTGAACCCTTTGCATGCTTTTTTTCTTTTTCTTTTTCTTTTTCTTCTCTCTCCCACTCCCTCTTTCGGTTTCTACGGAGGACGGTGGGAAAAGGAAAAAAAAAGAAAACAAGGGGTGGAGGAAACAAATGAATGGGTGGTGGAGCGAGACATGATCTTTTCTTCCTCGTTTCCCGCCCCTTGCTCCGATCTTTCTTGTCTCGTTGCGAAGCCCATCGGCGCACGAACCATAGGATCTCCTGCCAAGTTAGGCTGAAAGGTTCGGGGAAGAAGAGAATGCCCCCTCCCCACTCGCTGCCGTTCGCGAGTCGAACGCCAGCTCACCAACCCCCGTACGTCATTATTCTTCCGACCAGCGCACAACTAGGCTCGCATGTGTAAAGTACCGGCACCGGTGGGATACATTCGGAAACCGCAGAAAAAAGGAAGGGAAAGGGAAGAGAATTAGATATAAAAAAAAAAGCCTTTAATTACGTTAAGAAACATGTTGTCGTATGTGCAAGGCTGGGATGGTCTTTCCCTTCCTCCTCGCTCGGCTCTTTCTGGTTTATTTCGGGCTCGAGTTATCTTGGGGGGCGAGGACCTCTCTCCTTTTTGCTACGGTACTCGAGTACTAGTACTGTAGGTCACAACGCTCGTACGAGAAAATGGGCTTCCTTTCTTTTTCATCCTTTTTTCTCTCATTTCTCTTCCCTTTCTTCTCTTCAGCCGCTCGATGGGCTTTCGGAGACGGCGCCTAAATTCAGATGAATGGTTCTGCTGGATACCATACCAGTACTGCACTATTCTCGACCGCTTCCAAACAACTCAGCTTCTGTTTCGCTCTGCTTTCTCCACTATTGCTAGAGTTTTTCCTTCCTTCCTTGATCCAGTGTACTCGAGTACTGTAGTTAGTTCCTGGGTGTGGAATGCAAAACCGGGAATTTTCAGGCCCAATCAATCCTTGGCATCCGCTAGTTAAGCGAAAGTTTTTTCAGTACCAGCTTCTGACTGTGCTGGAAAAAGCAAGTGGAGCCGCATTGGTTCAAACGTTCTTTTCTTTTTCTTTCCTTTTTTCTCTTCAGTGCCCGCCGGGAAGCTCTTCGCTCTAGCAAATCCGAAGTCTGCTGGGGGGAAATCCCTGCATGTTCGGAAATGTCATGCATCATACTTTCTTTTTTTCTTTTTTCTTTTTTCCCCTCTCTTTTCCTTTCTTTTTGGCGAAAATTTTTTTAGCTTGTTTCTTTCTGATGCAAACGAAGGAAGAATTTGTGGCTGTCCTATCAACGCCGTCATGAGCTAAGAAGAAAAACAAAACTTAGAATGAGAGAAACAAGACTCCATCTCAACTGGAACCCAGGCGAGCTCCGAAACACGTAAGCGATATTACGCGGGGCTCTCCTTGGCACAGAATAAATAATAACAAAAAGGAAAATAACAAAAAAAGCCTCCAATTGAGGTTATTCCACTTCTTTTCCTGTTTTGTTCCTGAGGACGAATGATGAGGGGGAGTAGATCTGGGATCGGTTATTATTCTTTCTTCCAGAATTTCAGGTGCCCTCGTGATCGGGTTTTTCTCTGTCCTATCATAGCGCCACAGGAACGACATATTTGGATCGGGGCCACAAAGTGCTCACTCCCACTCTTCCTTATCCGAGTGAGATGATCTGGAGGGAGTCGTTAGTGCGAAATCGTGGGTAGGGGGAAAAAAGAAAAGAGGGATAAAAAAAAAGCTGTGGAGAGAAAGAGAGAGGGTTGTTCCGTTTCCGAGATCTTTGGTTGATCGGATGCTCGTTAGGCCGGAGCTTGGTTCTTAGTCCCGGGTCTTTTCTCGAGGCGAAGAGAAAGGAGCCAATGCCCGAAGGGGCGTGTGCTGCCTTTACCACAGCAGTAGGAGTGCTTGAAGACTTAGACCGCCTAAGATATGTACTCGAGTACAAGTGCTTGTGCTTGGTTTAAGAAAAAAATCGCGGAATCGAGCGAGGAGGAAGAAGAAAAAGAAGAAGTTAATCTAGGCCTCACAATCGGCTGTGGCCCAGCTATCATATCCGCCTTAACTCACTGTGCAATACCATAACTTCAAAGGAAATCCGAATCCCATCTAGGATCCTTCGAGCGCGAAGAGAATATAGCAATCAACTCCTGATGGGTATGACGAAACACATTTAATGGCTACTAGTGAATAGGATGAGTGAATATTGTGCCAATACCGGTTCCGGCAGTACGGTACTCGTGGTGCACAGTAATCAACGCATCAAACTGACTTATCAAACCTACAATGACATTGTGAAGCCTGCATAAATATTCGGCGGAACGGGCGTTTCGATCGTTGTCTGCGCACCACCTATACTCGAATACGGTACAGTACTCGAGTACTGCATGACCCCTCAATCGCCGCTCACAAGTCCTCTCGAGGCTCAACCCAACTCACAGCAGGCTTGACTTTTTGTCCTTGCTTACTAGCTACCTACCATACTGCGCCTTTTTCCTTTTCCTTTTCTTTTTCTTCTCTTTCGGTGACAAAAGACTGGACAATACTGTAGCAGACTTCGACTTGGACTTCAGGTTTTTCATCTCACTCTCACTCTCACACTTTTTTTTTTTTGTGATGATGATGATGGGCTTCACAGCGAATAGAGTACTGCCACTTGCGTATGGAGTGATGGGGTTGGGATCATCACTTTTGGCCTGGGTTTCTGGCGGAAGGGGGAAAGTACTGTACTCGTCGAGTGCAGTACCGTGCCATAGAAGAAGAAGGAATAAGAAGCGCGCTTCACGCTTCCAAAAGCAAACCCCCATCCTGTGCTTGGGGATGTTGTCGACCAATCCCCATACCATAAAGCAGGCTGTGTGCTTTGTGGGCTGCAGCGGCGGGGGTCCTCTAGCCCGAGGGTCAAGAGGAATACGATAGCAAAATGGAATCAAGGAAAGGAAAGGAAAGGAAAGGAAAAGAGAAGGAGAAAAAAAAACTAGATCATAAAGTTAGTATGGAGAGCTTACTGCCTCCTTGCTTTCCTTCCTGACACCCGTGAATCTGTGGATCTAGCGGATCAATTTCGACAAGGTCGGTTATTTATGATATTCGGGAATACACGGTACCTCGGTAACCACTGTGCTGTGCTGCACTCGTACAAGTGCAAGCACCGGTAACAAGTCGAGACGAGAAAGGCTGAACAACTCCTCTACGTGTTATTGTTGTGTTGCGTTTTTTTTTCATTTTTTCACCCTTTCCTTTTCCTTTCTTGCCTCTCCCCCCCTCTCTCTCTATCTATCCATATAATATTATGGTGTCTTACTATTTATTCTGGGTGAGAAAGTTGATGCAACTACGAGTAATGAATGCCACAGTAATATACAATTCTGGTCAGTTTTCTGGTAATGGCCTTTTCTTCTTCTTGGTTTCAGTTTAGTTGAGTTGAGTTAGCCCGAGGTGTTTCTTTCTTTCCTGAGAATTTAGCCTTGGGTATTGGTGAGAGTGGGGGATTCCGGCTACTTCTCGTTCCCGTTTTGCATCGGTGGTCCACAGTAGGCTGATTTTCAGAAGGAGCAGCAAGAAGTGAAATTACCTTCGATTTTTTTTTGATATCGTTTTCCTTTCGGTCTTTGGTTTCATCTCTTTGGACTCCCGATATATGGTGTGCGTGGTCGCCAGTTGGACCAAACCTGTAAGCTGCCGTCTCGTTAATTTCCAAGTGGGGCTTACAACTACCGGTACTCGAGTACCTTGGGTATGATACGATATCTGTGCTGTGCAAAGGAGTTACTGGAAGGAGAATATAAAAAATAAAAATAAAAATAGAGGACTCAAGTGCATGAGATTTCTGCTAAAGCACCGAGTACTCACAGGTACCCGTACCGGTATTGTGTATGCATAAAGGACAATAATACCTCCTGTCAGGGGTAAGGGGCGGGGAAGGCTGTTGAACATATCATTTCAATGACACGCGGATAACTGCTGTGGAATTCATTTTATTTCATTTTATTTTTTTAAAAAAATCGAGGCTAACTTGAGGTTTGAGCTCCCAACGAAGCATCCACGATCTTTCTTTGGGTAACGTGCGCGGGATAACTGCACATTTGGTCCTGGAGTCCGGTTTGGCGTTCTAAACAGCCGTACCGGTATCATACTCTACTCTACTCTGCTCCGGCCACCTGGCTAGTCAGCAGGGGAGTTATGTAGGGTGGGGTTGAGAGAAACTCGTCCAGTGCGAAATGGCTATCATCCCAGAGCGTCGGGCCATCATTGCCGAGGGAATGTCATAAAGAGAGCGGGAAGCGATTCCCGAACTAAGCTGAGTAATAATAATGCACCGGAATTGAATTGAACCGCGCATACTCTTATGGCTACCGATTGCGATATTAGTAAGTCGTGTGATATGTGATGCTTCTCTAATTGATATACGTCACGAACAGGAGAATCTGGAGGTTCTGGTTTCTTTTCTTTTTTTTTTTTTTTAAAAAAAAAACCCCCCCCGGCAAGCAAGTTACAATTCTGTGTAGTGGGCTCTGGACTTACTTGCCCAGCTACCGGTACTACTGATACGTGCTGTACAGTACTGTACCGGTCCCGCATAAGAGTCAGGAGCACAGTATTAATTAATTAACCATGAGTTGATAGCGGATACTGACCTTTTTCCCACCGCCACTGCTCCTAGGAGTACTTCGAAACCAACGAACAAATAAACCCAAAGTTCTGATACCTTAGTGTACTGTACTTTGCCATGCACATGTTAGTAAGGGTTCCCGCATTACTCTCCATAATAATAACAGTATGTTTTGTGCCCACTACTGTATGTATGATAATACAAGCAATTGTCAATCCTTCCTTCTAGAATAATACACATGTGCATACGAATTAGAGTTTATAGTACCCAGTACAAGTGCTGTGCGGTATCTGCAGATGAACCTGCATGCATGTATCCTATGCTATATATGCGAGTACCCACACAATAAACAACCCACATGGCTGAAGTATCTCACTTCCCCCCCTCCCATTCTCACTTTCTCCCACTTTCTCTCTCTCTCTCTCTCAGCCCCCCCTTTCCCGCTACTTCCCAAGTTTTACTGCAAGTTACCTACAAGTGACCCTGCGAATCGAGAAAGTAGGTTTCTCTCTTGATGATGATGACGAGGGGGCGGCGGGGGGAAATAATGCTAACCAAAGCTGGTAGAACCTTGGTGCAAGTAGGATGGGGAAAGCGGTAAGGATGCAGAAAGTTTGTTGCGTGCTGAAGTGTTGTCCAGCATTAAATCACTGCGTCCGTGCATGGTAGGGGGAGAGACAGAGAGAGAGAAGAAAGAGGGTGGGGTTAAGTTATGGTTCTACAAACAAGCTAATTTGCAATTAACCTTCTTGCCTTCCTACTTGATTTGCGGAGACAGACAATGAGATGAGCGCCGTATCGGTAATACCATACCATACCATCCCCCTCTCCCCTTCCCCATTCCGGTGAGTATCCGCGCTTAGCAACGGAGCTTTTTTTTTTTTGCTTCTGATAACTGCAGTCATAGACGCCGGGCAATTGATTAGCCTTGACATGTCTATTGCGCAGTACTCACAACAAAGCAAGAAGTGTAAGTATAAGCAACTCTACTTAATGCTTATCGATAAGCGGTTAACTAACTTAGTTTTATTAAGCGGGGGCAATAGCGAAAGAAAGAAAAAAAAAGAGAGCATGTGTGATTTAGGAAAATATTCCGTTTCGGAATCTTTCTAGAAGGGTGGGAGTTTTCAATGCGGTAAGCAGAAGGGGCGGGTGTACGGATGGTTAAGGAAGGTGGATAGATATGCTGCAGGCAGGTAGGCGGGTAGATAGGTAGGTAGGTAAGGTGCATCAACAAGCTCTATTTCCCCCGGACATTGGGTGATCAGCTTGAGACATTCGTCTCTTCTTGAGCACCGCATAACCTGAACTGCTTATCTTCATGGCTTTGGCGGTGGCTATAATAGCTAGCTAGATTGTTGATTATCTGGTAGTGGGTTTGTCAGCCGCTTCCCTTACTTACTTACCGGGACATTCAAGGGTTTAAACTTTCCAACGTTCTATCTTCAGGACACATGAGCTAGTTCCAAGGCTGTCATGCATACTTGGGACGCTAACTACCCACATCACTTTTGTGGTACAAAATAACTTGGTTTGTAAACCACACGACTTTTGGATACCTTCTAGAACCTGGAGAACGGTAAAATAGGAGATAGAGGCAAAGATAAGCATATGGATACAAGTAAATTGCAAGGTCGAGCTTCGGTTTAAACACCGCTTTCGTGCTTTCTGCTGAGAGTGAAACACGATTCTGTGGCCGGTTTCAAGTTTCATATCATGATATTGCTTGATACTTCAGCCCTTTCCTCCGGAATATCTATCTTCCTTGTCCCTAATTTTTCATGATACCGGTGAGTATCCTTACTCTACCTCTTGGCTTTAGAAATCCTCAGCTGAATTCAGTTTCAATGCGGAATCTTTTCTTCCCACTTTTTATTTTAAGGCTAGCGGCTGACGGGGGAAGGGTGATTATGGGCTATGTGCGGGTAATCCCTAGCAGTACCAGGTGTGAAGCAATCGATACGCTATCGCACATACCAGCACTCTATCAATAGAGTGCTTTAAACTATAAGGCCCGTGCACTGCATGCCTTCTTCTTGACCTTACCGGTACGGTACTTTAGTCTAACTTACCTTGCCTTGCGTTCACCTTACCGCCACACTTTAGATCTCCTACATAATGCCAAACTCAAGAACCTATCGACATTATCATCACGAGCACCTACCTTCGTGGCGCAAGCAAGTTCTTGTCCAGCTTTCCGCATTGTGACCGTTATCCTGAAGGCGCCGCGAGACCTAAACGAAACCAAGCGGGTGGTGATAGAGGTCTTAGAGATGGAAACTTCAGGGACCCTAATAGAACACATCTGTCCCTCCCATATCTCACACTTCATCATCACCGATATGTTGTAAATGTAAGCGAGACGGATGGGGAAGGGGGGGGGGAAACCACCTCACACTCGCCTCGATCAACCTAAGTCTTCACTTCCCTACGCCTACAAAGACACATGGCTTTTCCCCTAAGGTGAGTAAGTAGGCTACCACGGCATACCTACCTCACTCAGCAAGAGCAATGCCAGAACCCCCTTCCCTTCCCTTCCCCCGGGGCGTCTATACTAATCAGCTTCTCACCCACTGGAAGCTAAGACCACCCCTCCCTCCCTCCCTCCCTCCCTACTTATTATACCCACCCACCATATCTCCTAGCCAAACAAGTGACCGCAACCCGATCTCACAGAGGACAACAAGGCAAGCGAGAAGAACACGGAAGAAAAAAAAGCTCCGAGGGAAGGATAAACTCCACCTTCCCGCCGGCCCCCAAGCATGTGCTGGGACTCTCTTATTCTGGCTGCTGGAGGCTTACTACTATAATACTTGCTACGCCAAGTAAGGAAACAAGTGAATCAGATGGAAGGAAGGAACGAGGACTCGCTCGCTGGGTATTAGGCGAGGACTGTCAGCTACTGTACTGTACTGTACTGGGTGGGCTGGAAATGCTATGCTGTGCTGTGCTGTATATATTTGTCCGATGGTGTCGGTGAGGGTTGGAAGTACAGTATGGTATTTAGGCGGAAAGGGAGGTAATCATTTCCAGGTAATGTTGCACAAGGTATGTGTGTGTGTATGTATGTGGGTTCTTAGCGAGAATGATGAGCGCTGGCTATGATAATAATATTAATATGATAACTGCGAGGGAGGGAGTAAGAATTGGCTAATAGCTTGACCACGTGACGTGGGGTTTCCATTTTGAAAGGAGGGCTAAGGGTTAGATTTGGGATTTCGTGTGTGTGTGTGTGCTGGTGGGGGATGTGTTGGGTTTCGGTTTTGGAAAACTGAGAGGGATACATACAGTATCAGATATGCTGGGTGTATCATAATGGGTTGTCTATCTCTCTGCTATAGGGTAATTGGGTTGGTTGAAGTTAAGTTTGATACAGCACTGTACCTATTTGTTTACTTATTAACGTCTTCGTATTACATTCCAGGGGGTGGACGTTAAGGGGGTCGCTCACGCTGCTGGCTTCATTGAAAGTATGATACCGTGTCGAAATTTTTCGGACTCTGTGTGCTATTCAGGGAGTCGGTGTACCAAGAATCTAGTGCTTTAAAGTATAGTAATACTTTAATTGTGCTAGCAGGCGGACAGGCAAGCAAGTACGCCGGACTGGTTAGCCATCATAGATGAAGCTCAGTGAAAATTGTGGACGTTATCGACCCACTGTCGAGCACAACTGTTACAGGGCTCGCTGCATCTAGCGCTGTATGAATGTATGGAAATAATATTCCGACATCATTATTCAAACCCATCTAGTTTCCCAACACCTTGCCAAATAAGCAAGTCCACTTCTTCCTCCATCCCCCCCACATACGCTCACTCCTTCTCCTTGCCGTGCAGCACGGTTCGTCCTATCGGGCTATGAGAAGACCAGTGGGGTTGGGGTATCATAGGGCCACTTCTAACACTTGGGTTTCATGCTAGTGCTTGATTGAAACGATCTCGCTCCCCCGTGGGGGACTCTTATTAGTTTGATGCTGGGGGCATTGTTCGATGTAATTGTTGTAGCCATGGTTATCATTTGATGCAACTCGAGCCTATTCCCGGGCATTGTCATTTGTGTTTTCTTTTTCTGATCTTCGTGTGAGGGGGGGGGGGGGGGGGGAATAGTGGTAGCGAGG
>Ga0307507_10008163_pt1 | contig 14685 bp, 6 predicted proteins | sample 7_EM_MG_FD_207223 | JGI IMG/M metagenome (GOLD analysis project Ga0307507, IMG submission 207223) | Populus trichocarpa ectomycorrhiza microbial communities from riparian zone in the Pacific Northwest, United States - 7_EM | ecosystem: Host-associated > Plants > Roots > Unclassified | place... | reverse complement strand
GTCTATATTCTTTTCTTCTATCTTTTTGTCTTGTGCCTCTTGTCTTTGTTCTCTTTTTTTATCCCTTGTGTTTGCTCGTTTTCCCTCTCCCTCTTCTCCTTTGTTCTATGTGTATCTTCGTTATTCTCTACATATGATCCCCCTCCCCATTTCCGTTCTCTCTATCCTCCCTTCTTTGTGGCCTTTCTATAGCTTTTATAAAGCCAAAGAATGTCATGTGTTCGTGCCTCGGTAACGACATACATCGTGGCGGTAAGAGAGATCATGGGCAACTGAGACATGACCCATGATTTGCTGCAGTTTCTGTTAAATCGGTGGCATGAAAAAAATGAATAGTTAATTTTGAAACGGCACCGTTTTCACCTAAAATGGATATTTTAAATTTGCCCCCTGAACTTCTGACATTTAGCAATTAGGACCTTATGGAAATCTTTTTTTTTTTTAATTTCACCCCTGGATCAATTGCAAGTGAACCTTTGGATTTCGATGCCATTTATAAAACAGTCCTTAGTTTCCAATTTAATCAATTCAGTCCTTAATTGGCTCTTCAACTTTTAATTCTTTCAAAATTACCCCTAGAAAAATCAATTAACCCCCTATGGTATCTTCACCTATTCAATATGGTCCTTGGACTTTAATTTCTTGTAATTTTGACCCAAATTAGCCCCAAACTTTAGTATTTCTTCAATTAAGCCTTTGATTGAATTAATTAAATAAATCATAGTTTAATTAAGTCCATAAACTTATCAATTCTTCTAATTTTTGATCAAATTGACTCTCAATTTTATAATTCATCCTTATTAGTCCTCAAACTTTCAATTTGTGCCGTCTTGACCCAATTCGCAAATTATTTTTCATTCATTTATTTTTTATTATTTATTTATTTTATTTTAAAAAAATTCAAAAATTAGGTTATAACAATTCCTATAAACAACACCACTGATATAATCATGAAAAAATGTTAAGCTTTCCATGGCTGAGTTGATTGGCTTAATTGGTGGTTGTTTGATTTGCTTAAAAAAAAAAGTCTTGTAAGGCATAGGAAATTTCTTGATGCTTAAGTCAATATGTGTATGTAGAGAAAAAAAATATACAAGAAGAGAAAAATAAAATGAAGGTAATGGAGTGTGTATTTGGCCTATAAATTGTATAGCCTAGTCTAGTTTAAGTTGGATTTTAAGGTCTTTGGCTACATAGGACTTGTCTTGTTAGAAATTTCTCCCTAACTTGTAGGCTTGGTTGTGCTCTGGCTTTCTTGCTCTGTGTTACTAGGTGTATTTATACACCCAGTGTCAAAAACAATTTCATGGCAAAAAAGTACGTATCATTCATGTAAAAATTAGTGTTGATATTGGTTGTTAAGTTGCTCTGATTTGTTAGTGCTCTCGATGTCGCCATTGGCCAGCCATGGTTTCTTGTTAGTTGATGTGTCATATAGTGGTTATTGTGCCACACATGTAATTGATGAAAATGTTGGTGGTGGAGAATGTTATTGGTGCAAAAAATGGTGTATGGTCTGTATAGAAAAACTCGTGTGCATGAAAAGTTTGTGTGAACGACTCATGGAAACCAAAAAAATCCATAAAAAGGCATGCTGGGTAGGATTGGACAAACTGAGTCTTTGTTAGATTTTTAGGTTTAAACTCCAATCGTTTCGGTCAAGCACAAATGACTTAAGAAATATATTTTTTTTGGAAAAACTTCCCTTTTTTGTCATCGCTTTGTTTAATATGATTTGTTAATTCTTAATTTTCTAAAATTGAGTCAAATTCTGTAAGTTTTCTTTAGCACATAGCATGTTGTGTAGATTACGATTTGTTAATGCAAACAAATTATTTAGTTACAACTAACTAGTTAGTACACCTCGCGTTACGTTATCAGTAAGATTCCTAGCTAATTTGCTACACAAAATTAGAAGGTTTTAGCACTATCGATATGTTTTTCAGTAAGATAAACATTTTTAATTGAAAAATTAAAAAGATGATGCTTGCATTTTATAAAACAAATTGAAAAATATATGAACTCATAAATCATAGAAACAATTTTTAACACTAATTAAAGATTAGAGTAAGAAGTTCATCTTCATTGCAAGAAGCAAAAAATAAATGCACTTGTAAATATTTTAACCTAATGATGTGGGTAGCTTTTCAAATTTTTTATTTAATTGTGTGAAAATAAAAACATATATTCATAAGAAATACAATGATTTAAATTTTGTAGAAAATATATTTTTTAGTCAAAAATCTCTTTTTTTATTCATGTATTCTTTTATTTAAAAAAATCAAATACTTTTTTATTAGCAATATGATTTATAAAACAAAACATGAGAAAACAAATTAGAAAAAATTATATTGGTTGGAAATACAAAGTAAAAAAATATATCCCTCTAATCAAAGCTTTGTTTTCTCATTCATATGTTACCTTTATATATACAACATGTTTTTTTTCATTAGAAGTATTGTTTTTTAAAATTAAAACTTATTATAATTTTAAAAGCAAGTTTCAATAATTAAAAAGCATCTTAAATCAATAATTTTTATATGAAATATCAAAAAAATACAAAATATGAGAAAAATATTAAAAATATTAAAAATATATATATATTTTTTATTTGCATTAAATTTTTATGAGGGATTTTTAAAAAAACAATGAAGCATGTTAGGTTCATTTATAATTATTAAGAAAGTAATTGTTAATATTACCCTAAAAGCTAAAATGTTATTATTATAAGTAAATCTAAACGTATGGAGTATTCACCGTGAAAAATGCATTGTGGATCTCATTACAAGACATTGTGGATAGATTATTCACAATTTTTTTTTTCACTCCTTTTCTTTCTTTCTTTCATTTTAGCTTTTATTGAACCAAATTGTAGGCCAATTTAGGCTAATCTTGTAGGGGAGGGTGAGATTAAAAGACATGGGACCAAAGTTAAAGAAGAGAAGGAAATAGGTGGTATTTTTAGAATTTGGGGTAATTCCTGTTTTTCTCTTAAAAAAACCAAGAAACCATTTTATTAGGGGTAATTCAATGATTTCACAATGGTCCATTTGGCATTCTAAAATTTAAATGGGGTAATTACATCTTTTTGTTTTTGTAATGCACAAGGAAAAGACCTTTATACCCTTAAATTCAATTTTTTTAAAAGCTTACGTCTAAGGGCGTTTTCATTTTTTTTAATGAATAGTAGAATAACTCACATGCACTTGGGAGTGGATTTTATATAACTTAAGTTCAGGGATATTTTTGTATTTGCACTTAGGCTTTTTTGTAATTATCAAATTGATTTAAGGGTAATTGTGTAATTTAATATATAAACATTATTAAAAAAAATTGTTCACACATGTGTTGCACGTATCAGCGAGTGATGGCCCTCGCGCCTTTCGGGCAGCATATAAGGGGTCGTTCGATGGTCAAACACCGTCTTTCATGATAATATTTGAATCGTCTTGGCATTACCTCCTCAGAGAGGTGGTGCATGTGGCCAAAGGCCGCTCGGTTTAGCGTTGAAGGCATTTTTCTTTTTTCTTCTTCCTTCTCTCCTTTTTGATTTTCATGTATGCCCCTTCAAAATATCAGAGAGGCCCTTCAAATTTTTTTCTCTTTGGATTTTGTTCCTTTTTTTATATATAACTATTTGTTTTATCTGGATTTATTTATAGAATTGGAATTCTTTTTCAACCTCACCCCTTTTAATTTTTTTATCTTTCAAGTTTAGTCCCCATTCTTTTGATTACTATTTATTTAGCTTAAAATAATTTTTAAATTTGATTTTTTATAATTTCATCCTCCTTAAGTTTTTTTTTCCTATCAAATTTAATCTCTATTATTTTGATTGTTTTTTTTATTGTTTTTTCCTATCAGATTTCACAATTGCTAGTTTTAGAAATCAACTTGTGTTTAAGAGGCTCACCCAGTTTGTCTTGGTTTTTTTAAATGGATATTTTTTTTATTTTATCCTCCAATATTGGATTGATTTAATTTTTTTTTTTTGCTATTCAACATTGAGTTGTTTTATGATTGAGCTTTACAGTTTTATTCAATTAGCTTTCATTAATGATTTGTTTTTACCTTTTACTGGTACAAATAATCATTTAATTGAATAAAATATTTATCATAGGAAACAAAGTTATTACATAACCTGTGTTGTGAGGTCAAATATCTTAATCTTAGTTATTTCTTGATCAAGTATTAATTTTAATTAATTAGATGCATGTATAATCATTTCAATTTATGATTGAGAATTTTTTATATCCAAAAACATGTTGGAAAAACTTGCATATTCATTTGTTTTACTAAAAAAAAATTATATGACCCGCAACGAAGCGTGAGTCAAATGACTAGTTTGAAAACTGTGACATAATTATATAATTATTTTAATATCATTTGAATAAATTTATTTAAAGTTAATTCTATTATAAAATTTAAAAACAAATTAGGGCCATTTCCTTTTTTAAAAAAAAAGATAGGTGTGACTAGCCTAAAAAGAATGATATGCGTGTCTGACCCGAAATTATAAAATCCAAGCGCACTTGGGCTTGGAAGGCCAAATTCGTTTGCCTAGTTTTTTTTCTTTAAAAAAAGATAGATGCTATATCTTTTGCCCGTATATTTTTTTTAAAAAAATAGCATGAACAATATGTCTTTCACATAGACAAATTATGTATTATCTACCTGTTATATTTTTCAATCATTAAAGGTGTTTCAAGTGATAAAAAAAATTAAGGTACAAGTTTATGTACCCTAAGAATTAAGTTACAAGTTTATGAATTTCAACATTTGTTTTTTTTTTTACCAAAAACATAAAAAATATCATATGGACCTTTAATTCCTATTCCTATACCTATTTTTTTTTTAAAAAAAAAAGGTGCCTTTAATTTTAGCCACCTTTAAGAAAAGGGTAAGCTCTCTTCCTAACCATATAAATTGGCTAAAATTGATGTACCATTTTTTTAATTGAAAAACTAAGATAAGGAAAAACTAGTAATTAAGGAAGGAAAAACTAGTAATCAAGAGAAGGAGACATAAACAAACTGAAAAGGCGCAGCCAAGCATGCAAAGTAAAACTATTAAACCTTACAAGTCCTTGACTACTAGATGCTCCAAATGTGAATCTGGATGTCAAAAACTATTAACAGAGAAAGCATTGGAAGTGAGATAGATATCTAGAAAGGGAACCAAGGAAAAATAATAGTGAAAAAACTAAAATAATTAATAAAAAAATAAAAAAAAATAACTTTTTAGCGTATTTTAGCATATTTATACGGCAAAGGATATTTAGGCAAACTAAAAAGGGCAAATAAAAGATAAATGTTAAAAAATAATATTAATTATATTTTAAAATTTCATTTAATAATTTTAGCTTTTGAATTATAATGATTTTTTAATATAATATTGAAGTTTTAATACGAAGTACTTTAAAATCTCACTACTTTTATTTTATTAATAAAATCAAACACAAGATAGTAGTAATTTTATTTAAGTTTCAAACTTAAAAGATTTTTTTAAAAAATATTATGAACACATTTCTGGACGAGATTCACGGGTGAGCGGCTACTTCTAAAAGCCAAACTACAGGGAAGAATCCATCAACTCAAGATTTACTCTCACTGCACACTTATATGTGAGTTATGAAATACAAATAGTAGAATTCGAATTAGTGATGTTGTTCACTATCAACTGCATAATTATATCTGAGTTATGAAATGTAAATAGTAGAATTTGAATTAATGATGTTATCTCCTTCTAATTGACTTCTTATCATTTGATTATTGTTAACTAAATTACAAGTTTGTGAGGATTTTTACTTAATATAATTTTTTTATATAATAAATTATTTGTAATCTAGTTTTAAAGGTAACGAGAACACCTATTATTAGTTTAATTTACAATAAAGGAATGGTTATATAAAAGAGAAAAAATAATAATCTAAAATATCTCATAAAACAAATTACTTCATATATATTTAACTTGAAAAATTATTTTGAGAGTCACGCTTTAATATCAAGCCACCAATCCTAAAAATAAATTGATTTTTAGATTTAGTTCTAAGAAAAAGTTAAATTCGACACCTTTAATGATAACGGGCATTGTGCATGAAATAATATTGAATAATTAAACTGGGCCAAGCTCATTCCAATTTATTAGAAAAATAAAAAATAAATAAATAATACAGAAAGATCAAGGAGAAGACATTTTTTGAAAAAAAAAAGGTAATATTAAACTAAATTTGACTAGCAATGATGAAGGCATTAAATAAATAGTTTCTAAAATTAGAGGGATTACTTAATTTTTTTAAAAAAATAAAAAGACTAATTTTAGCTGAATTATTATATTTTTGCTTGAAGAAGATGTCAAAAAAGAAGAAGGATGCAAAGCAATAACCAATCAAGAGTATCCACGATGACACAGACGACAACAAAGGTGGAACCCCATGTAGAAGATCCTAGCCATCTCTTTCCTCTGTCCTCCTTTGGAATTTCACTTTCTATTTATCCTATCTTTTTATTATTATACCTCTAAAAGAAAATGAAAAAGAAAAAAAAAAAAGAGGATAAAAAATCCACATGCAAAGAGAGATGCCAATAAATAAATAAAATAAAGCTGCTTTATTACACAGTAATCACTGCTAGAAACGAGCTAGCTAGATAGCTGCCAAGTAACAGCTACAACGCACAGTGCTGCCAAAAATAATGTCCGTCCCGTTCTCTTCTTCTTGATAATCTAACCCCATAAATTTTACTGCTAGACTACTAATCTCTCTCTCTCTCTGTCGTTATTTTTTGAGTTTGGGTTTGTCTGGAGAGAGAGAGAGCTATGAGAAGATCGCATTTCTACTCTACTTTTATACTAGCTCTGCTACTTTCTGTGGCTTGTACTTTTCAATTCCAAGCTCATGCTGCTCCTCCAGGTTTTTCTCTCTTGTCCTTAGTTTTGATATGTTTTACTTAGAGGGGTTTGGTTATTTTTCTTTGATTTTTTCCTCGTTTGTGATTTAGCTTATTTTTTTGGTATTTGGATGCTTAGCACCTTTGATTAAGCACTTGTCTTCTCTTCTCAAATGGACCACCACTGTGGCATCCTCAAAAACACCCCATTCAGGTTTATTTGAATTACCCTTTTGTGTTCTCTTCTTCTTGTTATTTCATGATCAAGCTTTATGATAATTTTTTCTGCGTGGTTTGCTTTTTTTCTGCAGATGGGAATGTTCTTCAGTTTGAGGATGGATACTTAGTTGAGACTGTTGTGGAAGGAAATGCAATGGGAGTGGTTCCTTACAAAATACGCGTTTCTGAGGATGGTGAACTGTATGCTGTCGATGAAGTTAATAGCAACGTTGTTAAAATCACTCCACCATTGTCACAATGTATTTATTTATGCTTGTTGCTTTCCTTTCTTTTGTTGCAGTTTATTGGTTTTAAGCTGTGTTTGAATGCTGTGAAAATGTTTCAAGACAGCCAATTTATTGTTGAGGTTATGTTTCTTTATAGTTTAGCCTTTCAGGGCCTGAAAAATAGTAGATAATTCATTCTGTTAAGCATAATTCAACCGTTTGCTGCAAACAACGTAAAACAGATGTATCGATGGGCCTGCTATTGTTGGCTTTCTCAAAAAGTAGAATGAGATAAAGAATTCTTTTAGGTGCATTTCCTATTTTAAGAGCAACTCAGTTTAAAATCCAACTCTGTGAGCCTATATGATGCCTTCTTTGCACTGAGTGAGGAAACGGCAATTCTATCCACAATAAATAAATGAAGGTTTGAGCTATAGATTTGGTGGACTTTTTGTGTTTTGATCTGTAATTTTATTTCTTACAGATAGTAGGGCAAGATTGGTGGCTGGGTCATTTCAGGGTTACACAGGACATATTGACGGAAAACCAAATGAGGCTCGTTTTAATCATCCCAGAGGTCTAACCATGGATGATAAAGGGAACATATATGTCGCCGATACTTTGAATCTAGCCATCAGAAAGATTGGAGATGCAGGTATGAAGAGTTTGCACAAGATGTGAAGTTGTAAATATTAGTGTTTTTTACGAGAAAATGACTTAATTCAACTACATATACGGTGTGTTTGGCATTGCTTGCGTGGACAAATCTTGTATGGTAGCTTCCCCCAAACCATAGTATGGGATGTGGTCAGTTTTCTATCCACTCATACTGCATTGATAGCCAATCATTTTTGGGTTTCTAAATCATGTTTTGGGTTGAAAAGGCCTTTTATAGCACCCTAATTCTGTGCCATATACACTCATAAGGTGTATAGTTCTGTATGGAGTTACTGGCATGTGATCAATTTTGACAATCCTTGACTAGTTATAATGTAAAAGATGATGCACTAAGATTTGAAAAATCTTAATTGTTGAAAGTTGAACATTTGAGTGTATATGATGGAATAAAGATGTTAAGTTTGGAAATTATCTGCAGGTGTCACAACCATTGCTGGGGGGAAATCAAATGTTGCAGGTTTTAGAGATGGGCCCAGCGAAGATGCCAAATTCTCAAATGATTTTGATGTGGTGTATCTTCACTCTACCTGTTCTTTGTTAGTTGTCGATAGAGGAAATGCTGCTCTTCGGCAAATCTCGCTTAACCAAGAGGATTGTGATTATCAGTCCAGTTCATTTACTATGACAGGTATGATTCCATATTCTTTTTTATCACCTTTCTTTTAAAGATGGGGCAGTGATTAAGTCATGTTGCTGGTTTGTGGCATTAGATTGTTTAAACTTTATCTGGAATACAGTCCATTTCAACCAAGCCAAGAACTACACGTGGAACAGAATTTAAGTTTTGAATCTAACTTTACCAGCCTAGTCTCTAGTTTGACCTTTGCCATGGATTAGTCATTGACAGAAAATGTGTAATATGGTAGTTGGCTGCAGGGGAGGTGTTTAGTTTATCATAGTGAAGAGATGTACACATCCAATCAATAGAGTGCACAAGGAAGACAACAATAGAAAGCAACAGACTAGTGAGCAAAACAAGGTGTTGGGGTGTTCTCTTTGATTGTCCATGCCTTTGCTGCCATTTGAATTTTTGTCTCCCATGATAAAATCTTTAGCTTTAGTGCAAAGATATACTCAAATTTTCACATAATTTGCGACTTCCTGCTGTAACACCACATAGGAAACAGAGAACCACTAAAACATAATGAGCTATGGAACCAAAATACCTATGGGTCAATCAACGCAATTCATGTGTATGCTGCCCTACTCTGGTACAGGATTTGGTTGCTTCATGCTGGTTGTAACTTTTTTTTATCATACCGTCAATGATCCACCGGTCATTAACTTCTGTTGAAAGATTGTGCAATGCATGGTATTCTTTTAGTGAATGTCATTTAGTCTTTTTGGATACAAGTTCCCAAGCATGTGCTAATGATCCTAGAAATGTGAAAAAATGGATTGGTTCAGCAACCAAAAACATGATTGCATTTTGGTTTCAACATTGAATCTCCAAGTCTCATGCCCATTGTCCAAGGCCCCAAGCATATCTCCCATACCCAACCCAACCAAAATTCTTTATTTTCTATTTTAGGCATTTATTTTTGTTGTAATGTTTCTTGAGGTCAATGGAATTAAACACTGTTTTACATCACTTGGATTTTGAATGCCATTTGGGACTATCCCTTACTGACTGATGTACTTCATGGATCTTTTGGAAGATGTGATTATGGTTGTTGGTGCCGTCTTGATTGGATATGCTACATGCATGCTTCAGCAGGGGTTTGGGTCTTCTTTCTTCTCAAGAATGGTATGATTTCTTATGATTTGTCTGATTTCCTCGAAATGGTTAATCTGGGATTCAAATACCTACTTGTTTCATCCTCATTAGCCTTACGAAGATATCATTTCTTTCCTTCAATTCAGTAACTATCTGTTCGGCATTCCATTAAGTAGCCAATTTAATTTTAAAAATAATTCTGACACGGAAGCAATCTTGAGGGAAGCTTGTATGCTGCTTGAGAATGTATGAGCATCTTTTTGGCTGTAGTTATCTGATTCTATCTGTTGTTGAACTGTAGATTAGAAGTGAATTTGGCTTTGTTTCCATTATCTGTAGCATTGATATAGTTTTAGAAGTTGTTTTGGTTTGGTTAGGGAAGGTTAGAACATATACTAGATTGTTACTCCAATGGAGATGCATGTTTTCAGTTGCATAATAATGTTTTTCCTTTTGGATTCTTCTTATCCTGTTCTCTAAATCCAATGCTTATAATGCAGAAACAATCTTCAGAGAGTGAATTTAAAAAGAAATCAAGTAAGGAAAAACCCATTCCTATTATGGAGAACATGAAAGAGGAGCCCAAGTGGCCATCTTTTGGACAGCTTTTGATTGATCTATCTAAGCTTGCTCTTGAAGCATTGGTTGGTATACTCCTCTGTTTTGTTCCTTCTTGGAACAGACCAGGTGAAGCCAGAACAGGCCTCACCCCTTTGAAAGATTCTCTAACACTGCCTGAAGATAAAGTTGAGCCTCCATCAGTTCAGAGGCAGAGTACTCCTGCTCCTGTATCTGAAAGTCGCCAGGTCCGTACTCCAACTACAAGTGATAAATACTTGGAAGGGAAACCACCAAAGATCAAGTCTGCCAGTTTTAAGGATCCTTCTTTGTTAAGCAAGCATTGGTCTTCAAAACGACAAGAATATGCTGGATTCTATGGTTCAGGTGAGGTTCCGTCTCATGGTGAAGCCAGAACAGGCCTCACCCCTTTGAAAGATTCTCTAACACTGCCTGAAGATAAAGTAGAGCCTCCATCAGTTCCGAGGCAGAGTACTCCTGCTCCTGTATCTGAAAGTCGCCAGGGCCATACTCCAACTATAAGTGATAAATACTCGGAAGTGAAACCACCAAAGATCAAGTCTGCCAGTTTTAAGGATCCTTCTTTGTTAAGCAAGCATCGGTCTTCAAAACGACAAGAATATGCAGAATTCTATGGTTCAGGTGAGGTTCCGTCTCATGGCAGGTCAAAGAATCACAAAGAAAAATCAAGGCATCGCCAACGAGATAAAAGTGGTGAAGTAGTTTTCGGAGCAGTAGGGGCTGAGCCAAAACCTGCTGAGATGAAGCATGTGGACTACGAAAGTCCAAAATTTGAGCATTACAATATCAGAAGCAAGTATGGGCCTGATAGCTCCTACCGATTTTGATAGACCACTACTCTCAGTATTATACTGCCTGCCAAATCCAGCTTAGCTTGTTTTTTTCTCCACCCTTTTTGTACCCTTATGTCTGTTATTGAACTAATATCTAATTCAAGTTTAAACTTGTAAGCAAGGGTTTATCTGTCAGACACGTTCATAAAGGAGTTCATGATATTTTTTAAACTGGCTGCTGCAACACAATCCATCTGCAGAACGGGTGCAAGAACTGATGAGCATTCAGGAGTTGAGCTGCTGGTAGTCCAAAAGGGAACTGATCATGCATTCTTGCTTTCTGGAAGCATATATTTGTTCAGAAGAAACTCTCCGTGCGAAGGTTGAGCGTCTTTGTAGACTCATTTTGCTTTCTTTATGTAGTCGGCCTTTTAAATCTACAAAACTTATTTAGTATATGCTTGTACTCTAGATTATTTTGAAGTATCGCATTTAGAGGGTGGGATTAGTCTGGCATTGGCATCATGTAACAATTCATCATCATACAAGGATAAGCTTATGAACACCGAAGGTGTATTTATAATTTTTAAAAGTGTTTTTTTAATTGAAAATATATTAAAATAATTTTTATTTATTTATGATATCTAAACACAAAAAGAAATGGGCTTGGGATTCTTGTGTTTAGAGATGATAACTTTGTTTAGTTGGCCTGCAAGATTTATGCATGGGAACAACTGTTTACACCATTATCCCCCCTCTTTTCAATCCCAATGAAGGTTAACCGCAATAAAAAGAAGAAGTTAATTGTTTAGATTTTGAGTTTGTTTTATTATTATTTGAGTTTTATAAATTTTAGTGTCATTGGAGGTTTATATGATTATTAATTTTAAAACTCGTAAAATTAGTTAAAGTGCGCGGAAACTGATTTGAATATCCATATTAATTTAAAAAAAAAAAAAAAACTTTTCATTCGCAACATGCGATACGCTTCAGACTGACTAGGATTAGTTCCTTTGTGAGAGATAAGAGCTCGACTTATCTTGCATCACTGAAAGTGGATTCATTAAAAAAATAGCAACGACTGGAAAGTGGGATTGATAATTGGAATTTGGACGGTGACACAAAACAAGAAGATCGAAAGAGCTAGTGCTGATGTGATGTCTATCAGCATTTTTCCCAGAGATTTTAGTGGAAATCAAGGAATTCACGTGATAAAGAGAAATCTATCAGCCCAGAACCCTTCTGCAGGGTTCGTCATTTCCAAGGTGGCACAGTGGCGGATACTTTTCAAGTGTGCCATGATAGATAACTGTAAAACGCTGTTGGGTTTTCGCATCGAGCCATGCCGCAGGTCAAAATCTTCCCGGCTGCCATGTGAAGTGACCAGAAAATATCCACTAACGTCACTATTTTGACCACTTGATATGTTTTTCTCATGCCTCCACTGTATCCATCTACTTCTTTCCAATGAAACGTGTAAAAGTTGGGCAATGCTATTCTGATTTAAAAAGTCAATAAAAATTATAGTTTTTAGAAAATTGATCCGGAAAAAGATTTTGATTATTAGGTATATCTACAAATCAATGGATGAGTCAATGACATGCATCAATTTCAACATAACTTCTAATCTCTATACATTTAATTGATTCAAAAAACAAAAAAAAACTATTAATCAAATAAGATTTAATTGACTTATAGTTGACTCGATCAAATTTAGCCAAGTTATTCTTTTTATTTAAAATCTTATCAAATCAAATAAGTGTTTTATCATTTTAAAATCTCGATCGATTTAACTAATAACTCAACTTGGGTTAAATTTTAGATCTCAAATATCCTGAATTAACTTGACAGACTGAGTCAAATTTTATAATTATGATAAAAATAATAATGAATACCTATATCATTAAAATCAATGTCTTATTTTGAAAGAAGCAGTTCAAGTATATTACCAAATGTAGCTAGAAAACACTAATTTTATCAAATATTAAATCCACACCACTCTATGTAAATCATCATCTCACGGATTCAAATATAAAAATCTATTAATAATAGGTTTAGTGCAAGGTATCACTGTTTTTTAGATTAGTTTAATTCTAATATAATACTTGAGATTTAGGTTTTAACTCAGTACATCGATTATTATAGGGTTGTACATCTGTAGCAGGATTAATGCTTGGACTTCCTTATACATATAATAACAATTCAACATACAAATGAAAACTCGGGCTATAAAGCGAAAAAAATAGAAATTGGACAAGCGGCTAGCTGCTGGATCTAACCCTTTTCTATGTTTTTGGTTTTTTTCCTTTGATTTGTTTTGCACTCAAAATGCTATATTAATTCATTTACTTTTTGTTTTTGTATAATTGTTAAATAATATTATAAATTGTTATTTGATTTTTAATTTTTAATTTTTTTTTCAATTATTATGTTATATGATATTAAAATTATAATACTAATAATAAATTGTTCATGAAGATTTGTTTCAAATATTTTTCTAAAAAAATTAAATACATTTGATTCAAGTTTTTTTTAAAAAAAATTAAATAGATTTTAAACATGATTTATCACATTTATAATTCTTTTAATTTTTAATCACACATAAAATATGAATATATTATTTTGATATTTTTAAACTTGCTTTAGCAATTATAAAAAATATATATATTTTTAACAAAACATTAATTTCAATTAAAAACATTGCGTTCACTAGAATAACACAAGAGATGAGTTAACAAGAAAATTGATTTTAAACTTGAGAAATGCTAATTATGTGCTTATTTAAAATGACTTATATTTTTAACAAAAAAAAACTATTGTTTTATAATTAGATAAAATGTTTTAAAAAGCTACACGTAATATGATATCAAATATCTTATTATGCATCTTTATCTCAGCTTTCTAACTTGATTTTTAATTTAAATCAACAAAATTATTATTATTTATTAACTCATATAATTTTTTATTTAGTTTATTGAGCACACATATTAGCATTTTATTTTGCAATAAAAATTTATCTTGATGGGAATTTGTTTTTTCAAAATGACAATATTTTTAGGTATAATAATAATGTCAAAGAATTTCTTGAGACCTATATATATTTGTTTTATATTTAAAAAAAAATTTAGTCCCTCACAATATAGTGCGAACATGCAATCTAGTAATAGCTAATGGGATAATCTATAATAACATGTTTGAAACCAATTATTTACTATAATTGAATTTAATTATAGTATTTAATTTGAATTTAACTGTTAAATTAGTTGAATTCATATATTTTTTTAAAAAAGATTCAATTTATTTTGTTTTCTATATTACAAATCATCACTTTTATCTTTTTTCTTTAAAAGTCTTGCAAAAAAACAAAGGTTGGTGGATAGATATTATGAGAAAAAACTAATTAACATTAAGTTTTTATATTTTTTGAAATTGCAAATAATATGAATTGATCTTTGATTTATTTTGTATACTTTTTAAATAATAAATTTCATTTAAAATTCAATTTTTTTCTACCATCAAAATAATTTTACACACGAAATTTCATTAAAATATTAAATTAAATTAAATTTAGAGTGCTCGAAATA
>Ga0307507_10008162_pt1 | contig 14686 bp, 17 predicted proteins | sample 7_EM_MG_FD_207223 | JGI IMG/M metagenome (GOLD analysis project Ga0307507, IMG submission 207223) | Populus trichocarpa ectomycorrhiza microbial communities from riparian zone in the Pacific Northwest, United States - 7_EM | ecosystem: Host-associated > Plants > Roots > Unclassified | place... | reverse complement strand
ACCAGAATCCTTCCAGCACGCCGTCCTCACCTGCCCCGCCCGCACAAGAGCCCGAAACCTCCGGCTGAAGGAGGTCTCCTCTCTGGCGCACGACGCACCAATATGGTCCGACCCCACCCTCATACGAGCTCTAGGCGAGTACATCACAGACACGAAGACCGGTTTCCCCCCGGACATGCTCCCCGACCAGTTTAGCCCCCCCCTCCACTCCCTCTCCCACACCTAGATAACTGGTTTTCCCGCGAAGGTTTTGTTTTTTGGATCTTTTGTTTTATGGTTGATTAGTTATTTTATTTTCTCCTTTATATAGCCCACCCCGCCAAAAAGACGCAGATACGAGAAGTAGTTTTAGCGTTGTAATTTCCTTATATTTTGATTCCGTAGGGAACGAAGGGCAAACGGTTTTGGCCCAAGTACTTTCAGCAGACGCGGTGGACGGGAAGATATGGTTTCTTTTGTTGTTTGTTTTGATTTATAGGTTTTGTTCTTTCCATAGCTAGCGCTGCACGAAGCTTCTTGTACCTAAAAACAATAAACGCATGATAAAAAAAAGAAAAAAAAAAGGCAGGAGATTTGGGTCACGAACCATCTCCCCTACACACCCGGCGATTGAAATCTCAACACCATGAGAATTCATCGTCAGCATCCACCATCCCCGCCCTCTCAGTGAGCTGCACCCGCACTCTCCGTGAGCTGCACCCCCCCCTCCCGCCTTACTTCCCTCATCATGTCCTTGGGCCCTGGCGTCCTTATTTCTAGGGGTCGTTTAGCTCAATCACCCCCTCTTTTCGCGGGCGCTTCGCTGCCTCGCTAAGCGTTCGCACGGTCGGCAACACCCATTCGCCCATGTTACAGACCGCTGGGACTACAGTTCGCAGTAGCAGAAAAGATTTCAACAGGCCAGGCTCGATTTCTCCGTTCTCTTCACTTTCGCTAGAGGCTGCCTAGTCAGACACGCACACGGTTACCGATAGTTTCCACGGTTATTGGGTTTCCTCCTCCCCTCCCCCTCCAGGTCTCGTCCCGTTGCTTGGTTACAGCTACAGTCCATTCACTCGGCTGGCACCCTACTGCCTTCGCCACCCTAGCGATTGCCACGGTCACGGCCCTCGGTTACGCTCAGTCGTCGTATTGCACTGCCTCGGTGGCGGATGTCTACGCCTTGTGTCCATGAGTAATGGTTGCAACGTCGAAACAGTTCTAGTGGCCCCCGTACCCCCTTTGTTCTTCTTTCATTGTCGGTTACTTAGGGTTTTCACAGAATGGTCTATCAATTATTTCATTTTGTTAGAAGTTTACAGCAAGGGTTTTCCTGTTGATTCCTCCCCATGTATTTATTTGTATTTTTTCTTTGACCGCCTAGTCGGAGGGGGATTTCTTATTTTGCGTGGCTGGTGTGCGGTTGGTCTCAGACCAGAGAGACTTGAGTTGATGGCGTTTTCCCTGGCGCCGGTGGGTACACGCAGGTTTTTCTTTACCATAGCTAGCGCTGCACGTAGTCTTTGTACCTAGACAATTAATAATACAAAGCACATGAAAAAAAAATAAGTGAAAAATGAAAACAAGGCATGGGATTTGGGTTCCTCACGCAACCATCTAAGTTCTTTCATACGCTATACTTGCAATCTAAATTCTACTATATCTCCACGAACCAAGACCTGACGGTGTTATAGGAGCCTAGCAATTGACATTACTAGATAGGAGTCAAAGGTCTTGGCTATCGCAACAGCTATTAAGAGACGGAAGAAGTGATGTTTAGGAAACTATCGGTTACCTGCTGCAAGTATCACCTGTGAGGAGAGGATTGTAACATTTGGTTGCGTCAACCAGAAGCACCTAACAAAGAGACAAAACGGAGGCCAACAACGAAAACGACATCGACCCCCTAGCGGAAAATCTTGACGATTCATCACTGGAAGAAGGACTTGAAAGGGCCTTAAAAGAAGAGCGGGCACCAAGCCCTACAACACCAGAGCCACTATCACCAAGTGGATCAGAAGAAACAGAAGAACAAGGAAGGACACCACGAAACACGATGCCAGCTAGAGCGGAACAGGGAGGAGCGACATCTTCGGAAACAACCCCGATCCTGAACCCGGAACAGATGAGACAAATCATCGCATTCTTAAGTTGAGGGACCAGGAAGCCCAAAGCCAAGGAACCGGAGGTTTACCGAGGAGAACGACCCAAAGTACGAGGATGGCTAGCCCAAGTCATAGTGTACTAGAGGACAGTAGGGTGGCAGAACGGCCATGATGAGGAGAAAATCCTCTATGCAACAAGCCTCCTAAGGGACGACGCGGGAACCTGGATTACACCGTACGCAGAAGAACCAATCACCCCAACATGGGACAATTGTGCAGGATTCAAAGGAGAATTACAAAGACAATTTGGCGTAATCGACGCCAAGGGAGAAGCAAGGATCTGACTGAAGAACATGAAACAAGGCAAACGATCAGTCAGAGAATACTGGGATGAATTGCGCCTTGTGGCTAGCGAAGCCGAGCTGGACGACTCAACCGGAGGAGAGAACAACTTCTGGGAGGAATGATGAATGAATTGCAGAACGCCTGGGGAGCTAGCAGTGAGGAATACAAGGACCTCGAAGCCCTGGCCCAATGGGCAATCCGGAAGGAAACCAAGCTGGCAACAGTCAGACATATCCAAGGATCGCCATCAACAAAAAAAGTCCAAAGGGCAACCATCATACCATGAAACCCAGAGGGGACATACCGACCCACAAATAATGGCAATCAAAATTACGGCGACCCCATGGAACTGGACCAGACTCGGAGACGACCAAGATTCAATATCTCGAGGGAAGAATTCCAAAGGAGGATACGAGAATAACTATGTCTCAAATGCGCACAGCCTGGACACTTAGCCAAGAGCTGCCCAAAAAAGAACGGACCCAAATCATTCAACGCACAAGACAGGAGTTGGCAACCCACGAAGAAAATCGTCCCTTGGCAAACCAGACCTAAGATTAGGGCAATCGAGGTCGAACAGGAACCCGAACAGGCGGGAAACGACAAATGTCCCCAGTAAGATATGGTCTGGAGGGCAGACCCGAGCGAAAACCCATCATCATGGAAAACTACTGTGCGGCACTCAACTACCGGGAAACCCTCGAGCACAACAATGACCATATTATGGTCAAGATACAACTACACGGTGGAAAGGAGTCACTCACCATCAACGCCATGATTGACTCAGGAGCAACAGAAGACTTCATTGACAGAGAGGTCAGGAACAAACACGGGATCAAGATGATTAAAGCAAAAAATCCCCGCAGGATTTACCTTGCGGACGGAAAACCAAGCGCTATGGCACCCGTTACACATATGACGAAAGTACCTATGGACATTAGTAGCGATAGGGACTTGGAAACCTTCCAGGTGGCAAACCTCCAAAACCATGAGGTCATCCTCCGGATGCCATGGTTAAGAGAACACAATCCAACAATCGATTGGAACCACAAAAGGATTACATTCAACAGCGAACAATGTACGACTTGGTGTCTCAAAAGTTCGCCCGTGGCATATGCGGTACCCGAAGAACCAGCCCTGGAAGAGAATCTCATCACCAGATTCTCCAAGGTCCAGGCCAAGAATGGCCCGACGGCCAACGACCAGAGCGTCAGAGTTAAGAAGCTATCCGCGGAGGCCAGAGTGCCAATGAAGAGATCAGCAAGAGCGGCAGGACATGACCTGTACACAATTGAAGGAACCGACGTTCCTCCCAGAGGGCAAGCCATTGTTGAGACGCGGATAGCTATGGCATTACCTCACAACACCTATTGACAAATCGCACCACGAAGCAGTCTAGCAGTCAAACACCAACCGGGGACAAATGCTGGTTTGATAGACTCTGACTACAGAGGAGAAGTAAAGGTGATCCAAGTCAACCTAGATGACCAACCATACGGAGTGGAAAAAGGAGACCGGATCGCACAACTGATCATCGAAGAGATCGACAACAGGGAGCCACAAGAAGTAACCCAGTTGGACGACACCGAGAGAAGAGATCAGGGTTTCTGAAGCTCAGACACCACCATGGACCAAAGGGTCATGGGCCAGAAAGCCAAAGCACATATGCAAAACAACGAAATATGACCCTGAGCCTTCGGACAGTTTTACCGACGCGGCGAAATGACCAGCATACTAAGATGGGACGACATCGACAACGAAATTGAGCTCGAAACAATCAACATTAGCCCTGAGCTGGCGATAAAACACAAGAGCAACAATGAGGACCAGCATGTTAGGGACACGGTTCCCGAACAATATTATCACCTGCTGGATGTAGTCCAAAAAGGAGAAAAAACGACAGTCCCACCCCACCAACCTGGCATCGACCTAGGAATTGACCTGGAAGAACGAAAAACGGTGCCCATAAAACAGATATATGCCCTCAGTTACAACCAACTAGAAGAGCTCTATCGATACATCAAACAGAAAGAGGATCGCGGGTGGATTCGTAGGGGGAAGTCAGGAAGGGCATCACCAATCATGTTTGTCAAGAAAAAGGACGGCAAACTCAGACTATGCGCCGATTACCAACCACTCAACGAAGTACCCAAAAAAGATTGACATCCACTACCACTCATTAGTGAAGCCCTAGACACACTAGGGGGAGCCAAATACTGCACCAACCTTGATATCAAGGATGTCTACCGCAACATTCGAATCAGAGAAGGAGACGAGTGGAAGAAAACCTTTTCAACAAAGTTAGGGACTTACGAATACTTAGTCATGCCATTTGGGCTATGCAACGCACCGGCGGCATTCAAACGATGGGTCAATGAGGTCCTTATGGAACACATTGACATGTGTTGCATCGTCTATTTGGATGACGTGCTGATATATTCAAACACCCTACAACAACACCAAAAAGATGTCAGCAATATCCTCAAAGCAATAGGAAAATTGGGAATGAAGGTCAAAGCATCCAAATGCGAATTCCACTAAAGGGAAAGAGAATACCTAGGATTCATCATTTGACAAGAAGGGGTCAAGACGGACCCAGTTAAGACACAAGACATATGGGACAGGACAACACCTAAGAAAATCAAGGAAATCCAATCCTTCCTAGGGTTCTGCAACTTCTACCGACGATTTATAGAAGGCTTGAGCACAACAGCCAGGCCACTATACGCAAGCACAAAAAAGGAATGCGTCGGCAACTGGGAGTGGTGAGACAAGGAACAAAAGGCATTCGACGAACTAAGGACACAACTCACCACAGCACCAGTACTGGTCTATTTCGACCCCCTCGTACTAATCAAGATCGAAACAGACTCATGAAAATACGTCTGCTCCGGAATACTATCTCAGCAATGCAAGGACGGGGAAAGGAGGTCCGTGGTATACCGATCAAAAACAATGTCAGACGCCGAATGCAACTATGATATACACGACAAGAAACTATTGGCAATAGTTCAGGCATTCCACGAATGGAAACTATACATGAGAGGAAGTCCAAGGCCGGTACAGGTCCTCACAGGCCAGAAGAACTTAGTGACCTTCATGACGACGATGGAACTAAGCGAACGACAAGCTCGATGGATGCAAGAATTTCGTCAATACAATTTCAAAATCGAATACCGACCAGGAAAAGAAGGGGGAAAGCCAGAAGTCCTCACAAGACGAGAGCGAGACCTGCCCACCGCAGGCGACAAAAGAGTCACGAGAAATGTGGGAATCTTATTGCCCAAAGAACGATACTGGGATATCACAGAAACTGAAGAAATGAAGCTCGAAGTATTGGAAACAACTGAATTCCAAGCCAAAGACGGGGGAGAGATACAGAAGGCAAGCAACGTCAACAAAGAAATCCAAGATATCAAAAGAACCTTGGACGAAGGGAGAAAAGAAATGAAAGGAATAGCGTTGAGGCTATGCCAATGGAAGGACGGCTTCTTATGGTACCAAGGAAAGATTTGGATACCAAACGAAGAGGGGATACAAACCACTCTTATCGCCAAACACCACCAACCCTCAAAACCGGAACATGGCGGAACGGCGAAAACCACGGAACTCATCAGCCGACGATATTATTGGCCAAAGATAAGAGAAGATATCAAACGATTCATAAAAGATTGCGACACATGTCAGAGGACCAAAGTGGTCCGACATGCACCCTAGTACGGATTGCTGCAGTCAAATGAGGCCCCCGATCGGCCATGGCAATCAATAGCTATAGACTTCATTACCAACCTGCCGAAATCAGACGGATATGACACCATACTGGTGGTTGCATCAGCAAAATGTAAAAACCACTCCTGGTCCACCAATGAGGGTTATGGTCCCCCTGGTCCTCCTGGTCTACCCTGATCCACGCTGATCCACATTTTCAGTAAAATTTCCAAAAGTGTGGATCAGAGCGGATCGGAGTGGACCTGGTGGACCACAGGGACCACGACCCCCCTTGGTGGACCAGGAGCGTTCAGGACCACCTTGGACCACGCTCCGACATTTCCCTGATGCTTATCGATCGGCTGACCAAAATGAGGCATTTCATTTCAAGCTCGAAGGACCTCGATGCACGGCAGTTAGCCAATCTCTTAATGAAAGAAATAGTCAGGCTACACGGATTACCACATGGTATCATTACCGACGGGGGGACACTATTCACCTCAGACCTATGGAAGGAAACCACGGGAAAACTAGGAATCGAAAGAAGACTTAGCACGGCTTTCCATCCCCAAGCAGAGGGAGAGACTTCACAGACCAATGCCATATTGGAACAATACCTCCGAGCATACATCAACTATCAACCAGACGATTGGGGTGCTTACCTACCACTGGCAGAATTTGCATACAAGAACGGATATCAAGAGACTATCAAGAACACACCATTCTTTGCAAACTACGGCATCAACCCCGCATACGAGATGATCAGTCCTCTGCTTCAAGGAAAGCAAACGAAACCAGAAGAAATGACTGAGTTACATGCGTCATTAAGAAACGAGATGGTGGCCACACGATTACGACAAAAAGAATTTTACTATCTACACAGAAAACCTGATCTAAACCTAAAGTCAGGAGATATGGTGGGGCTCTTGCCACACAACATGATAACCACAAGACCATCGAAAAAGTTGGACTACAAGAAAATCGGGATATTTAAAATCTTGGGAAAGATTGGAACAAGCGCATATAAGCTGGCCTTACCATCCTCCATGGCCATACCCAACACATTCCATATCTCCCTCCTCAAACCTTACCCAGACAACGGATTCCCCTCACAGGTCAAGGAACCCCCTTCTCCTATTCAGATAGAAGGAGAAGCCGAATACGAACTCGACGAAATTATCAACTCTCGACTCCACTACAACAAGCTCCAATATCGAGCTAGTGCGAAGACTACTGACCAGAACAAGATAAAGTCTGTTCCCCCGCAGAAAACATCAACCATGCAGAACACAGGGTCCAACGATTCCACCGACGCTACCCAGGAAAGCCCGGAGTGGATACACGTTACGATCACAGATCTTCCTCCGCACCTCCCCCTGTCGTCACACAAGAACCACACTCACCCACATTAGAGAGCCACGCCGAGGGCGTCGCCCACAATGCTACCCCCACTAGCCCAGAATACTCGGGCTCCCCAAGAAGAGAGGTGGGGCACCCCTCCATGAGCTGGACGGAGTGCACGGAAGATGGATGCCAAATGCATCTCGGCAAAAAACAAGGGTCAGGCTGGTACCCACAATTCACCAGGAGATCGAAACAACCAAGCTTCGCCCACGACCACGATTGGCGACAAGAAATGGAAGCAAACCCAGGAGAGGACTGGGCCCCCCAACAACCTCGTCAGTGAAGGGCCAGAAGTGCTCATCACGAAATCACGAGCTGGGAGCATTCTTTGTACGACAAGTACAACCACAACCGATGGGAAAAGGTGGACGCCTGCTACTACCCCCAACAAGTGGAAGAAAAAGGGACACTGTCAGGAAAGGACAGCAAGGGACAGAAGAAACGAAAAGCCGTGAGGACACGGCTGGGGAGAGAGGGTAGCGAAAAAGCCATTCCCGACGTGGAAGCCCCAGCAAGGCAAATCTATAGGAAGCCAACTCGATAGCGCTGCCCAAATCATTGTGGCAAAAGACAACGACCTCGAACGACTCGACAAGGAGAAGGAAGAACTTCAACAACCCTACAATCGAGCCAAACAGAGGATGCGCCATATCGGGGGTACGCTCTGGAAAGAAGGAGGTTAGCATCGTGGGACCGTTGCAAGAGGATGAAGGGAGCTAATTTCACAAACTGTGACTAAGCAAGGCAGACTTTCACATGATTATTAGTTATTAGTCATCGGTTTGTTATCTTTCACACAATGAGATCAGTTGACTCATAGGTTCTCACCTGATAATGCCATAGTGTGTCAGTGGTTTGTTATTATTGGTTGATATTTGACAGGACACACATTCGTGGTCATGTGGTTTATGTATTTCGCACATGACTCATATTTATGAGTCATGGGTTTCACGCATGTGACCACGTTAAGGCACATGACTTGTTTTATGAGTTTTGATTGGCCGCGAGATAGGGCACAGCTGACTCGAACGAGTCAGCTGATGGATTTCACCCTATGACTCACTATGAGTCATCAGTCCCGTGACGCGAGAGTATGAGTCACGCATGGTTAGGGTTGAGGGAAGAACCCCTATATAAGGGCACCCTCGAGGCATGGGATTTGGGTCATGAACCATCTCCCCTACACACCTGGCGATTGAAATCTCAACACAATGAGAATTCATTGTCATCATCCACTCCCGCACTCTTAGTGAGCTGCACCCGCACTCTCTGTGAGCTGCACCCTCCCCCTCCCGCCTTACTTCCCTTCTCATGTCCTTGGACCCGGGCGTCCTTGTTTCTAGAAGTTGTTTGGCTCTACTCCCTCGTTTGTCCGCACTTGCTTCACAGCCTCGCTTAGCATTTGCACGGTCGGCAACCCCTTTCCTTCATCAATGGGTCGGTCGCAGTCGTGGGTTATCCTCGAAGTAGTGGCCCCGGTGGCTCTGCTCCCTGGTATTGCAGTATCTCCTTGGATCACTGTTCCCTACGGTCAGCACCGTCGAAAAGTCGTGATCTCGTTTCGGTCCTCCCTCCCTCGTACTTCTACACGCTTGGGCACACCCTTCCCCTCCCTCACTTGGTCTTCGTCCCGTGGCTCGGTTACAGCCACCAACCCCCACCCGGCTAGGTCGCTCTGGCGTCCGGCCACCATCCACCTCACTTGCTCTAAGGACTTGTGGACTCCCTCGGCCTTACCTGCCACACGTTCTACCATTAGCCCCACGGCCCAGGTTTATATGGCTCCGGTACTATTACATTCGTGTGTGGTTGTGTTCGGTGACAAGCATACTCTGGGATCATTAAAGGCCTTCGCGGCGGATGGGCTCTCCCAGGGGCCTCTACTTCGGATTTGGGTTTTTTTGCTTTTTCTCACTGTTGGGTTATTTTCTTGGGTTTTTGGTAGATGCTTTCTTTTGGTCGCGAGTTTCTTCTATATCTTGTTGTAGTTTGCAGTGCCCGGGCGCTTGGTGCGGGTTTTAGACCATGGGTTTTCTTCCACGGTTTCCACCGTCTCGACGATGGGTTGGACTGGATGGAAGTTTGTTGCGGCCATAACCATTGCGGTTACATGCCATTTTTGTAATTATTGCTTCGGCCTTCGGCCTCAGCTAGAAATAAAATTAAAATATGAAACATAAAAAGAAAAAAAGAATAAAAAACGCATGGGATTTGGGTCCGGGGATAATGAGACAAAAACCCTGTCATCCCTTCCACTGGCCTCAAGACGTTTCTTTGCTCCTAGATCCGAACCCGCTCCCCACGCCCTTGCACAACGCATAGCCGGCTCCTTCCCTGACATCACTGCTGCCACCCTCACCAAGTCCAATTGCCTCCTCCCAAAAGACTTCAACGCGAAAGTCAACAACCGAGGCGCCGTCTCCCTCACGGGCACTAACCCTGACACCCCAGCGGAAATCCTACACCCCGTACTTCGATGCTCTCACCCGCCGCCCCGACCAGTCCTTCCCCGTCGGAAACAATCCCTGGCTCAGGTTTACCCAGGCGCCAACCGCTGTACAGTTGGCAATTCACTCAATCCCGACCCACATCCTACCAGACAACGACGAACAATTCTTCACTTTCATCAAAACCTCCATCCTCAAGGCGAAGGCGCTCGAGATTAGCGCGGCCCGGTACCTTAACCAGAGCTGAGTTACTAGGCTCACCAAGCAGGCCACTGCGGTGGTTGTCTCCGTAAACCCCGACCACGTTCCGACCCGCCTCCCAGCCCTCTTTCTCTTCTCAAAGCGGCTCAAAGTCGAGAAAACGACGCAAGCTAACCGCTATACCCAATGCCCCAACTGTTACCGATTCGGACACGCCTCGGCCCGATGCACCTAGGAACACCCCACCTGCCCCTACTGTGCGCTTCATCATCCTCGCTCGGCTCACATATATCAGAACCCCACATGCCCCAAGGGCGGCGACTCCAAGGCCGTCTCCGGTTGCTGCCCCACCTCTCCCCCCCTTTGCCCCAACTGGGGTGACGACCTTGATGCCTTCTTCAAAGAATGCAGGGCCAGACCAATCCCGCATCCTCAACCTGAGGCCCCCCCACCTTCCGACAAAGAACTATCTGACGCCTCCTCCGATAGTGAGGAAGCCATGGATGTGGGCGACGATGGCCACCCAGCACCCTCTACTCCCGAAGCCCCTTCAACCCAAACCATCGACCTTTCCACCCCCAGACCCCTCCAACACACCAGAGACGCTCCCGCCCCCCCCAGCGGGTCCCAGCTAGCACCCACTGCCCAGGCCCTGCCACCAGTAACACCTTCCAAACCTCGGGTTCGTCCCGGAAATGATTAAAAAGCCCACTCCACCTCTCGCCGTGGGCTGGCTCCGGCGACCGACCTCACCCTCGTTCAACACAACAGCCTGGGTAGCTGGGACGTGTTTCTCTCCTTGTTTTCCTCCCTAGGGGAAGGCCCCCCTGCCAACGTCGTCCTCTTGCAGGACCCCCCCTCCTCCAAGGGATTTCTCCCTAGTTTTTCAGGTTTCAAATCTTTCGCTCCTCCCGTTGCAAGGCCCAGAGTGGCCTGCTACGTATCCCTAAGCCTTCTGCAAAAGTTTGCAGTACTACCTTTTTTTCCCCCAGAAACAGATGACTTTATCGCATTAGATGTTTTTACTCCACAAGGCTGTTTCGGCACGAATTCCCCCCCTTTCAGGATCGGCAACATGTACGCCAGACCACTTCCTCCATACCCGCATTCAGTTTACCCTAAATCCTCCTTTCAGGACCTCAAATACCCATACCTAGTCGCAGGCGACTTCAAGATCCACAATGCAGCGACTGACCCTTCCAGGCTCCTCTCTGCAAAAGAGGAAAACGATCCGCCTCCTACTTTGACCAAGCCACAGATTTCTGCTTTACTCTCCTCAACACCCCAGGCATTTACACCTGGTTCCCCTTTACAGGGACCCACAGGCCGAGCGCCATTGACCTAGCCTTCGCCAACCCACATATGTTTCCTGCTTTTCACTCCTGCGACGCGTCGACTCTCCCCTCTACAGGGTCCGACCACGCACCCATCTTAATCTCGATACGCCCCCCCTCCCCTCAGCACGATAAGCCCAGACCCCGCTGGCAAGAGGCCGACTGGCCAGGGCTTACGAATAGACTCAAAAACTGGCTAATTCCTCCCCTCCCGGAGACTCCCTCGCCCAACCAGCTCGACCAATGGTTCTCCTCAGCGCTCTCCGTTCTCACAACGACGATCGAGGATAGCGCACCCCACTCACGACCCTCCCCAAAATCTAACGCTTGGTGGACCCCACTCCTAACCACCTTCCGAAAGGAATTCACAAAAGCTACCCGCAAGGCTAAGAAACTCCGGACCCCTGACTCCTACCCCACGGCAAGACTGTCCAAACTCGGCTACTTTAAAGCCATCAAAAGGGCCAAAGCCTCCTACTGGGCCGACTTCCTTGCAAAAACTTCCCCAAACACCATCTGGACGGCCAAACAACTGGTCACCCTGAGAAAAACCCTCAGATTCCCCTCCCTCCCTGAAGCCTCAGACCCAGGTGCGGTCAACAACGCACTCTTAAACCACTTTCTCTCTGTCAAAGACCCCCTGCCTAGCAGAGGTCGCCTAGCGAAAAACCTCTCCACCTCCCCCCTCACAAAGGAGGAAGTTAGACTAGCCCTCTCCAGGAGCTACTCCTCCTCTACTCCAGGCCCCGATGGGGTCCCCTACTCCGTATGGAAGAGGGTAAACCATATCAACCCTGCGATCATCGACGAACTCCTCTCCCCCCTGGTAGCATTCGGGTACCACCCCCCATCTCTGAAAACCGCTACTGGCGTCGTTCTGGACAAGCCCGGCAAGGCCTTCTATGACTCCCCTGCCTCCTTCCGCATCATCGTCCTCCTCAAAACCATCTCAAAAATCTTGGAACGGGTAATGACAGTCAGGTTGTCTGCCATCGCCAGATCCAAGGGTCTCCTCCACCCAAACCAGGGCTGCTCCCTTCCTGGACTCAGCTCCGCCGATGCCTGCCTCGCCCTCACACATGAGATAAAAACCCTCCAAAGGCCCAGACTGGAAGTCTCCACCCTCTTTCTAGACATCAAAGCCGGCTTGGACAATGTCAACACCTCCACCCTCAGAGCCAGACTCCTGGCCGCCCACGTACTGTCCTACATGGTCGACTGGGTGTCCTGCTTGCTATCAGAAAGAACCTGCACACTGGTATTCCAAGGGTCCCCCAACCTCTCCTCCCCAATCTCTGTTGGCACCCCCCAAGGGTCCCCCATCTCCCCCCTCCTCTTCCTTCTCTACGTCGCCCCCCTTCACATGTTGGTACCTGAGGGCCTTATGGTCTCGTACATCAACGACTTCTCGATCACGGTGGCCTCCTCCTCCTATAGAGGTAACATACGCCGCCGACAGAGACTCTTCTCCACCATATTCGCAAGAGGCCGGGACATAGGGGTGTCCTTCTCGGTCCCAAAAACGGAACTGATCCACTGGTGGACCCTGAGCCAGAGGACCCCCCCCTCAACGGCCCCTGTAACCGCCTCCTGGGTGGTGGCGGGAATTGATAGGGTAACGATACAATCTCTGATACCAAAGTGCGGTATATAGCGAGACTAAGTATCGGAGGCTTAGACTAAGTTGTTGTAACAAACTTCTTACTATATCGCAACTACCAAGTAGTATTCTATTAGCTAACAACCTTTGGTCTTTGTTGGATTCTCGAAGCGAACTGAAGAAGTAACTGTTCAACCAAGTATATTGAAAACTCTGTCTGTCGAAGTCTGCTCTCTCTAAGTCCGGAGAATTGCAGGTCTTAAATACACTTGTCAGGCTAACCGGAGCCTTGTAAACAATAACCATAAAGACTCCCAAAACGGTAGCCTTGAAATGTTACATAAAACATATCAAGTATCACACGATACCTTGACACAATAACTAAAACATACTGAGTACCAAACGATACTCGAAACCAAACATAAAACATCATGAGTATCAAACTCAATCATGGAACATACTGAGTATCAAACGATACTCGAAACCAAACATAAAACATCATGAGTATCAAACTCAATCATAAAACATAAACATGTACCGGTTACACCCGAAAACAAAATGAAAACATCATTTCAAATATAAAACAAAGAAACCTAGATCTCCTCGCTATCATAGTCGATGTCCAAATGGGGTTCCCAGAAACCCAAGTCCACCGCCGGCTCCTCAGAGTGCTGCTCATAACCATTCTTAGTAGGAGTAAAACAAACCGTAATATAACCGGAAAAAACAGTAGGAAATTCCTCCCCTGGGATGTTGTCAGTCCACCATGCTTGAACCAGGTCCTCCGCATTCTCAAGTCCTTCCACCGGCTCCCAACTATTCTCGCTATTGGGGTACCCTCTCCATTTCACTAAGAATTGTCCTCTGCCATGTCTCGTCTTATGGTCAAGAATGGTCTCAACCTCCCATTCCTTCTCGTTATCGATGAGGATAGGCGCTGGTTTGGTGTGGGCCCTTCCAGAGAATCGTTCATCATCGTTAGGGTGGTAGGGTATGACAACTGAGCAATTGAATACTCCTTTCTGCCGCCGATATATCCTCGAATCCATACCAACCGTGTAGTTCTGGGTATGTTCATCGAATTCGATGACGATAAAGGGGCCTCTCCATCGTGGTTGTAGTTTCCTGGACCTGCCAGACTCCATCGCAAATTGGTCCCCAAATATCATTACCATCCCCCCAATCTCAACAGGCTTAACATCGTCCCTTCTCTTAGCCGCAGTCCTAGTAGATCTAGCTCTCGCTAGCTTCAGCGCTTGGTAGGCTGCATTCCTGATTTCCTGGTGCCTGTTGTAATAATCGTCAGATGCAGGAACCGCGGAAGGGTGGACTCAGTAGGTGTCTAGGAGGGGGTAGTCTCGACCATACACTGCTTTGTATGGGGACATGTTGATAGTATCAGAGTGGCCAGCGTTAGAGTATGCTGCCACTTCAGGGAGGGAGGTGAGCCAGTTGGTTTGGCGGAGGTTGGTGACGTTTCTCAGGGCAGTTTTGAGCTCCCTGATTTTCCGTTCAGCCTCCCCATTCGTTTGGTGATGGCCGGGGGCAGCCATTATGTGTTCG